>Ga0209347_1004085_pt1 | contig 15760 bp, 15 predicted proteins | sample AutmiccommuBRH23_FD_187382 | JGI IMG/M metagenome (GOLD analysis project Ga0209347, IMG submission 187382) | Deep subsurface microbial communities from Mt. Terri, Switzerland - Autotrophic microbial communities BRH/23 (SPAdes) (version 2) | ecosystem: Environmental > Aquatic > Deep subsurface >...
CATTGCATCAGCGTTTCGGCTTTCGCTTTGATCCAGAGCGCGAAATCGAGACGTCCCCGTTTCTCATCCTGGCCGTCCAGTGGACGTGTACCCTCCAACAGGTCTTCCAGCTTCCGGTTGGTCAGTGTGCCGTAATCATGCTCCCTGCTGTATTTTTCCACGTCAAAATAAACCGATCCATTGATCTCATAGGCATAGCCTTCGGCCAGGATCTGTTTGATCATTTCTATCTGTTCAAGGATATGTCCTGTAGCGGTAGGTTCAATGCTCGGGGGAAGGGTGTTGAACCGGGATAAAACGTCATGAAAACCGAGCGTATACTTCTGAACGATCTCCATCGGTTCAAGCTCCTCCAGCCTGGCTTTCTTGGCAAACTTGTCATCACCTTCATCCCGGTCGCCCTCCAAATGCCCTGCATCGGTAATATTACGGACATAACGCACCTTGTAGCCAAGGTGAAGCAGATATCTGTATATCAGATCGAAGGAGATGAATGTGCGGCAATTTCCCAGATGGATATCGCTATAGACAGTGGGGCCGCAAACATACATCCCTACCAGTGGCGGATGCAGCGGTTTAAAGACCTCTTTTTCCCGGGTGAGTGTATTAAAAATGACTAAACTGTTAGCCCTATCTTCGTTCATATTCGTAGTGATTTTTCCGAAAAGACAAAATTACAAATTTAAGCGGTATTTACAGCAATCTGTACCAATAAAGAGAAAATAGTACCTTCCATGGGTGTCTGTTTTGTATATTTTTAATACTTTTGTCGTTTCTTTGAATTAACTAATCTTTAAACTCATTCTTTATGTTACGAAAAATCCTGCTCTCTCTCGCAATTATTTGCACCACAGCAGCCATACAGGCTCAAAACCTCCAGCTGCATTTCGATCCGCGGCATACCATGTACGGTGACGAAGTCTCTTCCTCTAATTATCTGACGGCAACCTTCGAGATGTACAAACCGGATAAATGGGGAAATACATTTATGTTCGCAGATTTCGACTTCAATCACAACAAGAAGAATATCGGGCTTGTCTATGCTGAGATTGCCCGTGAGTTTAAGCTGGGTGATTTCCCCCTTTTGCCCCATTTTGAGTACAACGGAGGCCTGGGACTGGTGAAAGGTACCGGCAGCGGCTTCTCCATCCCCAGTTCCTATATGGCCGGCTTTGGCTATCCCTTTCAGCTGGGTAATTTTTACATGAGCACTTATCTGGCCTATAAGCTGAATGCATTTCAGGAAGTGAGCAACGACGCCCAGTGGACAGTCACCTGGAACGCCACCCTGGCAGAAGGGAAGCTTTCCTTAGGCGGCTTTTTCGACCTCTGGAGCGAAAACAAAGACCGTACCGGTGTGGAGACCGGCAAGAAGCTGGTGATGCTGAGTGAACCGCAGATATGGTACAATATCACACCCAACTTCTCCCTGGGAAGCGAGGTTGAGGTCAGCTACCATTTTGCCGGCGCAGGTAATTTCTACGCCATCCCCACCCTGGCGACCAAATGGACTTTTTAATGATTAATATCGGACGATTATGCTGGAAAAGATTTTCAAGTTAAAACAAAATAACACCACGGTACGCGTTGAGATCGTGGCGGGGATCATCACATTTCTCACCATGTCCTACATCCTGGTGGTGAACCCCAATATCCTGAGTGCATCGGGAATGGATAAGGCGGCACTTTTCACTGCGACAGCACTGGCCAGTGTGCTGGGTACCCTCTTTATGGCTTTCATCCCCAATCTACCCATCGCACAGGCGCCGGGCATGGGGCTGAACTCCTTCTTCGCCTTTTCTGTGGTCCTTGGTCTGGGCTACTCCTGGCAGATGGCACTCACGGCGGTTTTCATCGAAGGGATCATCTTCGTACTGCTCACCTTCTTCAATGTACGGGAGCTGATCGTGAAGAGCATTCCTGCCTCCATCAAAAATGCGATTCCGGTGGGTATCGGCCTCTTCATTACCTTCCTTGGACTGCAGAATGGCGGCATCATCGTGAAAGATGAGAACACCATGCTTACGTTGGGAGAGATCTCCAACCCGCATATCTGGGTGGCTCTTCTCGGATTGATTCTTACGGCCGTCTTGTACTTCAAGAAGGTACACGGTGCATTTCTGATCGGGATCGTGGTGGCCACCATCTTCGCCACCATCCTGGGATTGGTTCATCTGCCTGAAGGAAGCCTCGTGTCGATGCCTCCCGACATCTCACCTGTCTTCATGCAGTTCGAGTGGCATAACCTACTTACGCTCGATATGCTGATCGTGGTGTTCACCTTCCTCTTCGTGAACCTGTTCGATACCATTGGTACCCTGCTGGGTGTGGCCTCCAAGATAGGGATCACCGACAAGAGCGGCAGCTTCCCCCAAATCAAAAAAGCACTCTTCGCCGATGCGCTCGGTACTACTTTCGGCGCTGTGATAGGGACCAGTACCGTTACCTCTTATGTGGAGAGTGCATCGGGCGTGGCCGTCGGAGGACGTACCGGACTAACGGCTCTCTCTACCGCAGTCATGTTTTTACTGGCATTGTTCCTCGCACCCCTCTTCCTGATGGTGCCTGCTTCGGCTACTGCGCCCGCACTTATCCTGGTAGGGCTGTTTATGATTACGTCGGTGGTACGGATCAATTTCGAAGATATGACGGAGGCATTGCCCGCCTTCCTCACCATCGTGATGATGCCATTTGCCTTCAGTATTGCCCAGGGTATTGTATTCGGGATGCTTTCGTTCGTGTTACTGAAAGCATTGTCCGGCCAGTTCAAACATATCACTGTCACGATGTGGGTGATCTTTGTACTGTTCGTTCTCAAGATGGTACTGGACGGTATGCAGCTCATGTAAAAAAATCTTTTTCGAAAGTAAGTCCCGTTACATTCGGTTTAATGGGACTTACTTTTTATTTTTGCACAAAATAATCGCTCATGATCCATCCCGTAGCAGCATATCCCATAAAACCGGGACGTCTCTTCCAGCTCCTTCTTATGGCCTGGTTCCTGCTGAATATTGTTCAGTCACTCTTCACAGAGATAGGGAATGACGAGTCTTACTACTGGGTATACGCGCAGCTGCCGGCGTGGGGCTACTATGATCATCCGCCCCTGGTGGCCCTGGTGATCAGGGCAGGTACATGGCTGGCCGGCGATACCACACTGGGGGTACGCCTTTTCGTGATGGTGATGCAGCTCCTCTTCCTGTGGGTACTCTACAGGCTTTCTGCGGTGGAGCATTCCCGTCATCACATCCTGTTGTTCTTTCTCGTATCCTTCTCCGTGGTGATGCTGCAGGTCTATGGTTTCGTGGCGACACCCGATGCGCCACTGTTGCTTTTTACGGTGCTGTTCCTGTGGAGTTACCGCTATTTTCTCGATACGGACTACTCTCCGGCCGGGGCACTGCTGATGGCTTTTTGTATGGCGGGACTAATGTACAGTAAGTATCACGGTGCGCTGGTGATCCTGTTCGTGATCTTCTCCAACCTGAAACTATTCACCAAGCCTGCTTTTTATCTCTCCGTAGTAACCGCTGTGGTATTATTCCTACCCCATATCCTGTGGCAGTTCAATAACGATTTTCCCTCGTTGAAGTACCACCTGGTGGAAAGATCGAAAGGTTTCCGGTGGTCCTATTTCCCCGATTTCCTGGTGAACCAGCTGCCGGTCTTCAACCCGTTTACGCTGGGAGCGGGTATATATGTCCTTTTCCGGAGAAACGAAAAAGATACCTTTGAACGGGCCCTGAAGTTTGTCTTTGCCGGCTTTCTTCTTTTTTTCACCCTGTGGAACTTCAAGGGACGCGTGGAACCACACTGGACCATCGCCGCAGCTGTACCCATGGTCATACTCATCGTCCGCGAGGCCACGGTTAATCAGAAACTGATGAACTATATCCGTAAGGTGATCACCCCCTCTCTGCTGCTGATCCTGATTGCCCGTTTATTTCTCATGGTGGATATCCTGCCCCTGCGTACTGAATGGCATGGCGACAGGCAACGGGTGGCCGATCTGGAGGCCATCGCCGGTGACCGACCCGTGGTCTTTCTCTCCGGCTTCCAGCTGTCGTCGAAGTACCGTTTCTATACGGGTAAGGAGGCGCATACGATGGGAGCGCTGAACTACCGAAACACGCAATACGATCTGTGGAACTTCGATGAAAGCTACCGGGGGAAGCCCGTGATCATCGACCTCAGGAATGATACCTCGGTGGTTGCTCCCACCGTTAGCGGTGAATCGGTCTTCTACCTGAAGGAGATGGAGCAGTATCAGCCCTTTAAACGGCTGCGGGTGATCCCCCTGCTGTCCGGCAGTACATTCCTCACCGGCAGGGAGCATACCGTCATGGTGGAGGTGATAAACCCCTATCCTGCAACTTATGTCATTGATCATCCCTCCATGCCGCTGGAGATTTCGCTGGTGTTCCTGGTGAAGACCGACGGACGTTACAGGCGGGAAAGAATCACCACCCGTTCCCTTTTCGAGTGGCACGAGATAGCTCCGGGCGGAAAAGTGACCGGACAGATTCGTTTTGCACTGCCCGATCTTCCCCCGGGTGAGTATGATGTTCACTTTGCTGCGGGTACACCCGGCATATATCCCGCCTCTCTGGAGAAACCGGTTAAAATATTTTTTGAATGATGATTGAGTTGATTGGGCAGTTTCTGAAATTTGGCGTGGTAGGGTTACTGGGTACGGTGATCGATTTCTTCTTCACCTGGCTCTGTAAGGAGAAGCTGAAGTGGAACAAGTTTCTGGCCAACTCGATTGGCTTTATGCTTGCCGCAACCTCCAATTATATACTGAATCGTATCTGGACGTTCGAGAGTGATAATCCCGAGGTGGGACGCGAATACTTCTCTTTTTTTATCGTTTCCGTCATCGGCCTGGGGCTGAATAACCTGATTCTGTTTCTGCTCCATGAAAAAGGGAAGATGAATTTCTACCTGGCAAAAGCATTCGCCATCGCACTGGTAACCCTCTGGAACTTCGTGGCCAACTATTTCTTCACCTTTCATCAAGCCTGATGCAGAATCATTTGCATTTTACGGATGAAATAGCTACTTTTGCGCTCACAAAATAGTATCAACGATTTCGTTAAGCGATAGGTGCAGGGGCAAATTCTACCGTCTTCTGTCATTGCGGGAAACGAGTAAATTTATTGAATCATTTATGGCAACAACTGCTGACTTTAGAAACGGAATGTGCATCGATCTGGATGGACAATATTACTTTATTGTAGAATTTCTTCATGTGAAACCCGGTAAAGGTGCAGCCTTCGTCCGTACCAAGCTGAAGAATGTAACTACGGGACGGATACTCGAGAAAACATTCAACTCGGGCGTACGGGTCGACGAAGTGCGTATTGAACGCCGTTCGTTTCAGTACCTTTATCGCGATGATATGGGTTATAACTTTATGAATACCGAGACCTTTGAACAGATCCCCATCCCCGAGGAACAAATTGAAGGGGTGCATTTCCTGAAAGAGGGCGATGTGGTGGAAGTGCAGATCCATGCCGAAAGCGGAACGATCCTGACCGCCGAAATGCCGACGCATGTGATCCTTGAGATCACCTACACCGAGCCCGGCATCAAGGGCGATACGGCTACCAACACGCTGAAGCCTGCCACCGTGGAGACAGGTGCTGAGGTGCGTGTGCCGCTTTTTATCAATGCAGGAGAGAAAATAAAGATCGATACACGCAACGGATCCTATGTGGAACGGGTCAGGGAGTAACCGATAACCAGTTTTTTTAAGATACGATCTGAGGACGGGCATGCAACAGGATGCTCGTCCTTTTTTGTATGTCAGCTCCTTTCTGTTCTGATTATTCTTTGTATATTTGCTTTGTTTTACTCCTGAAAGGAACCGTCATGGGCAAGTTAAGCATCAAACAATGGGCGGAGGAAGACCGCCCGCGGGAGAAACTGTTGCTGAAAGGGGTCTCCACGCTTTCCGATTCCGAGTTGATGGCTATATTGATCGGCTCGGGCAACGACAGGGAGAGTGCGGTAGAGCTGAGCAAGCGTATCCTGCTCAAGGCAGAGAACGACCTGAACAAGCTGGGGAGGATGAGCGTGACCGACCTGGTACAAAACTTCAGAGGGATAGGCGAGGCGAAGGCCGTCACGGTGATCGCCGCCCTGGAGCTGGGCCGACGCAGGAGAACTACTGAGACGAACGACCGGAGGAAGATCACCTCCTCGCGCGATGCCTACGACCATTTCTTTCCCATCCTGTCCGATCTCAATCACGAAGAGACGTGGGCAATGCTGACCGACCGGTCGAACAAGGTGCTCAGCACCCTCCAGGTGAGCCGCGGCGGCATCTCGGGAACAGTCGTGGATATCCGTCTGATCCTGCGGGAGGCTCTCGGCCATTATGCCTCGGGCATCATCCTGGCGCACAACCACCCTTCCGGCAACTGCAGCCCCAGCACGCAGGATACGCACATCTCGAAGAAGCTGAAGGAGGCTGCACAGTGGATGGATATCACGTTGCTCGACCATATTATCGTGTGTGTCGACGGCTATTACAGCTTTGCGGATGAAGGAATCATCTGAGCGGGGTAAACAATATGATGGAAAATAGGTTTAATAAGCATACAGGGTGCTTGTTGCTGAACGGTTGCTCTCCGGCAGAGCCTGTTACCTTTGAACACCCTGTAATAAAAATAAAAACGGGTTCAACATAATGATTCAGACTTATTTGAATTTTAAACGAAAGAGATTATGAACGACGAATTACAGGCTTTACAAGATAAGATAGTGGTGATGCTCCGTACAGTATACGATCCGGAAATCCCCGTGAACATCTATGATCTGGGAATGATTTACGATGTGGATATCGATGAGCATAACAATGTCACCGTGGAGATGACCTTCACATCGCCCAGCTGCCCCGCTGCCGATTTCATCCTGATGGATGTACAGCTGAAGGTGGAATCGATCCCCGAGGTGAACAAGGTGGATCTCAATCTCACGTTCGACCCGCCGTGGGACCGCTCGATGATGAGCGAGGAGGCGTTGCTGGAGCTGGGGATGATGTGATCGGGGGGAAGAGACAACGCTGAAAGAAAGTACCGTGAGTAAAAAAGTCTATTTCCTCTCCGACGCCCATCTGGGATCAAAGTCGCATACCAGCTCCATCGATACGGAGCGAAAGCTCTGCCGGTGGCTCGACAGCGTGAAAAGCGACGCCGGGGCGATCTATCTGCTGGGTGACATCTTCGATTACTGGTATGAATACAGGTATGTGGTGCCGAAAGGATTCACCCGCCTTCTCGGTAAGATAGCTGAGCTAACCGACAGCGGCATAGAAGTGCATTTCTTCATCGGCAACCATGATATCTGGCTTACCGACTATCTCACCACAGAGTGCGGGATGATCCTGCATTTTGGGCCCTACATCACCGAAATCGGCGGAAAGAAGTTTTTTCTTGCCCATGGCGACGGTCTGGGGGATGAATCCCTCTCGTTTCACTTTCTGCGAAGAATCTTTCACAGCAGGTTCCTGCGTAAATGTTTCTCGGCCATCCATCCGCGATGGACGATACCGTTGGCGCATGTATGGTCGAACAGCAGCCGTGAGAACGGAGGGGTGCAGGATTACCTGGGCGAGGAGAAGGAGTACCTGATCCGATTCTCGAAGCAAAAACAGAAAGTGATGCCTGACATCAACTATTTTATTTACGGGCATCGTCATATTCTCCTCGATCTGCCCATTGCAGCACAGACAAATGTCATCATGCTGGGCGACTGGATCACTCTCTTCTCTTATGCGGTGTTCGACGGGGAAAGCATCAGGCTGGGAACATGGGAGGGGTGATTCATTCTTTTTTGTAAAGACTGTACGCAATTTTCGGGATTCAGGACAGGAAGCACGACCGAATGCCGTTGCCGCTTTTTTTGATCAGATCATCTCCTTTTTTAATCTTCCGGAGAAATCCCATATGACGATGCCTGCCGTCACCGACACGTTGAGTGAGTGTTTGGTGCCATATTGCGGGATCTCGATACAACCGTCGGACACATCAATCACCGATTGTTGAACACCATGCACTTCGTGGCCGAAGATCACGGCATATTTTTTGTTTTGCTCCAGGGTGAGTGATTCTAGCGAGAGACTGTTCTCTGCCTGTTCTACCGAGTAAACCATATAACCCATCGCCTTCAGCGCTTCAACGGCTTCCAGGGTATCCTCAAAATAGCGCCAATTGACCGCGTCCTCAGCCCCAAGGGCCGTTTTGTGTATCTCTGCGTTGGGCGGTGTCGCGGTGATGCCGCACAGGATGATCTCTTCCACCCGAAAAGCGTCCCCCGTGCGAAATACCGATCCGATGTTGTGCTGGCTGCGTACGTTGTCGAGTACCACTATCAGCGGCATCTTCTCCACTTCCTGAAACTCCGCCACACTGATGCGGTTGAGTTCCTCCAGTTTGAGTTTTCTTCTTTTCATTGATTTGTTATCAGCTATCAGCTATCAGCTATCAGCTTTTTAGAATTAAACATGGTCAGTACAGCGGTTGGAGATAAACTCACCGTTCTCATTATGCTGCTCTCTGTCTGAAGCATACAAAAGTATAAACTTACCAGCCTGCCAACCACTCAACCCTTATCCTATTTAAAAACCGCACGCACCACGAACCACAGATGGTGTACAAAGGTGGAGAGCCGTCCGTAATAGTCCGCCATGATGCGGTAGCGTTCCTTCAGTGACGCTTTCCGGTTGGTGGTGGTCATCCCCTCATTCAGGTAATTGATCAGCGTGAGGCGGGCATTGTGAATCGAGGATGCTTTCTTCATCATGCGGATGCACCAGTCGAAATCGGAGGAGAAACGATACGACAGGTCGTACGGTTCAAAGATATCCTTTCTGACGATAAAAGCCTGATGACAGACCACCATCCCTTGTTGAAAGCTTTTCCAGGTGAGTCTCTCCGGCGCCTTCAGCCGTCGCATGGAAACAAAGACACCTCTTTCATCCACGATGGCTGTCTCACCGTAGATAATATCGGGATCGTTCCCGGGCCCCACGGTATGCATCATCTTTTCCACACTGTCGGCTGCGAAAAAAGTATCCCCCGCGTTCAGGAAGCAGAGATAGTCGCCTGCAGCCATCCCGGCCGCTTTGTTCATGGCGTCGTAGAGCCCTTTGTCGGGTTCGCTCACCCAGACCATCTTCTCCTGCGCATATTGCTTGATCAACGCTACCGTGTTGTCTTTCGATGCACCATCCACAATCAGATGTTCGATGTGTGGGTATGTCTGTTCTCTGACGCTCTTCAGCGTCCTCACCAGTGTGGGGGCGGCATTATAGGTGACAGTAATGACGGATAATGATTTCATTTGCGCGCGTATATGGCGATGAAGGGCGATAACATCCTGCCCCGGAAAGGAAACAGTTTGATGGCATAGCTCAGTGCTTTCACCCATTTTCGCCGGTTTTTGTTTTCTGGTTTCGGCTCAAGCCATACCATGGGTTTACCGATGTATTCCACCGAAACATCGTGGAGAGGATAGGAACGCATGATCTCTTCAAGGGCGGGGATATCCATCGACTTCAGGTTGTGTGCCTCCAGATTCTCCTTGTCCAGTCTCCACTGTATCATTCCGTTCAGGCCCAGGAAATTGGGGATGAGGATCAACAATTGACCCTCATCAGACAGCAGATCGACATGTCTTTTCATCACATCCGCTGTGTCTTCAAAATGTTCGATAAAGCCCGAGGAGAAGACCACATCATATCTTCTCTCCGGTGTAAAGGAGAAAAAATCGGTGTGAATACACTGGATGCTGTTTTCCGGCAATCCGTTGAGCTTCTCGAAATTGCGTACAATGTCCCTGTTCATGTGAAAATCCAGCACGGTCACATCGCTGATGCCGTGTTTGTAAAACCAGGCTGCGAACACACCGGGAAACCCGCCGATATCAATGAGGCTCTTACCCCGGCTCAACTGCTGCATAAATGGTTGAAAAACCACCTTGCCGGGAATCTTATCATATCTGTAATGGGCCCAATACGCATCCCAGTGGGCCTGGTCGGTGATGTTATTATTCGTTTGCATAGAGTTGCCTATAACGTTGTGCAATTTTTTCCTGACTGTATTCCTCCACCACTTTACGGCGTGCTTCCGAAGAAAACAGCCCAGCGTCATTTCCGAACAATATCCGGAGAATGCCTTCTGCCAGGTCATCGGCAGCTCTGTACGCCGCCACGTAACCGTTTGTACCGTGCGAGATCATCTCGGGGATGCCACCGGTATGAAACCCGACACAGGGTGTGCCGCAGGCCATCGCCTCCATAATGGTGTTGGGCAGGTTCTCCTGCAGTGAGGGCGTCACGAACAGGTCAGCGGCATTGTAGACGCCGGGCATATCCTGGGGTGCTACATATCCCAGACTTCTCGCAGGCAGCGAGAGGTGTTTTCCCAGCTCCTCCCCGTCGTTGCCGGCAATCAAAAAGAGGATATCGTCGTGTTGCTGCGCCATGATGCGGCTCGCTTCCACCAGATAATCCATCCCCTTGCGCCGATCAGAGGCTTTGACGGCTGCAAAAAGCACTATTTTCTTATCCTCCGGCAGATTCAGCCGGTGGCGTGCCTCCCTTTTATCCATGGGTGTGTAGACAGCGGTATCGATGGGATTGGGGATGGAGACCACCTGATGACCTGCCGTGAGCGGACTTTTTGCTGCCAGCTCCCTCAGCCAGTTGCTGCAGGCAACGAAACGAATCCCTCCCCTGGCATAGACAGCCTGCTTTGCAAGAAACAACTGACGAGACAGGTCGTTCCGTGAAGGGCTCCTGAGCCAGGGACATTCACCGCAGGATCTTTCGTAGCGGTTACAGCCAGCAGCATGATGACAGATACCGGTGAAGGGCCACATGTCGTGCATCGTCCATACAATTTTCCTGCCGGAGGCAATGATGCGCCCTATTTCATCCAGGGAAAGCATCCCCTGGTTAATCCAGTGCAGATGGATCACATCGGCCTCCCTGAATGCCGGCAGATCAGTTATGGAGAGGCCCCTGTTGGCAATGGAGATGTCAAACAGGTGCTGTTTCGTGAATCCGTTGCGGAGAAAGATGACACCCCGCTCCAGGTAAAAGTTGAGCCTGTTCTGCAGCTTGCTGCCGGCAGCGATGACAGCCGTATGATCGGATTGTTTATCGCGTACGAGCATCTTCACGTTCTCTCCTTCCCGTAGCAACGCGTTCATCAGCCGGAAGGCAGCAATGGCTGCCCCTCCGTGTATATCGGATGTGTTGACGATGAGGATGTTCATGAGACAATTTTTCTAAAGGCATCCAGATAGCGGTCGCTGACGCTCTCCAGGTTGATCCTCTCTTCAATCACGCGGAGTGAAGCTTCTCCCATCTTCTTTCTCAGGGCAGGGTCCCTGAGTAAGAGGGCTATTTTTTCAGACAAATCGACCACATTATTCTCCCGGAAGAAGAGGCCATTACCATGGTGAGTAACCAGATCGCGTTCGGTACCGTCGCAGACGGAACAGATCACAGGCAGTCCGTATGCCATCGCATCATTGATCGATAGTCCGCCCATACCTGCCAGCACGTAGACGGATGATGCGCTCATGTAGGCGCCAATTGTCCTGGGGTCGTACACCCCGCCGGTAAAAAGCACCCTTTCCGTGATACCCAGTGCACTGGCTTGACTTTCAAGGTGTTCTCTTTCAGGTCCTTCACCCACCACCACCAGTTCCGCATCAGGAAACTCCTTCAACACACTGGCGAAAGCATCCATCAGCAAATCAACCCTTTTCCATTTGACCAGCCGTCCTATATGAATAATCCTGCGGCTGTTTTCAGGGAGGATGGGAGGTTCCTGCAGTACCATTTGTTTTTCGTGCAACAGGGCTTCACTGTCTCCTGTATTGTAGGTGACGAAGACACGCTCCTCACGGATACCGTAGGAGGGCATGATGGCTCTCCCCAGTGATGAATAGGCCAAAGCACCATCGGCCCTGCCATAGCAATATCTCCTGATCAGCATGGTGCCCCACTGCCTGAGATAGAAGGGCAGCCCCTTGCTTAACAGTTTCATATCCTCGTTGTACATCGGGTGTTCCCTGAAGTAGGCCCGTATCTTGCCGTAAGGGGGCACCTGGAAAGGGATCTCCCGGATCACAAAACGTACTCCGTTTTGATGGAGTGCCTTCCGGAGCCTGCCATATTTGAAGAACTGCAGAAAGTAAGGCCAGCCGGCGACAAGGATGTCAGGCTGTTCTCTTTCAATGATTTCCGGCAGATCAGGGAAATAATGCTTGCCGAGAAGTGTCTTATGCTCCCTGCTGTCAATAATCTTGTATGCTGCCTGTCTTTCATCGATCACTTTCACACCTTTGCCCAGCACCTTACTCCTGCGTGCAGGGATTACTGCGACGATCTCAGCATTCTTTTCAACCAGCCTGTTGAGCATCGCGTTTGCATAGGGTGGAATACCGCCGAAGACATAGAGTATTTTCATTCAGAACGCTGTTTTTTCCGATAGGATGTTTCTCCGCAGTACATGCAGCGCCACATGCTGACCCACTTCAATCCCCTTCCGTGACAGATGATCCTTTATCGTGTTGTAGGCCAACTCGGGGTTGTTGTTGTCACCGCTCAGATGGCAGAGCCATATATTGCGCAGTTCGGAGGTGTAGTTGTTTGCCAGGAACTCAGCCGTCTGACGGTTGCTCAGGTGTCCGGTGCCGGAGGTGATCCTGCGTTTCAGGTGGTAGGGGTAACGTCCGTTTTGTAACAGTTCCTCGTCATAATTGCTCTCGATAACCAGGTGGTTGGCCTTGCCGATGTAATAGGCCACCTCATCGGTGATGGTGCCCACATCGGTTGCCAGCGTCATTCTCTGACCGTCGAACTCGAAGAAAAAGCCTGCATTGTCGTTGCTGTCATGCGGCACGTCGAATGCCGTAATGCGAAGATCCTCAATCTGAAAAGGGACTCCTTTCTCGATATATTTGGTGGAGCCGTTGAGGTTGTTGTGTATCATCGGGCAGTTGGCAATGCCGCGGTGCACCTCGCGGGTGGCATAGACGGGGATATGCATTCTCTCTCCCAGGTATCCGGCCGATTTAATGTGGTCGTAATGATCGTGCGTGATCAGGATGGCCATGATGGAGGATAGCTCTATGCCGTGTTCGGCAAGTCGTTTCCTGATCACACGGGGGCCCAGGCCGACATCGACCAGGATGCCGTAGTGCGCGTTGCCCAGGTAGTAACAGTTGCCACAACTGCCGCTGCTGAGGCTGAAGAAGGAGATACGGTCCGCCGGGAATAGTTTGTATTGCATAGTGAATGCAAAGATAATAAGTTTTTAGGATTTATGGGGGAGAACCTCTATTCTCCTCACTCATGTCCTTCCTCCTGCGGGATGAAATCCTCAAAATAACGGGTGATCTGTTCGTGCAGATGCACCCTGTCGTGGCCTGTCATGTTATGTCCGTGTCCCGGATAGAGGAAGAGGTCGGGGTGTGTCCCTGCCGCGATGCTCGCTTTCAGAAACTGCAGCGTGTGCTGCATCACCACCGTGGGATCCTCATCGCCGTGGATGATCAGCAGGCGCGACTGCAGGCGGCCCGCCTTGTTCAGCAGGCAGCTCTCCTCATACCCTTCGGGGTTCTCCTGCGGCGTATCCATATATCGTTCACCGTACATCACCTCATAGTATTTCCAGTCGATGACAGGTCCGCCTGCCACACCCACCCTGAATAGGCCGGGGTAACGCAGCAGCATGTTGATGGTCATAAACCCGCCATAGCTCCAGCCATGGATGCCCATCCGTTCACTGTCGACATAGGGCAGTGACTGAAGGAACGCCACACCCTTCATCTGGTCTTCGGCTTCCACCACCCCCAACCGGCGATGGGTGACCTGCTCGAAGGCGGAACCTCTGTAGGATGTACCCCGGTTATCCATCACGAAGACAATATATCCTTTCTGGGCCATATAGGTCTCCCAGCCTCCCGAGCCGTAGCGCCAGCGGTTGCTCACCATCTGTGAATGGGGGCCGCCATAGACATAGACAGCCACCGGGTACTTCTTCGACACATCGAAGCCGGCCGGTTTAATCAGCCGGTAGTAGAGGTCGGTCACCTTGTCGGCCGCCTTCACCCTGCCGAGCTCAACCGTAGGCATGTTATTCCCCCTGAACGGGTCTTCAGCCCGCGAGAGGAGGGTGGTCCTGCCGCTGCGGGTGTCTATCAGGTCGATCCTCCCGGGGTTGTCATGTGCGCTATAGCGGTCGGTCAGATACCTGCCCGATGCACTCAGCATGGCGTTATGCATCCCCGGCTGGGTGTTATGCTGCGTGATCCTGCCGCTTTTCAGTGCCACGCTGCAGATGTGGCGATCCAGCGGCGAGGGCAGGGTAGAGATGAAGAAGAGGTTCTCCCCCTTCTCGTCGAAACCGGTCACTTCGGTCACCTCCCAGGTGCCGTCCGTCAGCTGTTTGAGCATCTTCCCCGTACTGTCGTAGAGGTAGAGATGATTGTAGCCGTTGCGCCTGCTCTGCCAGATAAACCGGTCATCGTTGTTTTTCACGAAGCGCACGGGATTTTCAGGTTCCACATAGGCCGGGTGACTCTCTTCGAAAAGGGTCTTGTCGAAATGCCCCGTTGAGGCATCGTAGCGGTTGAGCTGCATCCTGTTTTGCGCCCTGTTGAGCTCGGCAACGTAGACCGACGTCCCGTCGGGGCTCCACGCTATGTTGGTGAGATAGTGATCGTCCGGTTCTCCTGTTTTCAGCCAGATAGTCTCTTTTGTCGTCGTGTCGAAAACACCGATGGTGACGCGGTGACTGGTCATCCCTGCCATCGGGTATTTACTGTTCTTCACTTCGGCAACCCGTGCCGACACGTCCACCAGTGGGTAATCGCTCACCATGGTCTCGTCCATCCGGTAGAATGCCATTTTCCTGCCGGAGGGGGACCAGAAGATGCCGCCGTTGATGCCGAACTCGTTTCGGTGAACCGCTTGTCCGTAGACGATGCCACTGTTGCTTTCATCCGATACAGGCCATTCCCGTCCGTTTTTGTCGAGGACATAGAGATTGTTCTCTTTGGTAAAGGCCAGATAAGTATGGTCGGGAGAGAGCAGATGGTTGTCACTTTGCTCCGGATAGCGGAAAAAGGAAAGGTGTGTTTTTGTTTTCAGGTCATACAGCCCGGTGCCGCCGGTGGCATGAAACTGCACCACGGAGCTGCCCTCCCGGGAGAAGGTGAGGCGGCTGATGCTGCCCAGGCTGTCAGCCAATCCCTCCTCAATCATTTTGAATGTGACGGTGAACGTCTTATTGTTGATCCGGGCGGGATTTCCGATCATCCAGACGGAGTCGTTGCGGATAGCAGCCAGGCTGTTGCCGTTCCATTGATATTGCACCGGTATACGGGGATACAAATTGACGTAGTCATTACCACCGGGAATCAGCTCTTCCAGGGAGAACTGTTTGTCCTGTTGTGCGGACAACGTGCCGGAAAGAGCAAGGATAAAAATAAGAATATATTGTTTACACATAGTGAAATGGGTTATCATGCCGGTATCCTGACATGGTGCGGATACCACAGTAAGAAATTTAAAATGTCTGTTCAGATAAACGCAACACAGTCTGGTTGTAGTGCGCTATCATCTCCCGTACGACCGTTGCGGCAGGAATGATCTCTCTGATATGGGAAGCGATCTGGCCAATCTCCAGCTCACCCCCGATGAGATCCCCTTCAAAGATGCCTCTTTTGGCACGAC
>Ga0209347_1004087_pt1 | contig 15756 bp, 13 predicted proteins | sample AutmiccommuBRH23_FD_187382 | JGI IMG/M metagenome (GOLD analysis project Ga0209347, IMG submission 187382) | Deep subsurface microbial communities from Mt. Terri, Switzerland - Autotrophic microbial communities BRH/23 (SPAdes) (version 2) | ecosystem: Environmental > Aquatic > Deep subsurface >...
ATGTCCATTGTCTCTACGGAGTTTGCATGTCCCCGAACCTTATTATTGTGGTGTTGGTTATAAGAAGGGTTCTTGTTTTGACGCATAGCTACCCCGTTTTTTTTCCTATAAGGTAAACTGCACACAGGACAATAGGTGATTTCTCTTAACCCAGTTTTTTCAAAAAACTGCCCTGTAAAACCTTCAACTAATCCCGTTAGTTCTTGTACTGCCTTTTCCCAGTCTGGTGTAATTCCTACATAATTTCTTCTCAATTCAACTCTTGCCAAATTACCAGTTGGTCTTTTTTTAGTTGCCTCAAAAACTGAGGAATTTTCTTCTTTAGCTAATGGGACAGTATAACGAGCATCAAAAAAACCATTGGAATTCTTTTTGCGTTCTAAATTTAAGACCTTCATGGAAAAATCTTTTAAAACAATATTGTTTAACATCTGCTTTAAATACTCATACATTTCTTTATTAATAGTCTCAGCAGTAACATCTGGTTTAATTTGGATCTTCAGTAAGTTAGCTGTTAATTCTGGTTTAGATGTAAAATACCTTTGAAATGATGGTAATGAGAGCATTTTATAAAGGGTAATAATTCCCCAATCCCTCCAGGGATCTCCCACGCTATTTATCACCCATTTCAATATTTTCACCTCCTTTTTTCTAAAATATATCGAGAGTCACCTAACCCCATAGACGTCTTATAACCAATCGCTGCAATATCTGCAAAAGCCGCAAGGCTGTGCAGCATTCTTTTTTTATGGCTAGGCTCTGATTTATCGATTATATAACTACAATTGCCCACGCAGCCAACTATTTTATATATACTATAATCAACTAATTCAGTTTTTAATTTGTATTTACTAACAAATATCTTGGTATTTAATACTCCGTCCGTTAATACCACCGGACTAAAGCTATTCCATTTTCTCAATATACTGCCAAATACCAAATTCGGCAAAGGAAAGACCTCCTGGATACCCTGTTGGCGAAAACTGGTTGGTGACCGAAATTCTAAAGTAATTTCGGAGCTTATTTCATTTTTTTCTAATAGATCAAAATAAGTAAGACCATTTTCCCCAAAAATAGGAATTATCTCTGTACATAATAACTTTCCACTCCCCAACTGAATTTTCGTGCCCTTTAATTCTTTAGAAATCATCTCTAATACTTTATACATTTCTTGATTTAAAGAAGCTAATGAAAAGGAGTATTCACTGTTTTCATCTAAAAAAATTTTCCCCCGTTCCTTCTTGCCTCCATTTACTGGTCCTATAACAAAGGGTTTTTCATCCATATCATGAATGCTAGAGCTTAAATCTGGGGCTATCTCTTTTAGCCAGTTAAAAAGCCACCCATGTATTTCTGTACCACCATATCCCTTTAACATTCCGAATGCCATACATCTCATTTTTATAATAAGTTTTTGTAACATTCTCTTCCCTCCTTAAATTCCCCAAGGGGAATTAGAAATAATAAAGCATAATATTTTCATTTTTCAATTCTCAACAAGAATTAGCCATTTATATTTTGGCTCATCAATGAATATATTATGCTTATTTTTTTAGATTTCGTATAATTTATACATCTTCTACAATAATTTTACAATTCCTTCTTTTGGCAATGCGTCAGAATGGAGCGTGTCCGGGGACGGCAGACTGTGTGAAAAGTAATAAAATCACAAAGGAGCATCGGATCGAGTAGCCGGGGCTTCACAGCCCCAAGCCCTCACAGAACCGGACTTGCGCTACTAACGCATCCGGCTCTTCACACCACCATTCACATAGCATAGCTACTTCCCATTCCTAGGTCGAATATTCTTACATGAGTTTTGGCTTTTGGTAATGGATACTTTTTCAGAAATAGATTAAACTTACCCCAATTAAAACTTTTACATTGACTTCTTCTGTTTAACCATTTGTATAGAATCCTTCCAACTTCATAAATGAAATTGCTTACTGCATTTAGATTATCCGTTACTCCATAATATCTACAATATCCTTGCAGTTTAATATTCATTTTCTGCATGAAGTCTTTAATTGGCATGTTTCTGTTCATTTTAATCCATAATTTACAACGAAGTAAGCTTGCTCTATATTTCTTCTTGCTTGTCTTGCGTTTTATGCGTTTCGACCCATTTTTGTCCTTACCCATATAATGCGTAAAACCCAGAAAATCAAATGAGTTATTTCCTTTACATCCTCCTGCGATATTGTCCTCATCATTATCTTCTTTTCCCAAGGATAGAATCTTCGTCTTTTCTTCTGCCACTTCCAGTTTGAATTTTCCTAGCCGCTCTATCATTTCTTTGTAAAATGCTTCAGCATCTTCTTTATATTGAAAACAAAAGACCACATCATCCGCATATCTTACCATATAAGCCTTGCCCCTACATTTCTTCCTATATACTTTTTCAAACCATAAATCTAATACATAGTGCAGGTATATATTTCCAAGAATTGGTGAGCAACACCCACCCTGAGGCGTACCTTCAGGTGACTCATATTCAATGCCAGCTTCTATTATACCCGAACGCAGAAATCTGGATATCAATCTAAGTATGTTAGGGTCTATTATTCTATGCTGAACAAATCTCATTAACCATTCGTGGTCCACATTGTCAAAGAATGCTTTTATATCTGCATCTACTATATAATTGATTTCTCTTTTATTTACTATCTTATCTAGGACTTTTAGTGCATCATGACATCCTCTGTTCGGTCTAAACCCAAAAGAACATTCCAGAAAGTCTTGCTCGTAAATAGCATTTAGTATCTTTGCTAGTGCCGACTGTACTAGTTTATCCTCATATGCAGGTATCCCTAATGGTCTTTTCTTTTTAGAGCCCGGTTTGGGTATATATACTCTCTTTACTGGTTGTGGCTTGTAAGCCTGCCTTTTCATACGCTTAACTAGATCCTCTACTTTAAACTCCAGATCTTTCTCATATTCCTCTTTGGTCACTTCGTCTACTCCAGCAGCCTTCTTATTATTCATTTCCTTGTGACATTCCTTTATTGCTTCTTTATTGATGAGATGAGCAAGTGATGTAAATTTCTCATTAGGACGCTTTCTCGCTGCTTCTGCTATCCTGGCTAGATTCGTTTCCATACTTTTCTACCTCCGTATGTGTAGCATATGTTTCTCTAACAAGGGCAATGTTGTGTTACCGCCTTTCCTCGACAGGCATTACCCTGCTTCATCAGTACTATGCAGTAATCTGACTCCCTAACGTATTCGGTCTCCTAACTTTGTTATCGCTTGTTGACCTTACTTCCTCTGCGTGAAGAACAGTTAGGGTCTCCCACGTTGATGCACCATAACTATGTGTAGCATGCCAAGGTCACCGACCCCGGGGAAGCTAATATATTCTCGCTTAGCGAATATATTAGTGTTGTTTTCTACTCCGTCCAAAGTATCAACCTTCCCTACGAGATTTCGAGGCTCTATCCCTTCAGCTTGCGCTTTCGGCCTACTACCTTGCTGTCTACGCTTAACATTACAAGTTACCCGGCAATGTCCAAGACTCGCTATGAGTGATTTGCTAAATCTTTCTCAGTGGGATTCCCACCCACTATATGGTGCACCCCTGCGTGGCGCACGGACGGTCCTTTGACACAACATAATGAAAACATAATAGAATCTCTAGGGAAGGGTGATCTAATGGCAAGGACAAGTAGAGAAATTTATTTGGTCATAGAATTATCTGTGTCAGGAAATTCCAAGTATTTAATAATAAAGGAAGTAGCTACAATAGACCAAACAAGATAAAAAATGTAGTAAGCTATTGCAGTATCATAAGTACTGTATTTGGCTACATTTGGGTCTAGGGCAGGAACAATTGCTAACTGAAAAAACCACATGCAAAATGCGACACCACTTAATTTAATGATTTTTTCTTCTGGTCCAGTTATTTTATAGAGATATGACGATAGTATACCAAATAATCCTCCCAAACTATAATTGGTAACCAATCCCACTATCCATGTACCTATATGCATTGGTTTATCAGGTATGTGCAAGATAAATCTTGCTCCGTATTCAGTGATACTCAGTGGTATGATCCCGGAAAAGTAAAGTGTTAAGGATATTGCGGTCAAAACTGTTGTGGCAATTAGTCCAGCAAAAAATCCACAAGTCCATGTTCTAAATTTCATATAAATTCCTTCATTCAATTAATATTTCTTGTACTATTATTAGTTAAAAGTATTTTTTTATGACATAGATAACAACTATGTTACGATGTAAGGCTATGAATTTCCGATTATCCTTAGTGAATTATACGAAGTACGGATATGGGTTTTGATATATTTCCATTTCCCTGGAAATAGCAGAGAGGGGAGGGTATTAACTGAGTAAGTAAACAAATTAAATTCACAAAGATTTAATAACACAACACGTATCATAAATGGCATATACGCAAAATATTTTTTAAGGAGGATTATCCCATTATTGTAACTAGGTGTGTTGTATTTGGCACTCACCTAATTTACCGGTGTTGCTTCGCAGCTCATCTTCGTTAGCAAGCATTGCTCTGGAATACCCTTACACAAGATGACCCTGCGATGTAGGCGACATTTTTCAAATCCCCGCCAGATAGAGGCGGGTACCGGTCATGAAATAACTATAAAAGGGTGTGTCTGGGTGTGTCTGGGGACGGTCCTTTGACACACCATTAAGGAGAATGACGATCAATTTATAGATATAAAGGAAGATGATTCTGATGTCTTTATTTTTCAGGAGACGGACAATTCTTGGGAGGTGGAAAAATACTTAAAGGACAATAACCTGCCAATTACTGATTTAAAAAAAGATTGTAATAGGCATTATCTGCAAGAAGTCATAGTAAATCTACGAAAAAAACTCAACTGTCAATTCGAGGAGGATGGGGGGCAAGAAGGAAGCACTAAAAGGTTAGCTAATAGATACTTCCTTTTTTATTTAATTTTCTTTAACATTGCGAGAAGTCTTTTTTGCTTTCTGCGGGACCAGAACTAAATATAGATAATACTTGCCAATCCAGCGATAAGAGCGATAACAAAAAACATAAATTTTAACGAGTCATATTAGCCATAGTATGGCACTCGATAACCATTGGGACATTTAAACTGAAGAATCAACGGCTACCGGCAGGACAATACCTCCTTGGACATATTTTGTTTAATCTCTATCCTTCCATTAATAGATCGTCCATATTCATAGATTTAGGTATTAATTTGTATGAGGTTGAATGAAATACCCTCGTTTAACATCATCATATATCTTGAATAGAACCTGCTGACTTTATATTAGATGGATTTGATAATTTTCTTTGTTAAAAATATTTAGTTGATATTTATTGACAAAAGGAGAAGAAAAGCAATAGTATATAAATATAATTGAATATATTCATATGTAAAGAGGTGAATAAAATGGCTTTATCTGAATTGTTTAAGGCTTTAGGCGATGATAATAGAATAAGAATACTAAATATTTTAAGATATGATGAACTTTGCGTCTGTGATATAGAAGAAATTTTAGGGGTAACCCAGTCAAATGCATCACGACATTTAAATAAATTGGAAAATGCAGGATTAGTCACCTTTAGGAAAAAATCACAGTGGGTCTATTACCGCTTAAATGAAAAATTTATAAATGGAAATAAACAATTAATAGATTACTTGGTAGATAAATTTAAAACATCTAAACAATTGGTAAAAGATATAAAAACCATGCAGGAATATAAAGATAAAGGATTAGGATGTGAAAAGTTAACACAAAAAATTACGTAAATTAAATCTAAATATGACAAATACTAACATATACAAATGATTCGGGAGAAATAGAAATTAAGTCCTGAAAAAATTTATTTTGAATAACAGATGCATAAATAAAATATTATATATATTAGTTAATGATTATATTCGCATATTGACACATAATTATACTAAATATAAAATACCAATATATATAGTTTTTGGAAGCAAAGTTAATGAAAGGTGGAGTCTATTTTATGGGATTATTTGAAAGATATCTAACTATTTGGGTAGCTTTATGTATTGTGGTTGGGGTTATAGTTGGTCAAGTTTTACCAATTATTCCTGAAATATTAAGTCAGTTTGAATATGCTAATGTTTCTATACCTGTAGCAATTTTGATTTGGTTAATGATCTACCCTATGATGTTAAAGATTGATTTTAGTAGTATAGTTCAAACAACTAAAAAGCCAAAAGGCTTAACTGTAACATGTGTGACTAATTGGTTGATTAAACCCTTTACCATGTACTTAATTGCTTATTTCTTTTTTAAAATTGTTTTTAGCCCTTGGATAGCAGACGGTTTAGGTAGTCAATATTTAGCTGGGGCAATTCTATTAGGCGCTGCCCCTTGTACAGCCATGGTTTTTGTATGGAGCCATTTAACTAATGGAGATCCTGCCTACACCTTAGTTCAAGTTGCAGTTAATGATCTAATATTACTATTTGCTTTTACTCCTATAGTTGCTATTTTATTAGGTGTGACCGACGTTTTTGTACCTTATGAGACCCTTTTCCTTTCAGTATTCTTGTTTGTAGTGATACCATTAGTGGCCGGATATCTGTCTAGAAGATATATTATTAAAAATCATGGTATGGCCTATTTTGAAAATATATTTTTGAAGAAGTTTAATAATACAACCATTATTGGTTTACTATTGACCTTAATCATCATATTTTCCTTCCAAGGAGATGTAATACTGAAGAATCCTTTGCATATAGCTTTAATTGCTATTCCATTAATAATTCAGACCTTCCTTATTTTTGCGATTGCTTATGGCTGGTCTAAGGCTTGGAAACTACCCCATAATATTGCGGCTCCAGCAGCAATGATTGGTGCAAGCAATTTCTTTGAGTTGGCAGTTGCCGTGGCTATCTCATTATTTGGTCTAGAATCCGGAGCTACTTTAGCTACTGTTGTAGGGGTTTTAGTAGAGGTCCCTGTAATGCTGGTTTTAGTACGAATCGCTAATAATACTAGGGGTTGGTTTCCTCCAAAATAAATTTTTATGGGGGTGTTACCTATATTAAAAAGGAAAAGGCTTCGTATAACAGTATTAATATTAATCTCCTTGCTAACTGTATTTATTTCAGGATGCAATGACGTACCAAATGACAGTATAGATATATCCCTAAAAAATATGGAGGCGGTTGACAATAATAAGCATGAAGATAAGTCAAATATCTTAAGAGTTGCTTTTTCCTCTATTACTTCACCAAAAGAAAGTATTATATATTATAGTGATTTATTAAAATATATTGAAAAAGAACTCAATATAAAAATAGAAGTTATTCAACGCAAAACTTACCAAGAAGTAAATGACCTTATTGAAGCAGGTGAAGTAGATTTAGCCTTTATTTGTACTTATGCCTACACTTTGGGTACAAAACAATTTGGTTTACAGCCATTTTTAGTTCCCCAAAAAAATGGCAAAATAACGTATCAGTCTTATATTATAGTACCGCAGGACAGTAGTATTATTAATTTTGATGAATTTAAAGGTAAACGTTTTGCTTTCACAGACCCTTTATCAAATACTGGTTTTTTATACCCCAAGTATCTGCTTAAACAAAAGAAAGAGACTGCAGAAAACATTGGGGTCAGGCTCACTATTAAACTATATATAGTTTAATAGTGAGCCTGACCCCACAACTATATTCTTAGAAAAATCAATCCGGTGAATATTTTGCTGATAAAAAATCTCGAATAATATCCGTGCTTTTTTAGCTTGACCAGCATAGAGCAATCCTTGAACGGGCATCGACAAGGCGGCTCGGGGAAAAGAGTAGGGTCTTTAAAAGAAAAATCCTGAGCAGAAATATCTGTATGAAAAGAAATTTGCATTGGAACACCTCCCAATGCAAATTTTAGCATAATCTTAATACTACTTTAATGTGATAATATTTTTCGAATTATATTAGCATTCCAATCCTTTGCATATTATTTAACCCGAGAAGAACATATACTTTTCTACTATTTCAATTTGCGAATTAACAAGATATATTGAAAAATTTTTGGGTGAAAAGTTTACTAGTCATGAAATTATTAGTGGTTTAAGGGATATGAGTTTTTATTCTGTTTCTGCTGAGGGTTATGTCCCAACATATTTTACTGATGCCTTGCATGATGTATTTGGGTTTAGAACTGATCATCAAATTGTTAGCTTAAAAGAAATGAAAAATATTTTTAAGGATACGAAAAAGAACAAAACATTACGCAGTTTTTAAACATTAAAGAAACTCCGGAAGGCCCTATTTGCAAGGCTTACCGGAGTTTTTCTTTGGTTAAAGTGTCAAAGACAGGATATTACTATACGGCGTTTTCGTCAACTATACTATGCATAAATAGAGACTAGAGTTTAATTATTGTCGTAAATTGAAGTAATTTGCTGGAAAATACTTAGAACCTTTTTATTAGTTATAAAGTCATTCTGATGAATACTAAGCAAAGGTGGTGGAAATTCAATGTAATTTTAGGCTGTTTCTAAAAAATATAAAATTTGAAAGCGAGGTAATTAAATGAAGAGGTTTATATCAATTTGTTTAATCGTAATGTTTATGTTTAGCTTGCCTTCTTTTGCTGCTGAAAACTCTAGTGTTCAACTGACTGAAAATCAAAAAAATATACTGAAAGCGCATGGGATGACGGATGAAGAAGTTAATAATGTAACACAGGATGAAATAAGACATGCTTTATCTACGCCAATAAAAGATTATTCTGTATTTGGTTTTAATGCTTCCCCTAAAGGAGAAGTTTTATCAAAAGAAATTGAGCAAAAGTTAATTAAAAAAGGACTTAAAAACTCAGAAATAGAATTTCTTCACAAGTTAGGATATATGTATAATGAAATCCTTTTGTTGGATCAGAACATAATAAAAAATGAATTAAGCAAATCGAAAAATAATCAAGGTCATTTGTGTGAATTACATGAGCATAATGAACAAAATTCTTTTGAGACTGAGGATGTTTCAATTAGCTCTACCACATGCCCAGTCTGTGGAGGTACTCATCCAGTTCCATCAAACCTAGGGTATGTGTACGAAGTTCCTTATGGCGGAGGAATGCATGAATATTTCCATAGTAATATTTATGTCCGAGATGTTCCTCATAATGCAGAAATGTCTAGATATATTGCTGAGAAACTATTCAAAACTACCTTTAATGGTTCTAGTAGTGATCCAAATATAAGGTTCAGTTATTATTTATGGGGCGAATGGGGTGAGTGTTATGATTATTATGCAGTTCATGAAGGAGTAGATTTCCAGAATAAGCATAATCTTAGTTCGGAAGTATATTTATTAACACCAGGGAAAATAGTTTTATTGGACAGAACTAAAAAGTGGTTAAGTATATATGACAAAGACTTGGGGGTTACAGTTAATTATCAACATTTATCTAACATTCCAAGTAATCTTGTACAAGGCCAGGAATTAACTTCAGCATTTATTCAAATAGGTACACAAAATTCTTCTGATAGACATATTCATGTTCAAGTGTGTAGCCATACAGAGTGCCAGACGGTACACTCAGGCTATGATACATCCTATAATTTAACTTGCATTAAACCTTATTCTTACTTATATTGGTATATATAATAATATTAATTAATATAGAGGGCTATTATGCCCTCTGTATTGTAACTAAGGAGTACATATTGATGAAAAAAATTATTCTAATAATAACTTTTTTAACAGTTTTAATGTGTTCTTGCTCAACGTATACATCTATTTCGAATCAGAATGGTTTTACAACAAGTGAGCTTAATTTTAAATTAGATAGTGGGTATAGCTTTGAGTTTATCGATTGGTTGGATGAAAGCAATCTATTTATTGTACTTGAGAATATGACAGTGGAGAATGATGAAACAAAGGAAAAGAAAAAAATTTATATCCATAATATTGCCGACAATACAAGAAAACTAATTTATGAAGGTGAATTTTACGGTGATTATACTACAGATGATATAAAGATTGTAGATAATGGGGAATTAGTTTTTAAAAGTTCTGACACTCTTCTCTTTTTCGATTTAGAGAATTTGAAGTTACAAAATGAGGTTAAATTTAACGATATATATGCTCCTGAGCTACTTTCTGATGGAAAAAGAATTGTCTACAAATATCCAGAAGGTATATTCTTGTCACAAGTTAACGATCCAAACAAAGCTATCACTATAGAAGAAAAAAAACAAAATCATCTTGAAATATTTGAACCTAAAGTTTCACTAGAAGATAAAATTCTTTATACTACTATCTCAGCAAATAATGCGGAAGTTAATATATTTGATGCTGATACAAATGAAACCAAAATTATTAAAATGTTTAAAGAGGAAACTACTGTTGCCAGAGAATATGGAATAAATTATTGGTTTCCAAATAACAAACGTATTCTAGTGCATTTTGGAATACCAAGTGAAACTTTGTCCAGTATTGTAAGTATAGTAAATCTAGAGGGTGACGTATCGAAGGAGATTAAGTTTGTTAACTATATTACCATTTTAGATTTGATGAATAATAATATTCTCCTTAGTGATAATGGGGCTAATAATAAGGTTTTAAAGTTGTATACTATTGATAATGGTAAGGAAACTCAAATCACCCCTCCCTACTTAGATATAACTTGCTCCAAGTTCTCCAAAAATGGTGATAGTATTGCGTTTATTGGAATACAAGAAAACCTAGGGCAGGGATTATATATAACTAAGCAAGATAAATAAAGAAATAAAGCTAAGTTAAAAACTGCGGTTCCAACACCAGCAGGGAAAAACATTGGGGTCAGGCTCACCATTAAACTATATATAGTTTAATGGTGAGCCTGACCCCACAATCATTTCCTATAGGTTTTGAAGATTTTTGGGGTTATACTAAAGATAATGTAAATCCGGTTAATGGTAATTTTCTGTTGCAAGAAACTGATCTTGCAATTCCGGGCCGGGGTGTACAGGTTTATATTACCAGAACTTATAATAGTAGAAAATCAAATGCAACCTCGATGTTCGGATATGGTTGGACAAGTAATGCAGAACAATTAATAAAAGATAGCGGCAGTGGTCCAATTACCTACGTAGACGGAGATGGTACCAGCCATATCTTTGGTGAAAAAGAAGGTGGGGGCTATGCCTCTGTCGGCAGTGTTCATCTAGAATTGGAAAAAAACGCAGATGGCACCTATACTCTAAAACAAAAAGATGGTACTAAAATTAATTTTAATTCTAATGGTAAATTAGTATCAATTGTTGATAAAAATGGTAATACAACCGGTTACGGTTATGACACTAATGGCAGCTTAACTCAAATTACTGACGCTTCCGGACGTATTAATACCATTTCTTATGGTGCAAATGGTAAAGTAGCAAGCACCACCGATTCAGCAAACCGTACTACTAGTTATGAGTATGATGCAGCAGCGGATAATTTAATCAAGGTAACAGATCAAGAAGGGAAAACAATCACTTATGCTTATAATGCAGATCATAATATTATCGGAATTACTGATGCTAGAAATAATATAACTACCATTGAATATGATACTTCTGACAGAGTGACAAAGGTTAATCGTCCTATTACGATAAATGGGACAGCTGCAACCAGTTCCACGTCATACACCTATTCTTCTGCAACAGAGGTTGTAGACGGCGAAGGTAATCGTGTTGACTATTATTATAATCTTAACGGCAACATAACAAAGATTGAAAGAAACCCCAATGATGCGTCTAATAAATCTGTAATTACTCTTGATTATGATAATTACAATAACCTAGTACAACTAAAAGATGCCAATAATAATAAAATAGGCGGAAATAATACTTACATTTTCACCTATGACTTGAAAGGTAATATAACAGGTGTTCAGCTTCCGGAAAATCAAACTACTAATTATGCCTATGATAATTTTAGCAATCTGATACGAATAGAAGACTTCAACAATAATGTGAGTTCAGCTGATTATGATGATGGTAATAACCAAACAGAAGCTACTGATGCTAAAGTCCAGACAAAAGCCAAAAACGCTATAATAGCCAAGGGAATTTAATTTATGAAACAAAGCCTCTTTCTGCGCAGGATAACCTTGGTTTAAATACAAGTTTCGAAAAGGATACTAATGCAGATAACTGGCCCGACCGCTGGACTCAAGAAGGAACTGCTGCATTTACTTGGTCAGAAACTTCTAAAATAGGCAGAAAAGCTGTTAATATTTCTAATCCAAGCACAGATGCTTTAGTAAAATCAGAAATGATACCTTATGAAGTGGCTGAAAAATATGCTTTCAGTGCCTATGTTAAAACAGAAGGTATCACGGGCCCAACTATAGCCAAAGTGGAGTTTTTTGATGGTTCTTTAGTTAAATTAGGTGAAAAAACCGCTTATGAATTAAAAAGAACCCATGATTGGACAAGGATACAGGCAGTAATTGATGAAGCACCGGCAAATACAGTAAATATGCAAATTTCCTTAGGATTAAAAGCAGGCTCAGGAAACGCTTATTTCGATGCAGTACAGCTTGAAAAAGGTGGTATCGTAACTGCCTATAACCTCATGGAAAATTCCGGTTTTGAAAGAGATGAAGATCAAAATAACATGCCTGACAGCTGGGACGGAAGTTTAAACCTTACTGCTGATGATGTTATGGCTAAAAACGTAAATACAGAGGATGATAATGTTTATTTCGGTAACTATTCCTTCAAAATTAAAGGTGAAAAAACACAAAGCAAGTATATTAAACAAAGAATTGACGTTTCCGGTAAGGCCGGTGAAAAGCTAACCTTATCAGGCTGGTCAAAACAAATTGGGGTTGACCCCAATGGAGGTAGCTACGGTCTGCAAATAGCTGTAAACCATACCGATGGAACAACTGATTGGCGGTTTGCCAATAGTTTTGATAAAACTAAAGGGGACTGGCAGCATATAGCGGTTCAGATTAATCCACAGCAAGATTTCAGTTCCATAGATATATATTTACAATACTATGACCAAACAGGAACTGCGTTCTTTGATTCACTTCGCTTAGAGCATGGCAACTCCTTAACAGCTTTTGATTATGATGCTAAAGGAAACTATGTAGGTGAAGTGAAAAATCAGCTAGGGAAATCTGTATATTATTCTTATGACGCTGCAGGAAATAAAACAGCACAAACAGATGCTAATTTAAACAATGCTTCCTATAGTTATGATAATAATGATAATCTAACACAGGTAACCGATGCTAAAGATGGAGTTACTGCCTATGAGTATGACGGCAACAATAACTTGACCAAGGTAACTGATGCTAGAAACAATATAATCACCTATGGTTATAACGAGTTTAACCAGGTTAAGAATATAACCAACGCATTAAATCAGGTAATGCAGTTTGGCTATGACAAAAATGGTAATGCCAATAAAATAGTGTTGCCTAAAGGAGATGTCGTCACCGGCATTTATGATGCCCTAAATCGTTTAGCTAGCATTTCCTATAACGGCATCAATAAGTTTAATATTGGCTATGACCCTAACGGCAATATAACCTCGGTAACTGATGATGCCGGAAAAACTGCCTCTTTCCAGTATGATAAAAACAACAGAGTGACTAAAGTAACAGAAGATACAGGAAATATAGTTAATTACAGTTATGATGATAATAGTAATGTCACATCATTGGGGGTTACGGCAGGAACAGCTTCCTATACTAATAGTTTCAGTTACAATGCCTTAGACCAAATGATTGCCCAGTTCCGAAATGGTGCAAATTTAGCAGAATTCGCTTATGATGAGAACGGCAATTTAACTTCAGTAAATTATTCCAATAACACCTTTACGGTATATGATTATGATGATGCCAATCAGGTAAAATCAGTTAAGAATTACCGCAATGGGGAGTTACTGGATGACTATTCCTACACCTATGATAATCACGGGAATATAACTGGTGTGACGGCAACTGAAGGAACAATCTCCTACCAGTATGACGCACTAAACCAGTTAACCCGGGAAACCTTACTTGATGGAACCACTATTGATTACCAATACGATGCATCCGGGAATAGAACAACTAAGACAGTAACTCAAAGTGGAAACCAAACTACCACAAATTACACTTATGATGCCGTCAACCAACTGACTGCGGTTGACGGTCAGGCTTATACCTATGATGCTAATGGTAACCTAACCGATAACGGGGAAAAAACTTATGTTTATAACGAAGCTAATCAATTAATTGAGGTAAAAGATGCTTCCGGAACTATAGCTACCTTCACCTATGATGTGGCAGGGAAGCGCATTAGTAAAACTACTTCCGGTGGTACAGTAAATTATCACTATGCCGGAGATAAAGTAATTTATGAAACTGATGCCAGTGGCGATATACTAGCTGAATACAACTGGGACCAGAATGGCCGCCCGGTTAGTATAATCAAAAACGGAGTAACTTATTATTACCAATTAAATGGACATAGTGATGTAATAACGCTTACAGATGCAAATGGGAATGTAGTAGCTGAATATGAGTACGATGCTTGGGGTAATATTTTATCACAAAGGAGGCTCTATGGCTAATGTTAACCCATACCGTTATGCAGGATATATGTATGATGAAGAGACAGGGTTATATTATCTGATGGCAAGGTACTATGATGCAGGAATCGGTAGGTTTATTAGTAGAGACACGTTTGCAAGGTTTAATGATGATCCGGCTAGCTTGAATCAATACACATATACCCATAATAATCCTGTTATGTACGTGGACCCAGATGGACATTTTCTACAAGCAGCTGCTATAGGTGGAGTAGTAGGCGGAATCTCATTTTTGGCTGAAAAATTCTTTGTAGATAAAAATCCTACATGGAATAAAAATGAATATATTAAGTTAGGTACAGCAGTATTAACAGGTGCAGCTGGTGGAGCATATGGATCTGGTATTACGGCTTCAAAAGCAGCACAGGTAGGATTTGCCTTTTATAGTAGTATAAAAGGACGCATTATCTCTTTTGCATGGGAGGAACATTTAACAAAGAAACAAGTAGTAGAAGGTCTAAAAAGGGAGATATTGTTTAGTGTTGGAAATGGAGTAGTTAAAACATTGACAAAGTCTGGCGGTGTTATAATAAGGAGCATATCAAATTTCTTAAAATAGTAATTGTTAAGAAAATTAACCTTATAATACAGAAATAGGTGATAACTTGGAAAAATTATTTGCAAAGATAGATAAAATACCGGAAAAAAGGTTAATTAATTATGGCATTGTTCTAGGTATTTTATTATCAGTATTTGCAACTTTACTTTTAACTCATTACTTTAATAATATAATTATTCGAAATTTAGGATATAGCTTGCTTTGGTTAGTTTTATTAATAATTGTATTTGTACAACACTTTTCAAAAGTGAAACCTTATTCACTTAGTATTTTATTATCAGTAACAGTAACTTTAGCTACAACTATAATTACAATAATATATTTAACTTATTTTAAAAATGGGAAGGGGGCTTCTCCTCCGATAGCTTATTTTACACAGTTATTCTTGGCAAGGATTATAAAAGAAATCATGCAAATAGAAGATAAAAGCTAATACTATTAATTATGCGATAGGGAGTGTGATTCCCTGTCGCATATATACATTTCAGGAAGTAGGGAGGGGGAAGCGAGGGGACGGTTCTGTGCGCCACGAGGCGCACTAATTGAAGTAACTGCGAATGTTACATGGTAAGGAATAGCCAACCGCCATTACCTAGCCTTGGAGCCAAAAGAGTAATCTTAGGTTTAAGCGTAGGCAAGGGAGATAGC
>Ga0209347_1004091_pt1 | contig 15751 bp, 19 predicted proteins | sample AutmiccommuBRH23_FD_187382 | JGI IMG/M metagenome (GOLD analysis project Ga0209347, IMG submission 187382) | Deep subsurface microbial communities from Mt. Terri, Switzerland - Autotrophic microbial communities BRH/23 (SPAdes) (version 2) | ecosystem: Environmental > Aquatic > Deep subsurface >...
GCAGTGACGCCGGGCACAATTTCAAAAGGTATTCCGGCAGCAAAAAGGGCCTCTGCTTCTTCCCCGCCCCGGCCAAAAATAAAAGGATCTCCACCCTTCAAGCGAGTTACTACCAAACCCTTATTGGCATGTTCCACCAATGTTTGGTTAATCTCCTCCTGATTTAACACATGCCGCCCAGGTGCTTTACCCGCATAAATCATCTCACACTCGCCACCGGCATGACTAAGCAGGCGTCTGCTTACCAAGCGGTCATAGACAATAACATCCGCCTTTTGGATAGACTTTAAACCTTTGAGTGTAATTAATCCCGCATCCCCCGGGCCAGCCCCAACTAAGTATACTTTTCCTTTCCCAGACACATTCCTACCCCCCATTTTCTTCCCCTATATTTATTAATATAAATGTCAGTTGGTTAGTTGGTCAGGATTTCCTTTCCAACTTTTTAATATTCGATGCCTCTACGGCTGTCAACACCTTCTTCAAATGGATGCTTTACAGCAGATACCTCGGTGACATAATGACACATTTCCATAATGCTATTGGGCATAGACCTTCCCGTAAGAACTATTTCTATCCCATCAGGTCTGCTGTCCAAAATATTAGTTACCTCCGATTCAGGAACCAAGCCTCGGCGCAAAGCATTTCCTATTTCATCCAGAACAATAATCTGATATTTCTGCGACTGAATAAGTTCTCCAGCCAGTTTCAAGGCTAACACTGCATACTTATTGTCAGGGTTACGATTTTCCCGAAAACAAGTGCCGCATTTTTGGCATTTCATAAACCCTTCTTTAATCATGGCACTATGGGGGCAGGTCCAGCCAAATTTATATAAGTCCACTTGATCCATAAAGCGGTTTAAAGAATATATCTCGCCGGAATACATATTTCCCTTCATAAACTGTATAATGGCAGCATTAGCCCCGTGGCCAATGGCTCTGATGACCGTTCCTAATGCTGCAGTTGTCTTTCCCTTGCCTTTACCCACATAGGCTTGAATCAATCCGTATTCCGCCACCAGTTAAACCCTCCCATTCTTATATTCCAGACAGCGTTTAAGAAAATTGGCTGCTTGAGTTTCATGCCCCAAAAAATTCAGATGTAAATATGAAGCCAATAGATTGTCCGCCGCATACCCGTCAACACGCCCATCAGCATCCCTGCCGCCGTAAAATTTAAAAGCGTTGGCCGGCTGTTGGGGATGAGACTTAGAGTAATGAAACTCATGGCCCTTGAGCAATTCACCTTTACTGCACAACAGGTTGTCTGCGAGAGCTGCAGCTTCTATGTAACCCATACCTACAAGACGCCTATGCATGGTAGATGTACCAGTAATCAAACCGACCATGGAATAAGTTAGTTCATCCAAGCCGGTTATGGAATCTGTCAGATACATATAGCCGCCGCACTCTGCGTAGATGGGCATGCCGGAATGATGGGCCTTTCTTAAAGAACGTAACATATCCGTATTATCTGAAAGCTCTTTTAGATAACTTTCCGGAAAGCCGCCGCCAATTATGATACCGTCCGTTTGAGGCGGCAAACTGTTGTCATGGAGGGGACTAAAATACACTAATTTTGCTCCCTGCTGCCGGAGAACATCCAAACCATCTTGATAGTAAAAATTAAAAGCTTCGTCCCTGGCCACCGCTATAGTTACCTTTGACTTGTTGCTCTCTTTATTTAAGTGCATTACATGAAAGGGAGGAGCAGCCTTTGCTTGTTCCAGCAGTGTGGAAATCTTAATCGAATTACTTATCATATTACCTAGTGATGCTATGTTTTCATTGGCCCGTCTATTCTCTGCAGCCGGCAGCAGCCCTAGATGCCGTTCAGGGGTGCTAATGGTGTCGTTTTTTGACAATGCTCCCAACACGGGAATTTCACAGTGATGCTCAATGGCTTCGGTTACCAATTCTCGGTGCCCCTCACTACCGATCCTATTCAAGATTACTCCGGCAAATTTTAGTTGAGGCCAAAAAGTTTGATAACCTTTAACTAAAGCGGCCGCACTTTGACCCATGGATCGAACATCTATAACAAGAACAATTGGCGCAGCTAGCAGTTGAGCAATTTCAGCCGTAGAGCCGGTTCCGTTTTTCCGGTTACCGTCAAAAAGGCCCATTACTCCTTCAATAACACAAATATCCGCATGTCTGCCTGCTGATTGAAAGGATTGTTTTACCTTGTCCTTACCCAACATCCAACTATCTAAATTGCGTGAAGGCTGTCCGGTTGCCAAAAGATGATAACCCGGGTCTATATAGTCAGGCCCAACTTTAAATCCTTGGGTTTTTAGCCCCTGTTCGGTTAAAGCAGCCATTATCCCCACCGATATTGTAGTTTTTCCAACCCCGCTATGTGTCCCCGCTATTACTATACGAGGAATATTCATTTCTAGCACCTTCAATCTGTTATGACAAGTTTTTAATAATTGCCAGGTCTCTAACCCTTGCTCCCACTTGTCACACTAAGGTTATAAAGCAGCGCATTAACTGCTGCTACAGCAATGGCACTACCGCCTCGGGTACCGCGAATTGTTAAATAGGGAATACCCGATTGTTCCAACTCTTCTTTAGATTCTTTTGCTCCCACAAACCCAACCGGTGTGCCAATGATTAAGTCAGGAGCGTGCCCTCTAGATGCAAGTTCCAGTACGGCAAACAATGCAGTAGGTGCATTACCCACAGCAACCATATTATTATGAATTAATTCTTTGGATTGGTGAACGGCAGTTATCGCTCGGGTATGCCCCGTTCGCTTTGCCTCTGCTATGACAAGCGGGTCAGCTATACGGCATATAACCTGACCACCCAGTTCAGACAATTTGGGCTGATTGATACCGGCTTTAATCATGTTAACGTCGGTAAAAATATTGAAGCCACCGTTTCCGAATATGAGGGTGCGAGCCTTTGCTACGAAATCGCCGGACATGGAAATATGCCTTACTATGTCAGGATCACCAGTAGTATGAATAATACGCCGATAGATTTGTTCCTCGACTTCTCCTAAATTAAGTCCAGAGGTGTATTGGCTGACGATGCTCATACTTTCGTCATAGATAGAGACGGGCCTTTTCTCATACTGCATCTATATTACCTCCTGTATGCGGTCCACCAAAATATCAGCTACCCTGCTGTCCGCACCCAGATGACGGGCTAAGGCAATAGTCACCTGATACTTAGCCTCCAACTGCTTGACAATCCTCGGAATATCCTCTTGCATGTGTATCCCTTGAAAGAGGAATAGGGGCACAATGGTAATCTTATTAACGCCTTTAGCCGCCATTTCACTAATAGCAGTTTCCAGATTAGGCTGTGCATGACCTAAAAAAGCAGCACCCACTAAATCTAACTTAATTTTACCGGCTACCATTTCTACAACATCGTATAGAGAATTATTAGCCTCCTCGGCCCTACTACCGTGACCTAATATAATTATTGCCTTCATATTCTTTTCCTCCCTTTATCAATGCAATAACATCCTTAAATGTTGTTGTTTGTTTCTTATTAGTCATCTTCGGCCGACTGACAATTACCACGGGTAAGTTTAATGCTAGAGCAGCCTTGATTTTTAAAGTGGTTCCCCCGCTTTCACCGCTATCCTTAGTCATAATCATACCGGCGTCAAACTGCCTGAAAAGCGCCTTATTTAATTCCTCAGAAGCGACACCGGCCAATGCTACTATTTCGTTGATACCTAACTGCTTACAGGTTTTGATGCTATCTTCTTCCGGCAGCACTCTGGCAATTACTCGCTTCTTTTTCATCAACCCTGCATCACTTAGCTTCACCAACGGTTTGACACCCACTGTTAAAAATACCGTTCCCGAAAGCCGACACGCTGCAGCTGCAGCGCTCTCCCAAGTAGTAACTTCCTGAACTAAAGAATGCTGGGGTAGTTTAAGCGGCGGTCTCTCAAACCTAATATATGTTACTTGGGTAGCTTCACAAACACCGGTTGCCAACCTTGATATTTCTTCTGCAAAAGGGTGGCTGGCATCTACCACCGCCGTTATCCGGCGAGACCTGACAAACGCTAATAACGACATCTCGGAAAATCTCTCCATTACCGTCTCCACCGGCAGATGTCCCAGCCGTTGGGCACCCAGCGGTGTAGTGACGGATACCACTACTTTATATCCTCGTTCGGATAGATATTGAGCCAGCTGCCTTCCTTCAGACGTCCCGCCGATAATGAGAATCACAGTTGATACCCCCGGGGCGTGATAAACTTACCATATTTTACGTACGACTGGCTGTTGCCAATAATAACCGTGGTAAACATATCAATTTCACAGCCTGTAAAATCTTTCAGGTTGCTGATAATTACTTCTTCCTCACCCCTTTTAGCATTGCGCACAATACCCACCGGCCTATCTTCTTCCAAGGTTTCCATGAGCAATCTGCGTACTTCTTCTATATGTTTAGTACGCTGTTTACTTTTAGGATTATAAAGGGCTATTACAAAGTCTCCTTGGGCTGCACATTTAACACGCTTTAAAATGGTTGACCAAGGGGTTAGTAAATCACTGAGACTAATACAGACATAATCATGCATTAAAGGTGCGCCAAGAGAAGCGGCTGCCGCATTAGCTGCCGAAATACCAGGAACCACTTCAATCGGTATATCCACTCCCCTTTGATGCAGCGCTTGGTACATTACTCCTGCCATACCGTAAACACCTGGATCGCCGCTGCTAATTAAACTGACTGTTTTTCCTTGTTCCGCCAATTCAAGTACTTTTTCACAGCGTTCCACTTCTCGAGTCATACCTGAAGAAATAACTTCTTGATCTTTCCCGACAATATGTTCAATTAATGACAGATAGGTCTTATAGCCGATAATTACCTCACTTTGTTTGAGGCATTGCCGGGCCCGATCACACATATAATCCTCATCACCGGGACCTAATCCGACAATATAGATGTGTCCTGGGCCACCGCTACTGTAATCCCCGGAAACTTTTGCTTGGGTATTAAAAGCAGAGGTGTCCCCTCTCCGCTTATGGCTGCCGGTTCGCATACTCCTTCAACTCCAATCTGCTTTTTTACAAAGCCGGACTTAGTTAGTCCATGCGCCTCAATACTTTCGGATAACACCTGGGGCGAATAAAATTTAATTGGCACCTGTAGATAATCAGCCAATTCTCTTAGCCCTGGTTCACGCTCCTTTACCGTACAGGAAGCGAGCTCCCTGACTGAATTAATGTCCAACTGATATTCGTTAAAGATTTGCTGCACTGAAGCCAATAGTTTCTCAAGAGGAATCCCCTTTTTACACCCTAAGCCCACAATAAGGTTTTTGGGCCTGACGATTAAGGACGGTCCGGCGGTAGTTGGTTTCTCTTTTTTATTACTAATTTTAACTACGGGAATCTTTTTACTGTGATCAATGTCCCCCAACTTTTGAAATATTATTGGGTAGTCACCAAACCAACGTCCTTTCAGATAACTAAGATCTGTAGTGACCACTATCGGTTCCCCGTTAGCTAAAGCTCCATTGACTGTTTTGATTTGTGACACCGGTTCCACCGCCCAGCCGTGAGAGCGGGCAATGGTATCAATGGCGGATACTCCTTGGACATCTGTTGCCGTGGTAATCACCGGTAAAGCTCCCAGTTTTTCTGCCAGTTCAACTGCAATTTGATTGGCACCACCCAAATGACCGGACACTGCACTTATGATAAAATGTCCTTTTTCATCCAGTACCAGCACGGCCGGATCTTTATCCTTACCCTTAAGATAGGGCCCCATAGTTCGGATCACTATACCCAGGGACATTATTAGGAAAATTGCTTCGTACTTAATCAGGATTTTAGCAAACAACCGGGATAAAGAACTAAACTCCTTGATGCATTGGGTATCGATACTTTCATGTTTCCGCCCCTCGAAGATATAGATATGGCAGTCGGGAAATTCTCGGGCAACCTCAAGCGCCAACCTGCTTCCGCCGGAGGTAAGTGCTACTACAGCACATCTCATTTGTTTCCGCTCTCCTTACCCTGACGATATTCATGGCTAAACTGAGGATGATATAGTTGGGACCGACCGTACTCGCTACCCAAAAAATCACCCACCAATATTAGTGCTGTCTTGGTGATATCTGAATCCTTAATTTTCGCAGCAATGTTCTGCAAGGTGCCCGTAACCACTTTTTCTTCCGGCCAAGAGGCTTTTTGGACAACCGCAACAGGTGTATCTTCCGGATATCCTTCTTTTAACTCGGAAACCACCTTATCAATTAACTGTACTGATAAGAATAGACATAGAGTAGCTTTATGTTGAGCTAGGGCGGACAACTTTTCCTTTTCCGGTACCGGTGTCCGGCCTTCTATACGGGTCAAAATGACAGTTTGACTGACACCGGGCAGGGTATACTCCCGCTTTAGCGCAGCCGCTGCCGCTAAAAATGAACTGACCCCTGGAATGACACAATAACTGATGCCTCGCTCTGCCAAAGCGTCCATCTGTTCTTGCACGGCACCATAAAGGCATGGGTCTCCCGTATGCACTCTCGCTACTATTTTTCCTTCACCGACCGCAGCTTCCATCACAGCCAGGACTTCCTCCAAAGTCATTTCAGCACTGTTGTAAACTTTGGCATCAGCTCTGCCATGATCCAGCACCTGTCTGTTGACTAGGGAACCGGCGTAGATTATTACTTCTGCCTGCTGCAGTGCTTTAACCGCCTTTACCGTTATTAAATCCGGGTCTCCCGGACCTGCTCCAATAAAATATACCTGCATCTTTTAACTTCCTCCTCCCTTGACAATCATTAACGAAAGGTAATCAATTTTTTGCCCTCTCAAAGACTCTAAATCAGTAATTATCCGTTCCTGATCAGTGCCGCAGCGACTGATCAACACAGCTTGATCAGTTAAATTCATCTCCTGCAATACATCCAATACCGTATCGTAATATCTTGATACTTTCAGTAAAACACAACTGCTGTAACTGGAAAAAGTCAGCCGTAAGTGCTGGGCTGTTGCTGCAGTTGGCAGTATCAAGAGGGGTTCATCTCCCTCAACTAAAGGTATGCCAATTTGAGCCGCACCGGCATTGTATGAGGTTATACCGGGTATGAAGCTGACCTCCGCATCGGTTTTTATTTTCCCTAATGACTGTGCCAGATAGGTAGCGGTGCTGTAAGTTAAGGAATCACCAATAGTTAAAAAGGCGGCATCCCCTGACTGCAAGCGTTCGGCTACCTGTTGGGCAGCTTTATCCCAATAGTACATTAATTGTTCTCTCTCACTTATCATCGGCATGTAAAGGTACTCTATTTTGGTTTCTTCGGGGATAAATTGTCGTGCTATTTCATAGGCAACGCTGCTGTTTTCCTTACGAGACTTAGGGACAAAAATAGTTTCAACCTCTTGTAGAACACGATGGGCTTTTAGAGTCAAGAGCTCGGGATCACCTGGCCCTACCCCGATTGCATATAGTTTAGCCATTTGTCATTCCTCCTTAACACCCCAAATAACGGCTATGGGATTTGCTGCCTGCCAAATATGTTTTCTGCCGACTTTTTTTAAACTGCTGAAATTTATGTTTACGGCGCCAACATTGTAGTTTTTTTGTTCCAATAAAGAAATTATTTCATAAGTGGTTTCCATAGTTACTGCATTTGCAACAATGCGTCCTCCGGGCTCCAGCCTATCATTAATATAGTTAAAAATTGAGGCCAAGTTTTCCCCGCTTCCGCCTATGAAGACTCTATCAGGACTAGGTAAGGAATTAAGACAGTCAGGAGCGGTACCTTCTACCAGCTTTACGTTACGGCAGCCGAATTTTAATAGGTTTTGCTTAATTAATGCTACCGCCGCTGCTTCCTTTTCTACTGCCAAAACCCTACCGTCAACAATTAAACGGGCCGCTTCCACCGTAATAGAACCTGTACCGGCACCGATATCGTATAGTATGCTGTCCGGTTCCAATGCCAGTTTGCTTAGGGAAATAATACGCACTTCTTCTTTTGTCATGGGCACTTCTCCCCGGATAAAATTTTCATCTTTAATACCGGGGGTAACGAATTTATTCATAGGCAATCACCATCACACTATTTTTAGTATCTTGATATACTTGGGACAAGCGGGTTTCAAAGATTTCCTCTGCCGGATCAGTTAAGCTATCACAGATAAATACTAACGGGTCCCCCTCTATTTTACCCTTTAAGTAATCCGCCACAACTTTAGGGGTATTTAAATTATCCGTTAATACTGCAACGGTTCCGTAATTCTCTATTACCGGCAGTAATTTATTTAAGGGTCTTCCGTGGACGCTGATAAACTGAACGTTTTCCCATGACCGACCAATCCTGGCAAAAGCCACCTGGGTTGAGCTGATACCCGGCATCAGCTCCAATTGTGCTCGAGAAAAGTGCTTTTTGAGATAAGATGCTAAGCTGTAAAACCCAGGATCTCCTGTCACAAGAACCGCTACCCGTTTATTTGTCTGAAACTCCTTTATTTTTCGTACCAGGCCCGGCATGTCTCGGCCTATGATGAAAATTTCCTTTTTTAAATATAAAAAATGTTTCAGAGACCGCTGACTCCCGACCAATAGATCTGCAGTTTCCGCCGCTTTTTTAGCAGCCGGCGTGATATAATCTTCATGCCCGGGTCCAACTCCAATTATTCTAATCGGGTAAACCAATTCTTTTCACCCCCAATTTGCAGTGCCGTATTATCCCAACCCACGATTTGGCCTTTCAGTGACAACAAGATGGTTCCTACAGATAATTCGCCATGAATGCGCCGCTCAGCCCTCTCAGATGCTTTCTGGGCTAATCGATGCAGGATAAAAAGCAGATTATTATCTTCAAGAACAGTCAGAGCGGCATCGGTAGTAACACAGTCAGCCAGTTGGAATAAAACTTCCCTGTCGGCTCCTGCCAGCGCAGCTTCAGCAATAATTGTTTCCATCCTTGCATCAGCAATTTTACTGTGGGTATGAAATATTCCGGCAGCAACCTTAACCAGTTTCCCTGCGTAGCCAAATAAAATCACCTTTTTAACCCCCAAATCAACGCAACTTTCCAACATATAACCGATGAAATTACTGGTTTGAACTATGGCGGCCGATGGAACGCCCAAGTTTATGGCGTTATGTTCACCCCGGCGTCCAGGGGTTAAGACAAGGCTATCCTCCCCTTGAGCCAAGGCTACTTTAATCTGTGGCACTAATGAAGTCTTAAATGCCTCTTCCGACATAGGTTCTACAATGCCGCTGGTACCCAGAATAGAAATTCCTCCCACTATGCCCAAGTGTGGATTGAGAGTTTTTTTTGCTAACCTTTCACCGTCCGGAACGGAAATTTCAATATTGACGCCCTTTCCTTCAGGGAGTACCTCAGAAACCGCCTGATAAATCATCTGGCGGGGCACCGGATTAATTGCCGGCTCACCCACAGGAATTTCTAAGCCGGCTTTAGTTACTAGCCCAATGCCTTGACCTGCCGAGAGGTGGATACCGGCTTCTTCAACCCAAGAAGCTTTCGCAAAAACCTTGGCTCCGTCTGTAATATCGGGGTCATCACCAGCATCTTTCACCACACTGCATCTTGCCCAGCCACTTCCCAACTGATGATCGGTCAGGGGCAGGTTTAGGATGACTTGTATCGGTGTTTCTATGGAAACGCTGCTAACGGCTGCGTTAATAACCAGCATTAAGACTGCACCTTTTGCGGCAGCTGCGGCACAACTGCCCGTAGTATAACCTTTGCGCCAGCGGCGTCTGCTCTTTTTAACTGAAGTATTATGGGTACTTGATGCCAATTTAGGCTGCTCCTTTCGGGGTTGTTAGTTGATTAGTTGATTAGTTGATTAGAGATCCGGAGAATGATTATCCCCCAATAGCCTGTACAACTCCTTTTTATTAGCTGGGGGGGCAGTTTCTTTGTTTAACCATCCCTGGGCTACCAATTTATCATAAACCTCCAAAAGCCAAGGTTGCACTAAGCTGGCCTCACTTAGCAGCCGCTTATTTTGAAAAATTTCCTGAGGTGTACCCTGGCCAATTACTTTTCCTTCTTTCATAACAATAATTAGATCAGCCCATGAATATGCAAGATCCACATCATGGGTAGATAAAACAACCGTTTTCCCTTGTCTGTTAATATCTTCTATCAGTCTCACAATCTGCCTGTAGCCGGCAGGATCTAACCATGCCGTGGGCTCGTCAAAAACAATCACCTTTGGTTCAACTGCCAGCACCCCGGCAATAGCGGCTCTTTTTTTCTCTCCGTAACTAAGCAAATGGGTAGGCTTGTTACTTAAATGTTTGACACCTGTTTTTTCCATGGCATCTATTACCCGCGCCTTTACTTCCTTCTCAGACAAACCTAAATTTATTGGACCAAAAGAAATATCTTGATAGACATTGGCTGAAAATAATTGGGTATCCGGGTCCTGAAAAACAACACCTATATTTTTGCGCAAATGTTTCAAAAAAGAGTTCTTATACTGTATTTCCTCGCCGTCAAAGAAAATAGTACCCCGATGGGGCCTGTAAATACCGTTAAAATGAAGAAACAGCGTTGATTTGCCGGCACCGTTCCCGCCTAGCAATACGGTCTTTTTGCCCTCTTCTATCTTTAATGTTACTCCTTGGAGGGCAGCTGTGCCGTCTTCATAACGAAAATATATATCATCAGACTGTAATATGTAATTCAAATGTTTGCCCTCCCATACAGCCCTAGAGATAACAGTGCTGCTTCCACAATTAAAATTAGCATTATATTTTTATAGGACCTAGAATACTCCACACCCAAGAATTGCATATCTCCACTATAGCCTCTAGATAACAAGGCCTGATAACTCAACTGCGACCGCCAATATGCTCGAGAAAAAAGGTTTGCTATCAACACAGCCATTGATCGGTAAGAGGTCTTGATTGATGCATAACCCCAGCGTGAACTTTGGGATAAGTGAATTTTCCCGGCAGTGTCCAAAAGCAGAAAAATAAAGCGATAGATCAATATCATTAACTCCAGAAATAGAACCGGTATCTTAAGTTTTCTTAGTGTATTTATAATTTCTGTCATGGGTGTAGTGAGAGCCAGAAAGTATAAACAAGATACTGCCCCCAATGCCTTAAACAGAAGTTGTCCCGCCTGCCCCATGCTCTCGGCAGAAATGCCTATGTATACTGGCCCCCAGGAACCTCCGAACAAATAGGAAAAAGGAGTCAATGAAACGTTAAAGATAACCGCTACCATGCTAACTACCAGGAACGCAAAAGGTAAGCTTAGTAATTTTAAATAAAATGCCGCAGACACTCGAGCTATAAATATTGTAGAAACAGACATTAACAAAAACACTATTAAGGGTACTAAAACCGTATCAAAGGCTATCCCTATCATCAAAGTTATAGAAGCAAATGCTATTTTTTCAACGGGATGCACACCGCTGAGTGAGTTGTTGTAAGCGATTTGATCGATTCTAAACATGAATTATACTAAGTCCTTTCCTTTCTTCTTACCTGCTTGGTAACCCAAATAGTAGCAGATAAAACCGGAGCCCAACGCTGCTTGAAGCGAAAATAATAGGCTTTCAATTTCGGCGCTGGGCGGTTCCCAAATTGGGGAAAACCAGGGCTTTGAATTGGGAGCAATTTGTTTGATAGCATCTACCGCTTTTCCATCAGCACCATCATAAGAAGCATTTGGATTAAAGACCAATGGCATGACTATAATCATTACAATAACTAACATTAGAAATCCCATTTTTTTATTCATCATTTACCCCCTTACTGAACACCGATATTGCTTGCAGCTCCGTAAGGTTATATTTCATTAAAAAATTGATAACTACCACCGTCAGCAGTCCTTCCGCAATAGCCAGGGGAATTTGAGTGACTGCAAATATAGCGGCAAACTTTACAAAAGCTGCAGTAATCCCCCCTGCCTCGTGATATACTAACGACAGCTGCAGAGAAGTAACCAGGTAGGTAACTAGGTTACCTGCAGCTGCTGCTAAAAACACCCCAACGTTCCTGGAACACCCCGCCTTTACCATACCTCTGTGAATACCATAGGCAACCAATGGACCCATTATCCCCATAGAAAAGATATTTGCCCCTAGTGTGCTAATACCACCATGGGCCAGCAGCAAAGCTTGGAATAACAGTATGATGGTACTAATAACAGCCATTGGCGTCGGACCAAACAATATGGCACCTAGACCTACACCGGTAAGATGAGAACTGCTGCCGGTTATAGAAGGTAATTTCAAGGCGGAAAGTACAAAAGCAAATGCACCCGCAAATGCCAAAAGCATTTTTAGACCGGGCATCTCCTGAACCTTTTTTTCAATACACCGTAGGCCATGGAAAACAAATGGGATTGTTGCCAAAAACCAGAAAGCAGCCCACTTAATTGGTAAAAATCCTTCCATGATATGCATGGCATAGGCCGGCTTGGGAAAAGAAAAAACCAATCCAAGGACAAACACTATCAAATAAATTCCTTTAGCCATCGAATTCCCCTTTCATTTCCAAAAACTAGTTTGCCCTAAAGCGGTAAGTAAGCAAAATAAAACCTTGCCCATCAGGCAAGGTTAATAATGCACACTAATGTATGCAGTCCCATGCCCCGTAGGATTAATACTTAATCATAGTAATCAGGCAGGTTTCCTGGCTATGGATCATCGCTTACTTGTACCTTCCCAGACTCAGTATCTCAAACACTAATGTCCAGTGGCATAGACAAGAAAGCTACCCATTTACAGTGGCGGGGACCGCGCCGTTCCTACAAAAATAGTAGTACGGACTTCCCTATTAAGTCATTAAAACACCCAAATTACTATTAATTTATTAAATTCTTAATTTTATTTTATTCTTCATAACTTTAATAATTCCTGCTAAGTATGAAAAGACATTAATCATATTCGTGTTTTTTCTACAAGTTCCCCATATAAATGAGGTCTGCGCCCATTAAGGTAGAATGCATTGCCCATGGATTGCTCATTTCCGTATCGCAGCGAATTAATAACTTTAGCATCGAGATCAACAACCAATAATTGTTCCGTTTGTTCAAATAATTCCTTGATTATGTTGCCTTTTGGATCCAATACTAACAACCCACCACTAAATTTTTGGTAACCATCATTCCCAACCAAGTTACAGGCAGCAACATAAACAGCGTTATCGTAAGCTCTTGCCGGTAGATATTTCAGCCAAATTTTCTTTCTATCTCCAGCTGCCGCCGGGGAAGCATGGGGAGCAAAAATAATCTCACAACCCCGCAAAGACAGGATGGTGGCCATTTCCGGAAAATGCATATCCCAGCAGATGCCTACGCCAACCTTCATATTTTTATAAGAAAAACCCGTTATGTTTTCTCCCGGACTAAAGAACTCTAATTCCTTCTTTCCAAGATGCACTTTTCTAAAAGTATGAATGGTTCCTTCGGGCGTTGCCAAAAGCTGAGTTATATAAGGTTTTGATCGTCCGGACTGTTCAACCATTCCAGCTAAAATAGTAATGTTATTTCTTTTTGCCATTGAAATTAGTGCCGTTGACGTAGGACCAGGAATTGTTTCAGCAAGCCTAGCTGCATGTCCTGAGTTATAGCCACAAACAGCCAATTCAGGGAAACAGATGATTTCTGCATTCTTGCTTGCAGCTTTACTTGTGAAATCTGCTATAGTTTCAAGATTCCTATCTATTGAACCTACGTGAGCATTAATTTGAGCTAACGCTATTCGAGCGGGTTCCACGTCCGTCACCTACCAGTTCTTTTCTTTATTAAATGTTGTTCGAAAAGTCCATGCCAAAAGGCAAAAGCAGCGAATTTCTGCAGTGATGGGGCTTTTAAAACACTCATTTTTACAATTTATATTTATTTACGTTTTCTAATTTTTAATTATACTACATAATATCTATAGCTTGTACAGAAATATATTTTAAACTGGGCTCCCACAAGGAGCCCAGTTTAGTAACTAATTATTACACTAAAAGCCTGCTAACTGTGGTATTGGGAATAATACTCCGCTAAGAAGCAGCCATGCTACCAACAAAGTTAACACAAGGTTGAAAGACTGGCCGACAACATACAGCTTCAGAGGCCCCCCGCCTTGCAGATACTGGCTCATATCTTTAAAATTAGATTCTAAACCAATACTAATAAAAGCTAGGCAGAAGAACCAACCCCTAAATCCTTTAGTCAATTTAAGAATACTGCCCGTCACATCCGTACCCAGGCTAGGCTCAACCAATAAGGAAAATATTACTGAGGCACCAATAAAACCAAGGATAAACTTAGGGAAACGGTGCCAAATTTCACTGGCGCCAACAGCAGGGTCTCCTTCATTTCTGTCAACCCTGGTAGCAAAGAATACTGCAATGGCAAAAGCAATAATACCAATCAAAACGTTCTGGATCATCTTTACCATGGCTGCTACCTGGCCAGCCAGCGGGCCCATTGCTTCACCGGCAAGAACAACAGCACCGGTTGCATCAATTGTACCACCCATCCAAGCTCCGCCCAGCATAGGGTCCATACCGATAGCAGAAAGAATCAGCGGCATGGAGACCATCATAATAACAGTGAAAATCAAGGTTAAACCAACGGCAAAGGTAAGATCCTCTTTCTTCGCCTTGGCGGCGGCTGCTGCTGCAATAGCTGCGGATACCCCGCACACCGAAGTAGCCATAGCAATAACAATTACCATCGGTTTACTAGTCATTTTCAATATTTTTGTACCATAGTTCCACATAAAAATTACTACTATAGGCGTTACCAACCAAGCAATCCCGAGACCGTATAGTCCAAACTTAATTACATTTGAAAAGAGTATTTCAGCTCCTAATAATACCAGTCCCGTTTTAATATAATATTCCGTTCTTACCGCTGGTTTCAGCCACTTAGGCGTCCCGACAGTATTACTAATCAGTAAGCCAATGCCTAATGCCCAAAAAGCATATCCCAAATAATTCTTGATAACATAATGCTGTGAAAAGAGATATGCTAGATTGGCAAGCACAAACACTACTGGAAACGCAACAATATACCCCTTTACATCCTTACGCATTACCGCCATACCAATGACCGTAATTATGCCTACAAATACTAATAGGAACAGCAGCTGGGACCCTAAACCATCAAAAGCACTTATTAGACTTGGATAATCACCTGTCCCCCATTTGTGTGCCTTTACCGCCTTTAAATCAAATGAGCCCGAAACCTTTCCCATCAAGGCTATGGCCATAATAAAAAATCCTAGCCAGATGGCCCACCAATCTTCTTTTCTGAACAAGTCAGAAAAACTAAATTTATCTGCTGTAACTATATTGGACTTTTCCGGAGTTACTAGATTAGACATTAAAATCCCCCCATCATTATAGTGCAAAATTATTTCTTACTCTTTTCCAACCAGAGAAACAAATAGCAAGAAAATACCGACCAGCCGACAAATATCAAAGTAAATAGTAACAAGTGTTTCTTTTCCATGGGGATTCGTGTCTCCCCAAGAAAAATGTCTTGGAAACCTTCGAGGTCAGTGTAGTAATAATCCCCTGCACCATACGGTTTACTACTGAGATTAAATGGATCAGCGATGATTAAATAAACAACTACAATAACCGCACTCAAAAGCAGCACCCAGGATATCACTAGAGAGAAATCAATTTGTTTCTTTCGTAAAGTTGTTTTCATTTTCTGCACTCCAAACTATTCCCCAAGCTTTTAGCTAATAAAATTTTTCAAAGCACCTAAAACTAAAATATTACTGTGTTCTAAAATCTTC
>Ga0209347_1004093_pt1 | contig 15742 bp, 19 predicted proteins | sample AutmiccommuBRH23_FD_187382 | JGI IMG/M metagenome (GOLD analysis project Ga0209347, IMG submission 187382) | Deep subsurface microbial communities from Mt. Terri, Switzerland - Autotrophic microbial communities BRH/23 (SPAdes) (version 2) | ecosystem: Environmental > Aquatic > Deep subsurface >...
TTGATAAATAAAGAGAACCATATTAAAATAATTGTAAGATTTTACCGAAGACTGGAGGTACTACTACATGAGTAAAAAAATATTTATTAGTCATTCTACTAATGATGCGGAAATCGTCACCGCCTTTGTAGACGACATACTGGTGGGAGGGTTAGAGTTTAAGTCCGATGAAATAGTTTGCACTTCAAGCCCGGGGATGAATGTTACATCCGGTGAGGACTGGCGTAATTACCTTAGAGATAGTCTATTAGCAGTAGATGCCATTATTTTAGTGATAACACCAAATTATAAATCTAGTGAGATATGCTTAAATGAAATGGGTGCTGCCTGGGCATCAGACGCATTGGTTCTCCCTACAATAATACAACCGATTAATTACAAAACGGTTGGTATTCTAGCTGAAGTTAAACAGGTGGAGAAGTTAGATACTGATGAAGGTCTCGATAATATTTACGACAGTCTAAAAAAGGTGTTTCCGGATAAAGGCACACCACAAGCGAGATGGTCCACGCAAAAGTTAAAATTAAACAAAGCAATAGAGAGAGAACTTAATGATAACCCTTTTCCAGAGCCGGTTAGCGCAGATACAATAGAAAATCAGAAAAACAAAATAGAGAAATTAACAGCTGTTAACAGTACCTTGATTGTAGATATAGAAGAAATGCAAACCTATACAAAAAAGCTAGAGGGTAAAAAAGATGCGGAGGGTATAAAAGAAGCTAAAAGAGATGCGGGGATGCTGGCAATAGTAGATGAATTCGAAGAACTTAGCCGCGAGGCTAACAGAATACTTAAAAAATTTAGCCTACCTATGGTTACCTTTATCTTTAATGACTATACAAGAAATAACTTAGAAGTAATGTATGCAGCCTATAATACCGAAATAAAAGAAGCTATAGCTTACAAATATATTGATGAAGAGAGGAATGTATTATGGGACGAAACAAAAAACATGAGAGAGGTACAGTCCATTTTAGATGAATTAAAAGAGTTTATTGAAAAGCTTAATGATGAAGATATTTTTAATGAACTAGAAAAAGACTATGAAAGTCTTGACATAACAAATCTTACCTTTTGGAAGAAAGCACTCGCAGTTAGTCTCGCCTAACATAATTAAACAACCTTGTCAAACCAACCTTCATAAGTTATAATAGTTGGTAGATATTAGTTATTCCAGGTGTTGAGACGCCCCAATCGGCAGGCGATACAGCACATCGTTTTCGATTTCCAATGCATTTATACCCCACGGATACCCGTGGGCAGGTAAGAAAATGTAGTTATTTAACCTTACAGCGACCAAAAACAGAGTCTTACTATGTTTTAAAAACATGAGTAAGGCTTTTATATATTAAAATGAGGGACCCTCCCTCATTACGAAAAACCGTCTGTATCAATTTGATGCGGGCGGTTTTTTTGTTTTCCAAAAATATGCCTACCGCAAAGGCAGAAAAATACTGCGGTACCCGTTAGGGTAAGAAAGGAGCTAAAATGCCAAAACAAGTGCTATTACCAAAGTCAATCCTAGAAAAATTACCTAACCTTTACGAAACGGATGGTCAAGGTGATGCAGCTGTCGCGCAGGTGAAATTCTTTACACCGGATAGTCAGTGGACATGGTATGCTACCGAATTTAACCCAAAGACAGGCGTCTTTTTTGGCCTAGTGGTTGGTTTTGAAACAGAGCTAGGATACTTTTCCCTCCAAGAACTTCAAGCTGCAACAGGGCCACTTGGACTACCAATTGAGCGTGACGAGCACTTTAAACCTACAGCTCTAGGGGAAATAAAAAAACAGGTGGCTGAAGCTCGTGCCTGTTAACCTTCAAACGTCTTGGGATTATGAGCATCGAAACACTATTTTGCTTGTGATTGAACTAATGAGCGTGGTTAAACTGCTCAAAGAAAGTGGCTGCCATTATCCGCCGGATTTGATCGAACTGGAATATGCGTGGGATGCTTGCCACTCATTGGTAGAGCACTTCTTTGATGATGTTACCTATGAAGAATCCGACGGCGATTCAATGATCATTACACGCTTTCCGGTACCGGAGTTAAACGAAGATGAACAGTACAGCATCCTAAGGGCTATAGCCGACAACATCGGTCCTTCAGTTTTCATGGGAGGGGCCGGTTTTGAGGATGGACAGATGTTCATTCAATTTTACCCCGGAGAATTACCAGAGCCTCGACCTTTGAAAGTGGCGGTCTTTTGTATTTGTGTAAGGCAGGTGCTGGACCGGGTAATGAACCGCAAAGGAGGACTGTCATGACTAAAAGGTATGATCCGCAGAAGGTTCTTGAAAGTTTAGATTTCTCTAACCTGCAGGATCTGGAGCAGAACGAAAAAACTATGAGGTTGGTAACAGAAACCTCTCCGGCAGTAAAAAAAATACTAGATATCTATGAAGCCTGGGATGGCGACGCCGAAACCCTTGATACTGACAGTTTCACATGGGATGAACTGCATAAAGCCATAGACGATATTACAGAGCATGAAGAAGATGGCTTTAACCGAGGTATCCAAAAGGATAATGCTTTATCCCTGCTGGTCACTTCCAGAAGCATGATGAACTGTATACTCAAAATCCCACGCATCAAAAAGGCTGTGGATTATATATGAGCATTCTAACAGCCGTTGATTTGGATAAAAGGGATAGTCTGGAAGTAGGTTTAATGGCCATGGGAGCAATCAAGGAGCTTAGGGAAGCTGACATTAACTCGCCAGGAGCACCTCTGTGCACATCAGATCCTTGGGATTACTACCTAACTATCCTGGATTGCTGTATTCGGGACAATGAATCTGAATATGATCCCCCGGTCAATAAATCGTCGTTTTTTCTGCCGGCTCCCAAAAGTGTTCAAAAAGAACTGAGTGATGCTGCCAAAAATTTACTTGATGCTGTTAATGTTAATATCCATGAAGACACATTAGTCATCTTATTTGAACTAAACACCGAAACACCGGATATTATTAGCGCAGCACAGTTTGCAGTGGCTTACAAGACCCTCTCAGAAAGGGTGGTGCAGCATGATGGTTAAAACTGCCCTGGAGTACGAGCACTATCTAGAAATGCAAAATGGCTTCAAGGTAATGGGAGCTATTAAGATCCTCAAAGAAGTAGAGGTAGATGTATCACGCATCAATCTTGTTTCGGAAGAGTTTGAACCGTGGGCTTTTGTCCATGTAATCATGACGGAACTTTTGAATGCGTTTCTAATCGATCCCGACGAAGACGAAAACGATGGATTTGACGATTACGACATTTCCTATATGATACCTTTTCCGGAAGAGTTCATGAGTGAGGGCATAGAAGCTGTCGATCAGCATCTGCCATATTCACCAGCTGGCATTGGTTATGACCATGATCAAAAATGCTTGGTGGTCATCTTTGACCCTCAGCATATCCTGGATGTGCCAGAGCCTATAGAAGTGGCAGAGTTAGTCGTAGCTCTCTGGCCATATGTGGGAGAAAAAGGAGGTTACCAAAAAGAATGAAAACACACTTAACGCTCAATGAGAACGGCGTTGTCGATGTTGTGTACTACGAAAATGGAACCAAGGTTACAAAATCAGCTAACTTCGCAGACGTAGCTGATTTATTTTTACAGGCAGTTGAGAAGAATGAACCGGAACCACAGACTGATTGGATTAAACTGCCCTTTCACCCGGACATTCTAACTGCCCAAGTAACGGATAACCAAAAGAACTATGACATATTTGTGGACTTTAAACCACAGGTGTTGCAAAGCGTCTACGAGGATTCCGTTTTCAATGTTCCTTACCCTCGTTTAGTATTTAGATTTTCTCTGAAAAGAGTTACAGAGACCGTTATGCAAACGGTGGAAGAGGGCAAGGAACCCACTGAAGCTAAGAAAACCCTATTTCAGGTGACGGGGTCAGTAGACGTTGCTGCCGTAAAAGAAAAAGGAGAACTCAAACAGGAAACGGAGCTTTACCACTACCCTTATACAAATGTAAGCGGTACAGCAATGTGCACTGGCGGCAGAGTAAAGTTTCCGGAGTTTGACAATTTATCGGAAGTAGTAGACCTTCCACGATTCATACTTACTATTCCTAACAATGACCATCACTACCAAAACCAATCTCAAGCAATAAATCAGACTCGACTGAGCCCCAGAGAGCTTCTAATCGAGGCTGATGAATTAGAAATCTTTCCTGATGAGTGGTTATCTCCATTGAATATGACCCTAGAAAAATTTATTGAAAATAACAGGCGCAACTTTTCCCTTGCGGCCTAACTAAAAATCAAAAACCAAGGAGGAATATCCAGTGACAAGTCAACTAGGTTTATTTGGCGGTAATGAAAAAAAGGAAAAGAAAGATGCTGCAAAAAAGGTGAGTACCACTAAGGGTAAAAGCAAAGGTAAGGGTAATGGAACGCAGGCTAAGAAGATGGAGCCCGTTTACAAGAATAAGTTACCTGAAAACCGGCCAGTGTTAATCAGCTACGCCCGGGAAGATATTTTTATCCCGGCAGAAGAAGTGAAACACTTCCAGGATGTAGCTAAGACTCAAAACGAACGTACCGGACAGGAAATAACTGAACTTGACTTGATACGGCAAAAGCTCTATAGAGAATGCCGTTGGACCGAATTAAAGTCCGCGGAAAGGGTTTCCTGGCACTGGGAAAGGCCCGACGATCTTGAAAAGCCGGCAGATAAGAAAGAAGGAGAGGAGACAGAAAAGGATAAGGATGCAGATAAAACAGCTGATGGTACCCAAAATAAGGACAAGGAGTTACTAGAACTGCTTAACGCAGCCAAGAAACTGTTCAAAGACGAAACTACTGATCCAGAAGTGTTCTTGAAGGTTATTGAAGCCTATGAGAAAAAATTCTTGGATGAAATTCCGGTGGATGAGGACGAGCTTGCCGAATATACCAAAAGGCAGAAAGCTGTTAGCTATGCTAAGGGAATTGCTGATGAGGAAGACTTTGAAAAGGTTAAAGAGCCTATCAGCAGCATGGTAGAAGAAATAAAAATGGATATGGTTATCTACCTAACACCGGTTATCTCCGGTGCTAAGAAGGGGTAGTGGCCATAATAAAAAAACCTAAATACGGTGTGAGCTTGGGTAACAGTTTTGCCCAGGCTCGTATCGGCTACCATTTCAAAGTCGATGAAATGCTAAAGGACGAACGTTCTTTAGCAATACTAGCAGCTCGAAACGGCAAGGTATATGAAGTGCACAAACACCCGGCCTTCCTTGCCTCAATAGAGGTCGAAGTAGAACCAAACCTGGACGAATGGCAGGAAAGCTTTCAGTTTAGGCTTCCGAAGATGCCACTAAGTCTACTAAATACTATCCACTACCTCTTTCGCAAACAGTATCCCAATGAGGCTTTGCTTTTCATCTACTGGGATATCAAAGAAAAAGCATACTATCTAGTAAACCCAGAACAAAAAACAAATGAACGTGAAGTGGACTATGGTATGCAGCCGATCCAGCGAAAAAATGACGACGTATTGGTCGCACATATACATTCTCATGGCGGCCATAAGGCAGGGTTTAGTGAGATTGATAACCTAGATGAGGTAGCAACAGGACTATATATTGTGATAGGTGAGGTAAACCGTCCATTTTACGATGTCTTGTCATTACAAGATAACTTAGTTAGGGCAAGAGTATCAATTAACGGTTATCATAAGGAAATCGACCCGGCGAAAATTTTTGAAAGGGTGTCATAAAAATGAGACTAAAAATAAACTTCAACAGGCAGGATTACACTCAAGCACCGTACTGGGGAAAATCCCCGATGCTTGCACGTTTTGTAATCGTAGGTCTTGGGGGAACAGGCGGGTACCTTTTTTATTACTTAACACGTCTAGTTGCAGCTCTTAAAGAAAAGGCCCAAAAAGAAGAACTGCACATGGATTTTCAAATTGTTATAATAGATTCGGATGTAGTGGAAGAAAAGAATGTGGTTCGGCAAAACTTTGTGGCTCCGCAGGATATAGGGAAATATAAAGTTGAAGTGCTGTCAGAAAGGTACGGCAACGTATATGACCTAAACATTCCTGCCCGTCCGGAAGAAGTAAATAACGCGCAGTATCTAATAGACGTCCTGCAGAAAAGTATAGCAGGTTTTAAGCCAACTATCAGCTGTCTTTTAGGATGTGTAGATAACAACCGCACCCGCCAGGTATTTAATGAAGCGTTTGAGAAATTTGAAGGACACCTGGTTTACGGTGACAGCGGTAACGATGAATGGACGGGACAGATAATCTTCGGCATGAAAAGCAGCGAGGGTGTCATTCTTCCTCCTGTAGCTCATTACTATCCGGACATTTTGGAGGATACTGATAAATTTCCAAGCCAGTTATCCTGCCAGGAACAAGCTGTATCTTCTCCTCAGAACATTGCAACCAACGTATTAGCAGCCACGCAAATGTTCGCGTTAATAAACCAACTATTTACAGGCGATGGTATTGAAAGTTATGGGGTGAATTTTGAGGCACTAACTGGCGGCGCAAGGCCGCTGTTTATCGACGAAGAAAACCTGCAGTTAACCCACCATGTTGAAATATATCCGTTTGAGCTACACCTTTTCTAAAAAGTCTTTAAAGAGCAAGGGAGGCTATATTCTAAGAACAAGGAGGCATTTAGTATGGGTACAGAAGGATCTGTTATATTGAGCTTAAATGAGAAATGCAGCGAAAAACAGTTAGAAAAACTTATAGGTGTCCTGAAAGAAGTTAATTTTATAGAAAAAGTCACCCCAGTAAACAAACGTTCGGCTCGGAGATTTATTAATTCAGGAATGCAGCCGGGAATGCAGTATTATTCTAGTCAGATTTTTGGTGCTCGTATTAAAAAGGAAAAGAAAGAATATAGTATTGACATTCATTGTGTCTGTGGTGAATTGTTTAATTTTACTAAGACGAAAAAACCCAACCCCCTGGATAGGTGTCCTGGATGTGAAGAATTGTATCACTTTGAGGACGAATTCATAGAGGGTCACTGTAGTGTAATCAGGCCTAGGACAAACCAACAACTACACTTTGAAAAAACTGAAAAAGAATTATCCCCTTAGGCAATCAAAAATAGTGACCAAAGACCATGTATATAACATGGTCTTTATTTTTTTGCTAACTTAGTGTAAAATATATACAAGTATTAATCTTCCAGGCACTTGAAGCCCTACCTATAAGGTAAGCAGGCGATCAGTGCATCAGTTTTTCCCCAGGTACCTGAGCCCATTTGCCGGCTGAATGGTACATATTCATGGACTATTATTTCAATAGCTATGTAAAAAAACCATATACTAAAACCATTATCTTACCTATTTTTGTTCAAGGTAAGTTTTTTTAGTGCAAAAAACAACCGTCTTTCCCTTTGGGCAAGGCGGTTTTTCTATACATAAAGGTTTGGTGGTTTAGCCTAAATGACACCTCTTTGTCTCACCATTTCATGGGGTCTTCGGTGGGAACAAGGGGGTGATGCTAATGGATATGCTCGACATAATAAAAATAGCACTTCTAGCAGTCGATCTACTGATTAAGATATCCAGCCTTTCCAATAAAAAGAGAAAAAAATAAGGTACTTAGCACATAGCTAGGTACCAAACTAAAGATATATCCCAAAAACCACCAAAGACTTCGCCAAATATGGCGGTGACTGAGTTTGTTTTTATAATACCAGTTTTCCCCATATTAATCAAGATGGCGGCAGCAAAAACAGCGTAGTAACAGGCGTTTAAGCGGCTGTTTCTATAAAAATATCCTGCCCACCGCGGGGGCAAAAAATACTACGCGGTACCTAAACTCATTTTTAGGGCCGCGCGGCCCTCAGTTTAGGTGGAAAGGAGTTTTTATGAGAAAGGTTCTAACTGAAAAAGACTTGGATTACTGCCTGGTACCAACGCAGAACGAAGTGTTGGTATTTGTTGACCGAGTTCTTTACGCCAAACGAAAAACAGAAGCTGAAGCAAAAAAAGTCATTGATCGTATATTCCAAAACCGTAAGAGGTACTGTTACTAGTGGATTCGCGGAACAGACTGTTTAGACTTCTACGGCACATTGGCTTTTGGTGGTGTGAGAAATGCCGGAAAATGCACTCTCCACTTACCAAGAGGTTTGCTGTTTGGGATAATGACCATATTTGCAGTTAAAGGTGAGGGGGCCGTCGCTCCCTTAACCCTATTCAACAAAGCGGGCAGGCTATCATAACGGGACGACCGTTTTAAGTTATGTAGAACAAGCCCATTTACATTCAAAGGAACTTACCAAAAGATTAATACAATAAGCCATGTATACGAAAGGAGTACTGTCAATGAGTGAATATATTTTTAAACACATGTCTGACTATGATAAAAAACGCCTCTCCATTCTTTTAAATGAGCTTTTTCCCGAAGGATACACCGTAAATGATTTTAAGTTTGTGGCGGGTGACAGCTATGACTTTGATGGTATAAAGGCTTTACGAAAAAGCCGGTGACTATCCTAAGACTGGAAAGCAACCAGAGCGGCAATGTATATCAGGTCAAGCTCACAGAGGATTCTTACGGCAGCATGGGCACAATCCAATACCTGCATTTAGATCTATTCAGCGATCTAAAAAGCAATGTCCTTGGGTTGCCAAACCCTGAGAAAGTTAGAATGACTGTTCGTAAGTACCTGGAAAAAGGGCATTTTGAAAATCTAAAAATATTATAGTCAGGAAGTAAAGCCTATGAGTGACGAACCGTTTTCCTGCTACAGTATGTGGCAGGAATGCAAGCAGAAAGGCCACTGTGTAGCCGATAGAAAGCCTTTATTGTCTAAAAAGGAAGCGCGAGGACATCATGTCTATTGTAGCACCGCAAGACAACTTGAAAAAAACGGTGATTGATTTACATAAGTCGCCTACTACCAAAGAATAAAAATTTGCTCCTGCTGTGGCTGAGTCAGAGCTAGAGCTATTTTTCAAAAAGGTGAAGAGATAAAAAGGCAAATAATTTAAGCATTTAAAGAACAGTTAGCGTCATTACAATAAGCAAAAACCTACCCACCATAAGGGGGTACAAAAAACCTGTGGCACCTACCAATAGGGGCCGCAGGGCCCCGTAGGTGGAAAGGATTAAAATGACGAATAATATAAGGGAAGCTCAGATAAATATTTTTGGCCAGACAGATATGAGTACACCCAAAAAGCTTAACACAGCTAGGGAACGCCTGGCTGTTTACGGGCCTTCCGAGCTGGGACTAACCGATTTACTGTCTGTTATAGCCGGCGAAAAGTATGCAGATGCTATGGAAAGATTAGCGTCTGAAAGACCACAGATGTTGGTCAATATGTCCGAACAGGATATCATGCAGTATGGTATAAGTAAAGCTGTTGCTGCTAAACTGGTGGCAGCTTTTGCTTTATCAGCAAAATTAGCCGAAGAGAACGCTCTTAGTAGGCCGGTTATAAAAAGCCCACAGGATGTGTTCGATCTTATAGCTGAACAAATGAGGTACTTAGAGAAAGAAGTGTTCAAAGTACTTGTTTTGAACACGAAAAACAGGATACTAGCAGTAGATACTACCTCCATCGGCACTCTAAACGCCAGTATGGTTCATCCGCGTGAGGTGTTTACAAGCGTCTTACGTCAGCGGGCGGCCGCAATTATTTTGGTCCACAATCACCCAAGCGGTGATCCGGAGCCGAGTGGGGAAGATGTTAACGTTACAAAGCGTCTATCTGAAGCAGGGGAAATACTCGGTATCAAGGTTCTTGATCACATAGTCATTGGAGGGCAGAAATACAAAAGCATAAAAGAAATGGGAATAATATAAGCGAGGAATATCAAAAAAATGTAAACAAACGGCCGTCCTATGGGCGGCCACTTTCATTTTGCGGCCAAACTAGGTACCAACATACCGAATCTGGCAATTAATTGAACAAGTATAATCTATGAGTTTGGAAAAACAAGGGATTATTTGGAAGTGTGTCGAAACTAGACTTAATGTATCTAATGTCTATTAGGCGAAGCTCAAAAATGGATTTTCTGGAGAATATCCCTAACTATGTGAGCTATAACCATGAATTGCACGTATACACTAGCCGAGCAGAAAAATGTAAATATGAGGGGGAAATACAATGCTTTTAACTGTCGGATCGTCTGTAAAGGATGATGAAAACAGGTTGTATGTCTTGGATGAGATAATCGGACAAGGTGGTTTTGGTTATGTTTTCAAAGCACATAGGAAGAGCGATAATTCTGTTTTTGCAGTAAAAACAATGCTGCCCTCGTTTGGCGATTCATCCGCAGAAGAAGCGTTCAAAAACGAAATTCAATCTGCAGCCGGAGTAAAGGGTGAGAACATTATCCGTTATGAGTTTGTTCATAACGGCGATAATTTCCCTGAACTACCACCTTACATCATAATGGAATACGCCGATGGTGGTACATTGGGTTCAATATTGAAACAAAGGCGACAAGCGGGTGAAGCATTTGAGCTTGTTACTTTGCTTGACACTTTCAAACAGCTTACAAGCGGGATGAGCGAAATAAACCGCACATTGGTTCATAGGGACATAAAGCCCGACAATATCCTGGTGTGTGGGAGTACGCTAAAAATCTCTGACTTCGGACTATCGAAAATCGCGGCAGAGAATACACGGACAATGACTTTTAAGGGCGGCGGAACACCGTTATATATGGCTCCAGAAGCGTGGGACTTCAGCAAGAATACAGTTCAAATGGACATTTATTCTATGGGGATTATGTTCTATGAACTGGCAACCTTACGCTATCCTTATGAGCCAATTCCACGCACCCATGAAGACTGCAAAAACGCTCACTTGTTTTCTGCAATGGTGAGCCTTGAAAAAGCCAATACATCCTTGCCTTCGAGTTTGATTTCAGTTATCAATAGGATGCTTGATAAATCCACAAAAAGGCGTTTTTCTAACTGGCAAGATATTATCCAACTCCTTGAAAAACAGACTGAGCCGGATTCGCCGGTTGATAAAATGGTGGCTATGGCTGTTGCGGCAAAAAACGCAGAAGATATTGCTCGACAAAACCAAGAAAGTGCTGCACAGCAAAAGGAAAAGGAAAAATCGGACTTTTGCAAATTAGTCTGTTCGCAGTTTGAAAATACCGTTATCGCTCCGATAATAAACTTTGCCGAAAAGGTAAATTCACAATATGCAGGAAGTGCGAAAATCACTTTCCCTCAGAGTGGTTACACGACATACAGCAGCGAGCGTTTTTCTTGGAAAATGAATATCCCTCCAAACAACTCACTAACTTTTGATATGGAAGCTATTCTCAAAGAAAGTCACAGGCGTGAAGCGCCTGTTGAAAGGATTTGGGGCGAAAACAGAACTCGAACAGAACACTACATTCCGCAGTACAAAGGGAAAAACATTTTGGCGTGGGGTGAAGTATCAAATCAAGCGGGCTATGGATTCAACCTTCTTCTACTTGATAGCGGCGAGATTTATGGTGACTGGGTCATTATGAACAATAAGAATAATTTTAGTAACATCGCTGGTAAGGCAAGACGTGAGCCTTTTTCGTTTAGTCTGCAAGAATTGCCGAAGGAAATAAATAGTGTTCAAGTAACACATTTGTATAGTGCCGACTTTGAACCTTTTAGCGACACTTCATTTTTGAACTTGATAAAGATGTTAGCGTTTGACTTGCGATGAAAGACACACAAAGCAGCAGATTCTCTGAGAGACTAACTCCACGTTATCCATATACCCATTAGGCTAAGTGTGTCCTGAAAGGCCGACTGTGCAAAGTAGATGTTGCAGTCGGGCTGCTTTGTAAGAGATGGGGATAGGCCCCCCCGGAACCGGCATGCAGGTGCAGGTTTCAAACCACCAAAGGGTGCTGCAACCAAAAGTTGTGGTGCTGAGCGCGTATGGAAAAGGCTGCTGTAGCAGTCAGGTGTGCATCGTGAAGCTGAACGAAAGTGAATAGCTCGTGAAGCGTCGTTAATGGGTCTGTTGCAGTCAAAACCAGATGCTTTAGCCACAACTGGGACAAACCCGGAGGGTGCCTGCTTATTGACCGGATGGCTGTCGGCGTAAAGCCTACCGGAGCACGATATCGGCTCTTACAAGGAACAGGAGAAGGCTAAACTTTGATGATAAGGGAAAAATCCAAGCGCTGACACGACAAGGATGAAAGTAGCGATGCAAGGTTTAGTTGCGCAAGAATTCGGTGTTTGTTTATGGCCTTTAAAGAGGGATACCAGGTTAGGTGTTATAGGAGACATGGTAATTTTTTCTATTAGATGAAGGTGGAAAAAGCCCTTTTGTAACACACGGCACAGGTGATAGTTACCTTTTTATTAAACCATGACTCGCCACAAAAACAGAATATTGCTATATTTATTCTATGGAAATGCAAATTCCTATTTTAACCGATCGGCGGGTAAAGCTCGGGGGCCCAACTTGTTTTCCGGGCAGGTTTCTACCCAGCATTACAAAGACCTAAACAAGCGCATTGAGTGACGCATGGTCGGGCGGGGTGGCGGGAATGTAAATTGGGGAGAGTGCGTTGCACATTAAAATTGATGGTGGTGGTGAGAAGGTGAGTGTAAACAAAGAAATCCTGGAATGGTCACAAGACCGTCCGACCTGGCAGCGTGATGCATTGCGACGGCTCATACTGAAAGGCGAGCTGTCTGACGATGACCTCCGCGAGTTGGCTGAAATCTGCAAGAACGCGCACGGGCTTGCCGACCAGCAGAATCCTATTCCGTTAGCAAAGGAGCATTTGCCAGACAAGGGTTCCGGCCAGGCTCAAGTGACGCTCGTTTCAATCTTTCATAAACGTGGGGTAAACGCGCTTGCGGAAAACCAAACACTCAATTTTGCAGCCGGTCTTACAATGGTCTACGGTGACAATGGCGCGGGAAAGACCGGATACATCCGCATTCTCAAGAGCGCATGCCGTGCCCGAGGGCAGGAGAAGATTCTTGGAAATGTTGTGTCAGGTGGGGGACCACTCGCGCCCGTTGTGGCAATCAAATACAGGGTTGGTACGGAAGAGAAGCCACAGGAATGGTCGGGCGGAGGAGAAGATGACTTCATTTCCCGCGTGAGTGTGTTCGATACTCAGTCTGCCGCCGTCTATTTGACCGAAAAAACTGATGTTGCGTTCCGGCCCTTCGGCTTAGACCTATTCGACAAGCTTGTACAGGCGTGCAAGGCGGTTCGAGCGAAACTGGAGGTCGAACAGCGTTCCCTGGCTTCAAGCCTGTTAGCGGCGGTGCAGCCCCAAATTCCTGAAGGAACCACCGTTGCGAAGCTCCTTGCAGGGATTACGTCCCTCACCAAACCCGAGAAGGTGCACGCTCTTGCACAGCTCTCCTCGGAGGAAGAAGCGCGTCTAGAATTGTTAGAGAAATCGATCCTCGATTTGCAGGCGAATGATCCCGAGAAACTGGTCCGGCAGCTTACATTGCGTGCAGGGCGGGTCCGCACTTTGGTACAGCACCTCAAGGAGATAGAAACGGCACTCTCGACGGAGGCTGTTACCGCCGTATTTAATGCCCGGACAGAAGCCCGTCGGAAGAGCGAAGAAGCAACGAAACTTCGGGCGGCAACGTTTCATGGTGGTGTGCTCGAAGGAACGGGTTCAGAGCCATGGATGGTTCTTTGGGAGTCGGCTCGCCGGTTTTCGCAGGAACTGCCTTATCCCGGCAAACAGTTTCCGGTCGTGGAAAACGACGCGCGCTGTGTACTGTGCCAGCAGGATCTTGACCATCAAGCTTGCCATAGACTAAAGCAGTTCGAGACGTTCGTTGCATCGACCACAGAGCGGGAACTTAGGGAAAGCAAAGAGACGTTTGAGCGGTTGCGTAGAAGGTTTATTGATCTCAAAACGACCAACGACGCCACCAACGAAACGCTTAAGGAGATCCGTATCGAGCATGAGGCGGTGTCTGACTCTATTGTTGCGGCTCTTGAGGCCAACGAAAACCGCCGGAAAGCAGTTACCGATGCTCTTCTGCCCTCTGACATGGAACTCGGCCCGGATTGTCCCGATATAGTTTTGGTTGCCCACGAGGCTGACGCACTTGCAGAACAGCTCGAAGAACGGATAGAGACGCTACGCGGCAGTTCAAGCGATGAGATAAGACAGCACATGGCCGTTGAAGCTCAGGAACTGCGCGCCCGGAAGCTACTTGCACAACATGAAGAACTTGTGCTGAATGAAATCGAACGAAAGAAGAAAATTGCCGCTTACGGGTTGTGTATTGATGATACAAAGACGCAGGTAATTACACGAAAAAGCTCGGCGGTCACACGTTCAGCCGTTACACAGAAGCTCAAACAAAGCTTTCAGAATGAGCTGTCAAATCTAGCTTTCCGACATGTTGAAGTCGAGTTAGAAGAAGCTGGTGGCGCGGAAGGTGTTCTCTATCACAAACTGGTACTGACACGCGCTCCAGGCGTCGAGTTGCCGAGGGTTGTAAGCGAAGGAGAACAGCGATGCCTCTCCATCGCCGCGTTCTTTGCGGAACTTAGCACGGCTGATGATTCATTCGGCATCGTGTTCGACGATCCCGTGTCCTCGCTTGATTATAAGTGGCGCGAGGGCGTTGCGCGGCGTCTAGTTGAAGAGGCAAAACGCCGGCAGGTTATCGTCTTCACGCACGACATTGTATTCCTCCTGTTGCTCAAACAATTCTCCGATGAACAAGGCGTCGAGCAACTGGATCAACATGTCCGACAACTGTCCATCGGTGCTGGCGTTTGCGCGGAAGAACTGCCGTGGGTTGCGCTCAAGGTCTTAAAGCGGATCGGCCATCTTAAGAAGCTCCTGCAGGACGCAGAGAAACTTTACCGCGATGGGCATCTAGCCGCATATGAACGAGAGGCCAGTATGATTTACGGCTACTTGCGGGAAGCATGGGAACGTGGCCTTGAAGAGGTACTTCTCGGGGGCGTTGTCGAACGCTATAGGCCGAGCGTACAGACGCAGCAAGTCTCCCAGATCACAGACATTACGATAGAGGATTGCAGGGCTGTAGAAACTGCTATGACAAAATGCTCGAAGTGGCTACCAGGCCACGATCAGGCAGCAGCGGCCCGAGCCGACATTCCCGAACCTATTGAACTCAAGACAGACATAGAGACGCTGGGGAATTGGGTTGCCGCGATCCGCAAGCGCCGGAAATAAAGTGACTGGCAAGACGTTCCATACACGATATAACACCGGTTGCAGAGGTGCTTCCGAAAATCCATATAATCATTAGGCTAATAATTAGATAAGGGGTACTAAAATGACAAAAACACAGAAAGATTTAATTTTGATGGATTGTAAGATTATGCTAAAAAAGCTCGGGGATATTCCTTTTGATTTATCTTATGATAAGCTGCAAAACGATCTTTGGAATATTGGGAACAAATATGGAGTAACCGGATTAGAAGTTTTCACATTGCTGATGGAGAATTTCCCTAAAAAGGGGGGGAGTAATTGAAGAAAAGCAAAAGTTTAATAGAAGCACTAAAAAGTCTAGGAAGCGTAACACAAACGCTTTTCATGAAAATGCCAATATTGTTTTTAGTAATAATATATATTGTGGATTTAGGAATAGGCAGCTACCTATCAGCAGGATTTTCAACAATATATCTATTGGGTATTTTAATTTTGCTAATATCAATTGGAATTTATGTTAGTACAAATAGTTTTGCGGAAACAACACTTAGTTTCATTTTGGGCATCCTAACAATTTATTCTATTGATTGGGAAAAGGCGAATTTTACATTATTCATTCTTTTATATTT
>Ga0209347_1004096_pt1 | contig 15737 bp, 7 predicted proteins | sample AutmiccommuBRH23_FD_187382 | JGI IMG/M metagenome (GOLD analysis project Ga0209347, IMG submission 187382) | Deep subsurface microbial communities from Mt. Terri, Switzerland - Autotrophic microbial communities BRH/23 (SPAdes) (version 2) | ecosystem: Environmental > Aquatic > Deep subsurface >...
AGTTTTTTATAGAAATGGTTCAACGTGGGAGTATCAGGATTCAACGATTATCAATCGCAACGTAGTTGCCTCGGTTAATCACTTTTCCACATATGGAGTTTTAGAAACTAATGGGACAGTGAATCTGATAGGCCAATCTGCGAGTTCAGACGGTACACAGGTGAAGCTGACATTTGATAAGGTATTAAATACCCAATCTGTGCCGGCTGTGGCGGATTTTTCAATTATTAATAATAGTGAGATAATTGAAGTTAGGAATATAACGATAAACGGGGATACTCTTACCCTAAATTTGGCCAAGGCAATAAACAAGAATGACCAAGTAAAAATCAGCTATACGGTCGGCGGTAAGCATATCCGTGATTTAAACGGTAACAGTGCCCAAGGATTTAATGTCACAATAGCCAAAGTTGATCTAAAAAGTCTAGCCATAACAACCCCGGCGACAAAACTGCGGTATAAAGTGGGAGAACCGTTAGACTTAAGCGGCTTAGTCGTAACGGGAACGTACCTAGATAACAGTACGCAAATCGAACCGATCAAAGCAACAGATGTTACGGGCTTTGACAGCACAGCGCCAGTCGAAAGCCAAACGTTGACGATCACAATTAGGGGCAAAACAATAAGCTACACTATTAAGGTAACTAGAGGTGACCTAAAAAGCTTAATTATAACAACTCCGGCAACAAAACTGACGTACAAAGTGGGTGAGCCGTTAGATTTAAGCGGCTTAGTCGTAACGGGAACGAATATGGATGACAGTACGCAGATTGAACCAGTCACAGAGGCCAATGTAACGGGATTTGACAGTAAAGCACCAGCCGCAAATCAAACCTTGACGATCACTATTGGGGGTAAAACAACAAATTACACTATTAAGGTAGTAGAACTGGATACGGTTAAACCTGTCATCACCTTGACGGGTAGTCAAGTTGTGAGTCTAGCCAATGGTGCTAGCTATACAGATGCAGGGGCCACAGCTAGTGATAATATCGATGGAGTACTTACTGGAAATATCGTAACTACGATTACTAATAGTATGAATACAGGATCGGCGTTAGACACGTTAGTAGCAGGTACCTATACCTACCATTACAATGTAAATGATGCAGCAGGAAACAAGGCAGATGAGGTAACGAGAACCGTGGTAGTAGCCACAGTTCCAGTCATTCTTCCTGATACAGTGCCACCATCCTTAACAATAGTGGAAACTAGCGTTGTAATTCCAAGTACATTAGCAGCAACAAGCAATGAAAAGGGCTTCTTTTATTTGGTACTAAAATCAGGAGCAAGAAATAATAAGATAGACTTAGATGCCCAATTAACCGCAGGTACAGGAACAAAAGTGGCGGCAGTCGAAAATGTTGTTGGAGCGATTCCGACAATAGGATTAGTACCTGGAGTTTATGTTGTCTATGGAGTAGATGAAGCGGGAAATCTATCATTGGCTTCAGCCGATGTAACATTAAGTGTCACAAATAGTGTTCCCATGGTGGTCGTATGTGGTTTAACGTTTACAGACACTGATACAGATGAGAATCAAATGGGTGGATCCATTACTTGGATAGCTCCGGCGAACGTAATTGATGTGACTAACTATGTAATCTATGGATCAACTGATGGAACAACCAAAGGAACTAAGTTGGGAGAAGTAACGGTTGGAACAAATACCTTTACGATATCAGCAAATACGCCTTTGGCTGGAGTAACTCACCTTGCAGTCTATACAAAGAATACAGTTGGAGAAGCAACAACGGGAGTATATGTATCATTTACGGATCGTAAAGTGGCATCAGGGTTAACAATTATATCTCAAGCTTCAACAAATGGAAAGACAATCATAATGGTAATGGAGACACCATTACCATTAAAAAGACTAGCTTATAAAAACTTCCAAAACGGTGTAGTATACATGCCGTATATAGGTGAAGAACTTAGTTGGATAGATCTACCGTTTTACGGAGAAATCGATGCAGCTAATGGAGACAATATTGTGGTGGCAGAGATAGATATAGAAACTAATTTGGTAGAAAGGGCAGGACAGACGGTAGCGGTAGTCACATCACAAGACGGGGACTATACGTATACCGTAACAGCAGGCAAGGCTATACTCACCAAATACACTGGGATTGGAGGAATTGTTACAATACCAAGTAATTTGGGCGGATATCCAATAGAAAGTATTGATGGATATGCATTTAGCCATTGCACAGGCTTATCATCAGTTAGTATCCCAGAAGGAGTAACAAGCATTGGCTACCAAGCTTTTACTGGTTGCACAGGCTTAGCAACTATTAACCTTTCTGAAGGAGTAACAAGTATTGGCTGGGGGGCTTTTACTGGTTGCACAGGTTTAACTGCTATTAGCTTACCGCAAGGAGTATCTAGTATTAGCACCGATGTTTTTAACTCTTGTACGAGCTTAACTACTATCACAGTAGCTGTTGATAATTTATACTACACAAGTATAGGCGGCGTGCTTTATAACAAGGCAGGGACTATTTTAATAGCGTGTCCTGGAAGCTTAACAACCGTTAGCATTCCGGAAGGAGTAACAAGTATTGAGTGGGGGGCTTTTTCCGATTGCATAGGTTTAACTGCTATTAGTATTCCGGCAAGTGTAACAAGTATCGGCGCCCATGCTTTTTCCAATTGCAGAGGATTACCAACTATAAGCATACCGCAAGGAGTAACAAGTATCGGTGACATGGCTTTTCAATACTGCACAGGCTTACCAACTATAAGCATTCCGGAAAGTGTTACAAGTATCGGCAGCGGGGCTTTTTCCGATTGCAGTGGCTTAACAACTATAAGCATTCCAGATAGTGTAACAAATATTAGCGACTTGACTTTTTCCTATTGTACAGGCTTAACAAATATTAGTCTTCCAGAAAGCGTTACAAGTATCGGGGCTGGTGCTTTTTGCGGCTGCACAGGCCTAACTACTATTAGATTTAACTCGGCAACAACGACAATTGATGATGATTACAATACAATTCCAGCCACAACAAAGATTATCGGATATGACCCTTCAACCGCAAAAGATTATGCTACAAATTATAACAGACAGTTCATAGTTGGTGCTCAAATATCAACAGTACCGACAATAGCAAATGGGACAGTGAATCCGAGCGTTGAAATAACACTAGCGAACGATACTTTCACTACTGAATTCTCAATACTTATAAATAATTGGACTATAGATACAGGAACAACTAGCCTAACAGTAGGTGCAATCTCAAGAACTGACTCCACCCATGTAGAGATTCATTTTATTGGAACTGCTACAGCAGGGAATATATCTATACTGGCGAAGCTAGAAGCGCTTACAAGTTTAGTCGCAAGTAACTCAATAAATATTGTGACAGATACGGTAGCTATGACTATGCGCCTTAGTTTAAATGAACTTATAAATGTAGATAGCAATGAAAACCAGACGATTAATAATGGCCATAGCAAGGAGTCGTCAATCAGCGCAGATGGGCGTTATGTCGCTTTTACCTCATCTGCTTCCAATTTAGTATCCTCGGATACCAACAATATGGAAGATGTATTTGTCCGAGACCGGCAGTTAGGGACAACGGTCCGGATAAGCGTGGCCAGTGACGGGATGCAGGGTAATTTAGGCAGTAGCAAGCCCAGCATCAGCTCAGACGGTCGTTTCATTGTATTTGAATCAGGGGCAAATAGCCTGGTTTCTGGGGATACAAACGCTGTCTCTGATATTTTTGTTCGCGATCGTGATGCTGATCAGGATGGAATTTTTGATGAACAAGGGGACCCGGTTGCTGTTAGCACAATTCGAGTGAGTGTCGCTAGTGATGGTACCCAGGCTAGTGGTGGCAGTTTTTGGGGAGCGGGAAGCACCCGCCCGGTGATAAGCGCGGACGGGCGCTACGTAAAATTTGAGTCGTGCGCCGCCACTCTCGTAGCTGGGGATACTAATAATAAGTATGATGTGTTTGTGCGTGACTTACAGAATAATACCACTGAACGGGTCAGTATCTCCAGTGCTGGTATCCAGTCTGATGATGAATCTTGGTATGCTTCCATGAGTGGGGACGGCCGATATGTAGCTTTTAGTTCGGGATCGGATCTACTGGTTCCTGGGGTAACTGATTACGGCATCTTCCTCCGCGACCGACTGACTAATACCACGACCTGGCTGACATCTGGAGGCGACCCTTACCTGAGCGGAAACGGGCGTTTTGTTGCCTTTGATGCGGACGATTCTGCTGCCTTGGTTGCTGGGGACAATAATGTTTGTTATGACATCTTTCTCATGGATCGCGACACTGATGAAGACGAAGCCTTTGACGAACTAGGTTCTGTCTCAACAACTAGGATTAGCTTGAGTGCTGCAGGTGTTCAACCAAACGATTCCAGTTTTGGGCCGACGATCAGCCAGGATGGGCGATTTGTTAGCTACTATAGCAATGCTAGTAACCTAGTACCTAATGATACCAATGATTCCAATGATGTTTTCATCTATGATCGCCAGACAGGTATAACTAAATGCGCCAGTATTACGATAACCGGCGTACAGGGAAATGAAGCTAGCTTTGAGCAATCTGTGCCGGTGAGCCTCGTGGATAACAAAAAGGTATATGTGGCTTTTCCATCCGATGCTGATAATTTAGTAGTAGTCGACCTCAATAACGAAACAGATATTTTTATGACAGGTTTTGACTTCGATGCTCTTCCTGATACGGAACCACCGGTAGTTCCAGACGATCTAAGTATGGAGGAATTGGGTCCTAGTTGGGTAAAACTAGCTTGGAGCCCGGCCACGGACAATTATTATATAGGAGGCTATGATGTATACCGAGGAACATCCGCCTCAGGTCCATTCAGCAAGCTGGCAACAGTTGACAGTAACACAACCAGCTATTGGAATACAACTTTGACCCCGAATATGGATTACTTCTATTACATCTTGGCTGAGGATTTAGAAGGGAACCGGTCAACCCCACTGCCTACTTTTCTAATTCATACACTTGTTGAATCGGCGGCTGCCCCTGTAGCTGTTACATTGGCGGCCGGGGATTATCATTCTGTTGCGATCCGAGCTGGAGGAACGATTTGGTCTTGGGGAGAAAACAGGTACGGCGAATTGGGTAATGGCTCAGATACAGAAAGTCTCTATCAGGTTCCGGTTCTTGGACAATACGGTATCGGTGTATTGGACAATGTGGCTGCAATCAGTGCCGGGGAGTATTATACTGTAGCTCTTAAGACAGATGGAACCGTCTGGGCTTGGGGGAAAAATAACCGTGGTCAGCTTGGAGACGGGACAACTGATGAGCGCTACACGCCTGTACCGGTCTTAGGACTGGGAGGGGTCGGGTTTCTGACAGGTGTGAAAGCGGTGGCTGCATCAAACGGCGATGGACATACGCTGGCACTGCGCAGTGACGGCACTGTATGGGCTTGGGGTGTTAACTACTATGGAGAGTTGGGAGACGGTACGAGTAATCTCAGTAGTACCCCTGTAGCAGTCAAAGGGGCGGATGGCCAGGGCTATCTTACGGATGTGATTGCGATTGCAGCAGGAGAGGAATTTTCCCTGGCTCTAAGAAGCGATGGAACTGTTTATGCCTGGGGCAAAAATGTTTCGGGTCAGTTGGGAAATGGTACTTCAGATTGGGATGATCATACCTTACCGATTCAGGTGAAAAATTATGCGGGCACCGACTTCCTCACCGGGATCACAGCAATTGACGCTGGAGAAGGTTTTTGTCTAGCTTTAGACAGCAGTGAACATGCTTGGAGCTGGGGGGACAATTATTACGGCCAATTGGGAGATGGCACCACCACAACCAGATATCTTCCGGTTCAAGTTAAGGATGGGAGCGAATACTTAACCGGGGTTTCAGGTGTAGCTGCTGGAAGTAATCATAGTATAGCTATAGTTGATAACGGAACCGCTACTTCTACTTGGGCATGGGGTTATAATTATTATGGTCAATTAGGTAATTCCAGCACTTCTACTTCATCTACACCAGTTCAGATCATTGGAATCGGGCCAGTCTTTCTGCTTGCCGGAGGCTATGATCATTCTCTGGCCTTAAAAGATGATAATTCTATTTGGGCCTGGGGAGCCAATTATTATAGCCAATTAGGGTATGATGCAGGATTAGACGAAAAAAGCGAGCTACCAATGGTTGTGGGTGAGTCGAACTGGGCCCCGGTGGTATGGAACGTAAACATCCTTGGCAAAGCCGTACCAAATCAGTCGATAACAGGTTCATATACCTATCTGGATGCGGAAGGGAATTCCGATTCTTCGACATTCCAGTGGTACTTATCCGAGACGCGGGATGGAACCTATCAACCAGTAGCGGATGCGGTTGATCAATCCTTTGCTGTGCCTGACAGCTATATAGGGAAGTACCTTAAGTTTGAGGTGACTCCTGTTGACTCCTCAGAAGTACTGGGCCGGGCCGTTACCAGCAAGTTCCTGTTGGTATCGAACGATGATGTCGGGCCAACGCTCCAAACCCCGGTCGTCTCTCCTTGGAGTTATTCGGCTGGCATAAGTGTTAATTCCAATGAAGTGGGTACGGTTTATTGGTCTGTGCTTCTGTCTTCAGCACAAGTGCCCGATACAGCTACTGTTTTGAGTGGTAGCGGTGCGCTTAGCTACGGAAGCAAGGATTATCCCACGGCAAACCAGGATCTCACATTTAGTGCAGATAATCTAAGCAGCGGCGAGTCATATAAGCTGTATGTCATAGCTGTGGATGATGCGGGCAACGTCTCTGTTCCAAGTTGTGAAACTTTTACAACTTCGAGTGGTGGCGCTTAGGTGTTATAGAGGAGGGGCTGACTCGTGATAAGCCTAGAAGAAACCTAAATTTACTGACTGGCGTGCCGACATAAAGGCGGCGTAAACTTGGGCATAGGTTCCGATTCGGAACTAATGAGGGATTAAGACAAGCAAGGAATAACTTGAATTGGGGGAACAGAAATTGTTTGAAGATGCCTTTTACATCCGCCGGATGTGGAGTTTTTCTCGGGCACTTGATCTCGGTTTAGTAGATGATGAAATCGAAAAAGGTTTAAAGATCTCCCTGGGGAAACGGCACGGAGAACGTGTCGCTTATATTGCCATGCGTTTGGGGCGGCACCTAGGACTCAGTAAGAAAGATTTAGTTCATCTTACAGTTGCCGGGCTGTTGCATGACATAGGGGCGCTGGGCTGCTTTCGAGAGTATCATGGGGACCGGCGGATCATGGAAAAACATTGCCTAGAGGGAGCATTAGCGGTTGAGCGTTTCCCGGCTGGATCAATTATTGCCCTCGCGATCAAATATCACCATGAAACTCCCGATCCAGAGCATAGTGCTTTACGTGCGCTTCCTGAAGAAGTACCTTTGATGGCACGCATTTTGTCCTTAGCCGATAAGATTGATCTTCGTCTGAAGCGGAGACTATCAAACCAACGGGAGCGAGATGAGATCACAAAATGGGTCACGATGGAAACTGGGACAGTTTTTTATCCCGAAGTTGCCGCTGCGTTTAAGCGGGTAGCACAAAAAGAGGCATTTTGGTTAGATATCGAGCAATCCGATCTACTCCAGATTGCTTTGGGGCTCTTGTGCGGAAAGTGGCAACTTCCGGCGACGAATGAATTAGTAATTGGGGTTACAGACGATTTTGCGGTGACCTTTGCTGATCTGATTGACCAGAAAAGCCAGTTTACGGCTCGCCACTCACGATCGGTGGCCGAGACAGTGGAACGTTTGGCTAAGGGGCTGGGCTGGAAACAGGATCGGCTACATGAAATTTATATAGCGGGCTTACTTCATGACTTGGGTAAGCTTTCTATACCCAATAAGATCCTGGATAAACCGGGCCCACTTGACCCAGATGAAATTGAGATTATTCGCACGCATACCTACTATACACATCGCTTATTGACGGAGGCCGGTTTTCCAACACGGATGGCCGAATGGGCTGCCCATCATCATGAACGTCTCGATGGTAAAGGGTATCCCTTTGCTTTGGTGGGGAAAGAAATCGATGAAGGGTCCCGTTTGATGACGATTGCAGATATCTTTACAGCTCTAACGGAAGATCGACCTTATCGTCCGGCGATGACTCCGAGCGAAGCAATAGCGTTAATTCAGCGTGGAGCGGGTACGATGGTAGACTCAGACTTGGTGGACTTGGCGAAACGGGTCTTGGTAAGCGATTTGTGAGATACAGCGCTCGGTACTTACGACGCGGAGCATTCCATTATATATAATCAAAAATTGATTTTAATATTTGCAGAGTGTTCTTTCCTGCAAAAGTCCCGGCTAATTCCGTATCAAAGCCAGATATGGAATCAGTCGGGACTTTTGCTTAGCCGACAGCAAGTGGTAAAGAGTGTATTCCCGTTGATTTAAGGTTCCGTCGGATTTATCGTTACAGAGTGACAGGCTTTAGAAATATTTGCTTCTTTTAGAAAATCTCAAGGTGAATACCCCCATAAAAAACAGTTAGCTCACGAATATATAACCGATGAACCATTTCGGTTTTAAAAAGGAGAAGGAGGAAAAATTAGTGAAACGCAAAACCAAAGTTCTAATGTCACTTGTTTGTATGGTTAGTCTTATCTTTTCATTTTCATTGGTAGCTGTAGCCTCACCGGGTAAATGGAAATCGGCTTCACATCGTTTCTTCGGACATGATCGATTTCAGACTTCCACTTCAATAGCGAGTGAGCTTGATGATGGTCAACAGGTACAAAATATTGTTCTGGCCTCTGCTTATAACTTTCCGGATGCTTTGTCAGCTAGTACTTTAGCGTATCAACTTAAAGCGCCAATTATCCTAGTCAGCCCAGGATATAAAGACTCGATGATCAGTTATAATTTTGTGAAGGATCATTTGGTCGCAGGGGGTACGGTTACGATTGTCGGCGGAACCGGGATTATTTCCAAGAAATCTGAGCAATGGTTGCTTGACAATGGTTTCTGTGTTAATCGTTTAGGAGGAAAGGATCGTTTTGACACCAATGCTTTGATAGTTAATCAACTGAATGTTCCTCAGGGAACTCCGGTTATTATTGCCAGCGGGACAGATTTTCCGGATGCTTTAGGAATCTCTTCGTTGGCTGCAAGCAAAGGTTGGCCTATCTTACTGAGCAATCCCTCTTATCTTACTCAATCTGTTCAGAACTTTTTGGTCAGTGACCAACCGACCGATGTTTATGTCGTGGGCGGAGAAGGGATTATCCATAATGGCGTGTACAACCAAATCGCAACCCTTTCGCCCAATTCAAAAATCCAACGGTTAGGTGGTTATGACCGTTTTGAAACCTTATCTTTGATTCTAAACAAGTTCTATCCAAGTCCTACCCAAATTTATGTTGCTAATGGTTTTGATTTTGCCGATGCACTCTCCGGCAGTACGCTTGCTGCCACTAATAATGCTCCCATTCTTTTAGTGGATCCCAAGAGCAACAATTTGCCGAGGAGTATATACGACTACTTAATTACGCTGAGAAATAATAACGTGCATCCGCAAGTTAATGTCTTAGGAGGAGAAGCTGCGGTGCCGCAACGTCTGTTAGATCAAATTAATGATATCTTACAAAACGGTGGAGAAACGACAACACCCTCGGAAACGTTGACGGTGAGCAATCCATCGACCGCGGGATTTACGGTAGGAGTGAGTCCTGCCATCAATAATATGACGGTCAATGACTTCACGCTTCTTGACAGTTGGGGAAATCCGGTAACCATTACCAGCGCAACCGCTTTAAATGGCGGAGCAGCGTATGCCCTTAATGCATCGTTAAACGCAGGTCAAACTTACACTTTAAGGGCAGCCAAGACAGGTTATACCTTCGCAACTGCACAGTACGTGGTCGTACCTTTGACAACACCCTCGGAAACGTTGACGGTGAGCAATCCATCGACCGCGGGATTTACGGTAGGAGTGAGTCCTGCCATCAATAATATGACGGTCAATGACTTCACGCTTCTTGACAGTTGGGGAAATCCGGTAACCATTACCAGCGCAACCGCTTTAAATGGCGGAGCAGCGTATGCCCTTAATGCATCGTTAAACGCAGGTCAAACCTACATTTTAAGGGCAGCCAAGACAGGTTATACCTTCGCAACTGCACAGTACGTGGTCGTACCCTCGACAACACCTTCGGAAACGTTGACGGTGAGAGAACCGTCGACTACAGGTTTCACAGTAGAGATGAATCCGGCACTGAATGGTTTGAATGTAAGTGATTTCATACTTCTGGACGATAGCACACATGTGACAATTAGCTCGGTTTCGACAACCAACGGTGGCATGACCTATCAGATTGCCGCGACGTTGTCAGCGGGTCATACCTATACGGTCACAGCGACGAAAAGCGGCTATTACTTTGGGACATTTAAAAACGTAGTCGTGCCTTCGGCGGCTACCGTTTCTAGTGCAGTGATTTCGGACAGCAGACACATCGCCTTAACGATGAGCAATGTTTTGACTGGCTCCATAGGCGATCCTACAGCTTTTACGGTAGCGGGGGTAGCCTCGGTACCATCAGTTACCAATGTTGCAGTATCGGGGACAACGGTTACCTTAACTCTGAGCTCGGCGATTGTGAGTACAGATGCCTTTGTCACTGTTAGCTATGCCAAGACAGGGATCTACGATCTTACGAACGGCGCTCCAGTAGCAAACTTCAGTATTTTGGTCGGTAATGAATAATGTGATTCGACGCTCGTAATCGAGGTTAAAGGTCAGGAACTGGATTTAGATACAACTATATGTATTCAGACAAACAGCAGCAGAGTCTTTCGCTTTCAATGCGAAGGACTCTGTTGCTGTTTTCGTTGAAACGCACCAAATCTAGTATAGTTATTTTTAACCTAGGGTTACGGTATATCCATTAAAGCTACAGGGACTAGGGATCAAGGGCATTTTCATGGTATGATAATGTATATGCTTTGCAAAATTATATGTGGTAAAGTTGTATTGGAGAAAACTGTTTACTTTTGGAATTGGATCTGAGAAGAAGGGAAGTTTGGCCTTGTTTTATCCTTTTGAAATGGAACGCTATCTTGAAACATTGCTGGGTGAACGGGACCCACTGCTTCGAGAAATGGAAGAGCAAGCTTTGCAGGAAACGATTCCGGTCGTGACGCCGACAGTCGGGAATTTCCTCAATTTACTTGTGTCAATGTGCAAGGCGCAGGAGATTTTAGAAATCGGCACGGCGATCGGATATTCTACGATCTGGTTAGCGCGTGCAGCGGAAAGAACCGGCGGGCATGTCACAACGATTGATATGAACAAAGCCAGACGCGCTCGGGCACTTGTATACTTTGCACGTGCGGGTATTCAAAACCTTATTACTGCTTTAGAGGGGGATGCTCGTAAGATTCTTCCGAAGTTGGATTCTACGTTCGACTTTGTTTTTATTGATGCGGCTAAAGGGGAATATTTAGAATACTTAAGTCTTATTTACCCATTAATTGCACCAGGGGGGTTACTGGTGGTGGACAATGTGCTTTTTCGCGGTTGGGTGGTTCCGGGCAGTACTTTTACCCCAAAATATGACCGAATGGTGAATGGATTGCGCCAATTTTTAGATGACCTTTGCCAGAATCCGGACTTTACCACCACTGTTTTACCGTTCGGAGATGGGGTATCGGTTAGCCGACGGCAAAACGCGAAGTGCGATAATCGGTATTCGACACAGGAACCACGGTAGAGAGGGCGGGAGTGCTAGGGGAGGTAAAGAGAGAATTGAAAAACGTCAGTTATTCGCTAATTGGAGGGATTTCGGAGCAGCGTCATGGGGAGATAGATGTTCTAAGGGCAGTTGCGATTGTGTTAATGGTCCTCTTTCATCTTGTTTATGACTTGAAGACGTTTGCTGGAGTTAGTATTGACTATCAATCCCCGCTCTGGTTTTGTATCGGAAAAGTCTCCGCACTGCTTTTCATCTTTATCTCCGGTCTTTCAAGTGGATTTAGTAGATCCCCTTTTAGGAGAGGTCTAAAGGTGCTGTTCTGTGGCATGGGCATCACGGTGGTGACCTATCTGTTCATGAAAGATGAGTATGTACGCTTTGGGATCCTACATTTTTTAGGAGTAACAATGATCTTGTCTCCTCTCCTAATTAGATTGCCTTCATGGACTCTTTGGGGCCTTGCTGGTTCTTCCGTTGCGCTTGGATTTTGGTTCAGTGAGCAAGTATTAAAAACGAGTCTTTTGCTTCCCTTTGGCCTAATGTATGATGGGTTTGGTTCCATGGATTATTATCCTCTTTTCCCGTATTTAGCAATGACCATCTTAGGTATTCTTGTTTATCACTATTTATACGCCCAGCGGACAGGCCCCCGATTTACATTACGGAAAAATACCGAGCTAATTCGATGGTTGAGCAGGAATTCGTTAGGGATCTATTTATTTCATCAACCCCTACTTCTGCTCATGATATTTATTATTTATCGCCTTTAAGGCATTCAAAAGAGTTTAACTGGACTTTTCTGGGAAGTGTTAAATACATAGGCAAGATTAATATACAAAGAGCTAGGGGAGGGTATAGGCTTGGCCATGTTTGTGCATGAGCATTTAATGCAGGCGGTATATTTTGCACCTCGTGGAAAGAAACGGCTTCTTGTGTTGGGAACAAATATTCAACAACGGTATTTAAGCCCTGAGGATAAGCTGATTGGGTTCGTGGGAGATGCTGGGGCTGGGAAATCGTTGCTCATTAGAGGCATGTTTCCGGGGCTGGAATTAACCAATGATGACGATGGAATTAATATTCGGCCCTTGCCTTTAATGGAGGATGCTGAGCGTGGACATTTCCGCTATCATACCTATCATTTGGATGTTCGTTTTGAGTCGGCGTTTACGCAACCTTGGAAAATTGCCGAAGCTATTCAGAAAGCAATATCGACTGGACACCGCGTGGTCGTCGAGCATTTTGACCTTGTCTATGCTCAATTGGAAGTTAATGCTGAAGTATTGATAGGCGTAGGGGAGGAAGTGATTGTAACCCGTCCGACGGTGTTCGGTCCAGAACCACATAGCATTGCTAATATTGTCTTTGAGTCGATTAAGTATAGACGAATGGCTCATAGTGCCGAGGATATTACGTCGATGATCCTAGAGGAAATGGGTTTATCAAAGCCCGACGTGCATAGTGACATTAAACACGGTTTTGTCTTAGAACTACCGGAAATACCAAACATAGATTTAGACTTAGTGGAACAACGAGTTTTGGATTTAATAAAGGCAGATTTGCCGATATGTTTTGCGGATGACGGACACATTCGGGTCGGAGAAATGCTGTATACTTGTACAGGTCCGCGTATTCATATTAGGCGTACCAGCGAAATTAAAGGTTTCCACTTACTTAAGGAATTCCGGTTCGATTCTATTGCGAAACTCTATACGATAGCGGGTATTGTGGGAGAAGAAACAACGCCTACTCGTTCCATTGATTTGCTCGGAGGGCGTAGTCCACATATTTAGCGTCACATGAGCGGTCCCTTCTCGCCGTCCTGCAATAAGGTTAATACGTGCGAAGACAGTGTCTTCGGGCTACAGGGACACTAGACCTAATCCACACTGCAGGAGTATGCTTAATGAGTTGCAGTGTGGCGATAAGCTCGTCCGCTTATCGTCATGGACAGCAGATTGGCGTTTCTCGTTCTACTCTGGTAAACTAAAGTGAACCCTATATGAAGTTATGAAGAACCCCTATTTATAGTAATGGGGGTCTTGAAAATCGGATAAGATATAAAAAGACTTAGGTGAAAGAAAGGTTAGGTTATCAATATGCAACGTACTCAAGGTCGAGCTTATGATGAATTACGGACTGTTAAAATTTCTCGGCAGTTTACAAATATTCCAGAGGGTTCGGTTCTCATCGAAATCGGAGAAACTCGGGTCTTATGTACCGCCAGCGTAGAGGAAAAAGTTCCTCATTTTCAGAAAGGCTCAGGTAAGGGGTGGGTTACTGCAGAGTACGCGATGATTCCGCGAGCGACACAGGCTCGGACTCAACGTGAGGCGAGTAAAGGAAAACTTACCGGCCGTACGATGGAAATTCAACGTTTAATCGGGCGGGCACTTCGATCCGTGGTTGATTTGAAAAAGCTTGGCGAAAGAACAATCTGGCTGGATTGCGATGTTCTACAGGCGGATGGTGGAACTCGAACAGCTGCCATTACTGGAGCATACGTTGCCCTAGTTGACGCGGTTCAATTTTTGTTGGAAAAGAAACTTATTCGAACAAACCCAATACAGGATACTCTTGCTGCCATCTCCGTGGGGAAGGTCCAGGGACACGCGATTCTGGATTTAGCATATGAAGAGGATTCTCAGGCAGACGTAGATATGAATGTGGTCATGACTGGTGCCGGAAAGTTTGTGGAAATCCAGGGAACCGCGGAAGAGACCCCCTTTGACCGTGCAGATTTGGATACCTTTTTGCAACTTGCCGAGAAAGGCATCCGCGCCTTAATGGAGGTTCAAAAGTCGGCAGTGGAAACTACGGCATGAAGATACTACTTGCGACTCAAAATCAGGGAAAGGTCCGAGAACTTCAAGAGTTGCTCGTGGATGAGGGGATTGAAGTGCTTTCTTTGCTTGATATTCCAGACTGGGAAGATGTGGAGGAAAATGGGGTAACCTTCGCAGACAATGCCTCACTTAAAGCTAGAGAAGCGGTCCGGAGAACAGGGCTGATTGCCCTTGCCGATGATTCCGGTTTAGAAGTCGATGCCCTGAACGGTGCGCCGGGAGTATATTCTGCGCGTTATGCCGGGGAGCCTAAAGATGATGAACGCAACAACGACAAACTACTTCATCTCTTAGAAACGATCCCAGAGGAGAAAAGGACGGCGCGTTTTCGTTGTGCGTTGGTAATGGTAACACCATTCGGGGAAGAATATTTGACAGAGGGCGCTGTCGAAGGGCGAATTTTGACCGGGTGCCGCGGAGCGGATGGATTTGGCTATGACCCTGTGTTTTATCTGCCGGAATTTGCTCGAACAATGGCCGAGTTGACTCTGACTGAGAAAAATACGTTAAGCCATAGAGCTCAGGCGTTTCGTAAAGTAATTCCGATGTTAAGAAACCTAAAAACATAAAACCTAAAAATATTTTCTTTGCTTCTTCTTGACGAATAGACAGAGATGAGCTATACTAATCAAGTCACCAATCGGGGCATAGCGCAGCTTGGCTAGCGCGCCTGCCTTGGGAGCAGGAGGCCGGGGGTTCAAATCCCTCTGCCCCGACCATGAACTTCCCAATTTTCTCGATCGAAATGGTTACTTGGGTTGACAATCGTAATCCTTGAACTGCGCCTGTAGCTCAGTTGGATAGAGCATCTGCCTTCTAAGCAGGTTGTCGGGGGTTCGAATCTCTCCAGGCGCACCAAATTACTAACTCTATGGTGGGTGTGGCGAAGTGGTTAACGCACCGGGTTGTGGTTCCGGCATTCGTGGGTTCAAGACCCATCACCCACCCCATAACGAAAAAGTTGCATCAGACTCTATGTCTGGTGTTTTTATTTTTACTAGTATGAAGGTATAAGTGCAATTAAGCCTACCGCTGGCACCTGATGGGTCCTTTCTTGCCATCCTTGACGGTACTACCTAAATCCCGCGAAGAATTAACATATACCAGTATTTTAGCCATGAAAATGGCGAAAATACTGGTATATGTTCGTAATATAGCTTGAAATCATAGCCTTGTATATGTTAATATATTATCATAAAAAT
>Ga0209347_1004097_pt1 | contig 15733 bp, 12 predicted proteins | sample AutmiccommuBRH23_FD_187382 | JGI IMG/M metagenome (GOLD analysis project Ga0209347, IMG submission 187382) | Deep subsurface microbial communities from Mt. Terri, Switzerland - Autotrophic microbial communities BRH/23 (SPAdes) (version 2) | ecosystem: Environmental > Aquatic > Deep subsurface >...
ACCTCGATGCCACGGTCCGGTACCTGGAGCTCTACAGTCGCCTGATCGGCCCATATCCCTTTGCCAAGTTCGCCTTGGTGGAGAATTCACGCCAGACCGGATTCGGCATGCCGTCCTTCACCCTGCTCGGCTCGCGGGTGATCCGGCTGCCGTTCATCGTGCATACCTCGTATCCCCACGAGATTGTACACAGCTGGTGGGGCAACGGCGTCTGGGTGGACTACGAGAGTGGCAATTGGGCCGAGGGACTGACCACCTATCTGGCCGATCACCTTCTGGCGGCGCGTCAGGGCGGCGGTGCCGAGTACCGCCGCGCCGTGCTGCAGAAGTACGCGGACTTCGTCGCACAGGCGAGCGATTTTCCGGTGCGCCAGTTCGCCAGCCGTCATGGGGAAGTGAGCCAGGCGGTGGGGTATGGCAAGACCATGATGTTCTTTCACATGCTGCGCCGCCTGCTGGGCGATGCCCATTTCGTCCAGGGGCTGCGCCGCTTCTACGCAGAACATCGTTTCCAGAGTGCGTCCTTCGACGATCTGCGCGCGAGCTTCGAGGCCCAATCCGGCGTGGACCTCGAAGGCTTCTTCGAGCAATGGCTTGATCGCGCCGGCGCCCCGCAACTGCATTTGAGCTCCGTGGATGTGGAGCAGACCGATGACGGCTATCGCCTGCGGGGCGTGCTTGCGCAGATGCAAGGGGGGACACCTTACCGCCTGGCTGTACCGCTTGCGATCCAGGTCCGCGATCGGCCTCAAGCGGTGGAGACCGTGGTCGAGACCGACAGCGAGCGCACGAGCTTCGAAGTCCTGCTGCCCGAACAGCCGCAACGGGTGGCGGTCGACGCGCGCTTCGACCTGTTCCGTCGGCTGAGTGACGCCGAGCTGCCGGTGTCCCTGGGGCAGTTGTTTGCGGCTGAACGGCGCATGTTCATCGTGCCGGGCGAGGGCGCTCTCAGCGACGCCTATCGCAGCTTCGCCGAGGCGCTGGCGCGGCCCGGCGACACCGTCGTATCGGACCGGGAGGTACGCGCCTTGCCCTGGGAAGGTGCGGTCTGGATCCTGGGCTGGGACAACCGGTATCGAACCACCGCGGCGGGGGCGCTGCGCGGCATGGACGTACGGCTGACCTCCCGCGCCGCCGAGGTCGCCGGCGCCGACTATCGCGCCGAGGACACCAGCGTGGTACTTGCCGCCGCCGCCGATCAACGGGTGCTCGGCTGGGTCGGCGCGTCCTCAGCGCAGGCGATCCAGAATCTCACGCGCAAGCTGCCCCATTACAGCCGCTACGGCTATCTCGCCTTCAGGGGCGACGAGGCGCAGAACGTGGGCAAAGGCGAATGGGGGCTCGAGGACTCGCCTGCCAATCAGCCGCTGGTCCATCGCGCGCCGGCGCTGCAGTTGGCTCCGCGCCCGTCGTTGACCGCGGTGGTCGAATGATCGCGGCTCCTGTATCCGGCGGCCGATACACCCGAACAATCGCGGCGGCGTCCGCGACTCGCTAGGGAGGAAATTCCATGGAACCACGGATCAGCATGATCACCCTCGGCGTCGGCGATCTTGATCGTGCGGCACAATTCTACGAGCAGGGGCTCGGATTACCGCGCGTGCCGCTGGAGGCCGATGTCGCCTTCTTTGCGCTCAATGGCACATGGCTCGCGCTGTACTCTCGGAAAGCACTTGCCGAAGACGCCCAGGTGTCGTCCGCCGGGTCCGGTTTCAGCGGGTTCACGCTTGCCCACAACGTGCATTCGCGAGAGGAGGCCGACCGGGTCGTACAGCAGGCGATCGCCGCCGGCGGGCGCTTGGTCAAGCCGCCCCAGGAGACCTCCTGGGGCGGCTATGCAGGCTACTTTGCCGATCCGGACGGGCATCTGTGGGAAGTGGCCTGGAATCCGCACTTCTGGGTCGGTCCTCCGAGCGACGGCTAACGGAAAGGTGAATCCATGGCGTGGGTTGTGTTGGCGATCGCGGGGCTGTTCGAAGTGGCATGGGCGGTGGGCCTGAAGTACACGGATGGACTCACACGCCTCTGGCCGACCGTCGCGACGGTGCTGGCCATGGCGATCAGCCTGTGGCTGCTGGGACTCGCCATGCGCACGCTGCCGGTGGGCACCGCCTATCCCGTCTGGGTGGGTATCGGCGCCATCGGCACCGTGATTCTCGGCATCGTGCTGCTGGGGGAATCCTCCGATCCGGCAAAGCTGATCAGCGTGGCGCTGATCGTCGCCGGCGTGGTCGGCCTCAAGCTGACCACGCCCGGATAGCGGGTGTTGGCCAAGTCTGCGCTTGCATTTCGGTGCCGTTGGCGTGTACTGCTGACAGAGGCGGCGCCGCGCATCCGGACGCGAGCCACGTTCGCGAGGGTATTGCTTTGACACCGACCGATCTCGAGCACTATCTGCACGAGCACATCCCCTTGTCCAAGGCGATGCAGGTAGCGGTGGTGGAGATCGGGACCGAGCAACTGGTGCTGGAGGCGCCGCTGGCGCCGAACATCAATCATCGCGATACGGTGTTCGGAGGGAGCGCCTCGGCGCTCGCGATCCTTGCGGCGTGGTCGCTGGTCCATGTCCGCCTGCGCGAGGCCGGGCTGCCGAGCCGTCTGGTGATCCAGCGCAACACCATGGAATACGAACGTCCCATGGTCGGAACGTTCCGCGCCCGGGCGTCCCTCGATACCGGCGCCGACTGGTCACGCTTCCTGCGTATCCTGACTCGCCGGGGAAAGGCCAGGATCCATGTCCTGGCGATACTGGAGTACGAGGGTCAGGACACCGGTCGTCTGACCGGTGAGTTCGTCGCGTTGGCGTGATCGACCCGATCCGGGGCGCATCCGATGGCCTAGTTCGGCCCATGGGTTTCGACCAGGTAATCGAGGATCAACTGCTGCTGCTCCTCGGTCAGCCAGTTGCAGCCGAAGTCTTGAACCATGTCGCTGATGACCCACTGCCAGCCATTGCGGTCCAGGCGCTGCGCGTCGGGAAGCGAGAGGTCGTGGCAGGCCCCGCAGTGTGTCTCGTAGAGCGTCTTGCCTTCCCCGAGCGCGCCTTCGTCCTGGGCGTTCACCAGCCCGGGAAGCAGGAGCAGGGGGGCGAGTCGCCTCAGGCGCATCGGCCCGCGCGTCGTGCATGCGGCGCAGACCCCGCCACCGGAATCGGACCCGCAGTGCCGAAGCTCAGCGGCGCGGGGCATGCAGGGTCATTGCCGGACTTCCGCACGTGCGTCACCTCCTTCACTGCGCGAACACCTCGGACTAGATGCCGACCAACACCGGCACTCGGTGCACCACGTTTCCGAGATATCCCTTGGGATTCCACGGCTGCCGGAACGGTTGGGCGTTTCCCTGGTCGTCATAGGCTCGGGCCCAGATCTCGTAGTACCCCTTGTCCGGCAATTGCACCTCGCCCTCGAACGGGTACCAGGCGTAGCGGTTGGCCGGCTCGCCGAGGGAGGTCTCCTGCCAGTTGATCCCGTAGTCGGTGGACAACTCGACCTTCTTTACCGCCCGGTCGCCCGCCCAGGCGTGCCCCCGGACCTTGATCTTCTTGCCCGGGTCGGCACGGGTGGATTCGGCGGGGGCGGTGATCATGGATTTGATCACCCAGGAGGTCGCCACCTCCATCACCTCTTCCGGTGGCTGCTTGCCGGGTTCGACCGGATAGCGGGGCACGCGGTAGGAGTAGCCCAGCATCTTCGGACCGTCGTGCTGCTGGTCGCGCACCCAGATGCGGGTGAGCCACTTCTGCGAGCAGCTGCCGATCCAGCCGGGCACCACGATGCGCACCGGGAAGCCGTTCAGGGGCGCGAGGTCCTCGCCGTTCATCTGATAGGCGACGAGCGTGTGTTCGTCCATGGCCTTGTCGATGGGCACGCCTCGGGAGAGCGGCGGCTTGTCACCCGCCAGCGGTGGATCTTCACCGTAGTGGCCGGTATATACCGCGCTGTCCTTCAGGCCGGCCTCCTTCAGCAGATCGCGCAGGCGCACGCCCTTCCACTCGGCGCAGCCGATGGCGCCGCGACCCCATTGGTTGCCACGCACCGACGGCTCGAACAGTGCTCGCCCGTTGCCGCCGCACTCGATGAGCAGTGGCATGGACACTGACGACATCCCCTTCAGATCGTCGAGGCTGAGCTTGAGCGGCTTGTGCACCTCGCCGTCGATGGTCAACGACCAGCCCTGCAGGTCGCGCTTCTCGGCTCGCGCGGGCACAAGGCCGTTGTTGCGCACGAAATGCCGCTCGGTCGGCGTGATGTCGTCGTCCAGGAGGTGGGGCGCGAACTCGCCATTCACCGGACGACGGTTATGGATCGTCATGTCCGGTTTGCCTTCGATGGGCGTTTTCTTCTCCGCCTCCTGGGCCCAGGCGACGGGGATCAGTCCGCGGCCGAACAGACCTTCCAGGGCGCCGTACCCCAGGCCGCTCAGGGCCACGGCGGCGCTACCCCGGCCGAGCAGGCCGAAGAACCCGCGCCGTGACAGGTGGGCGTCGAAACGGTCCACGTCGTCCGGGTGTGCGCCCCCGTCGATCAACGTTTCGCGCAAGGTGTCCCAGGATACGTCCGGGTGATCGGTGGCAGAGTGCTTCCGGTTCATGGCGGCACCTCCATGTATGCGCCAAGTAAGGCCAACGTGGTGAGTCCGGTGTATATAGCCGCGGCCAACTGGGCTGTCAAACGTTGCCATCGTGAGATGACTTCTTGTGAGGATGTGCCCGTGCGGACGCGTTGGCCGCTGGGGTGTGGCAGCAGCCGCACGTTGCGGTCGACCTCGTGCACTGGTGCGGCTGTGACTGCGTGCCGGTTGTTGGGGCGCCGGTGCGCTGCACCCGGCGCTCGCTGGACTAAAGCTCGGGGTGTGGCCATGGCGGTGGGAGCGGTCCGCCGGCCGGACCGAGGAACAGGGGACGCGTCGCCGGTCGCATCCCTTCTCCCCACGGAGTTATGGCCCCAAAAGGTGGTCCTGGACTGCCCCTCACCCCCGGCCCTCTCCCCAGAGGGCGAAGGGAAATGCAGGGATGAGGGTAGCGGTTCGGTCGCCGTCAGTCCGACCCCGTCCTGGAGTGAGAGAGGCTCGAGCTCGATTCGGCAACTGAACGGCCACGCAGGAGGAACGCTGGTGGACGCGATCCCCAGAGAGGCGGCTCCCGACAGCACACTGGCATTGGCCCGTGATCCCTACGGGTTCATCGCCGATCGATGCCGGCGTCACGGGTCCGATGCCTTCGAGGCCCGCATCATGCTGCAACGGACGATCTGCCTCACGGGGCATGACGCCGCCGCGTTGTTCTACGATCCGGAGCGTTTCATGCGCGCCGGTGCCGCGCCGGGGCGGCTCGAAAAGGCGCTGTTCGGTCGCGGTGGCGTGCAGGGGCTGGACGGCGAGGCTCACCGGAATCGCAAGCGGATGTTGATGTCCTTGATGACACCCGAGCGCCTTGGCGCCTTGGGCGAAATCGCCGAGGAGTGCTGGCGCCGTTATGCCCGACAGTGGCAGACACGGGATTCCGTGGTGCTCTACGATCAGGTTCAGCGGCTGTTGTGCGAAGCGGTGTGCCGCTGGGCGGGTGTGCCACTGGCCGACCCGGAGGTCGAGAGCCGTAGCGCGGAGCTCACCGCCCTGTTCGAGCAGGCGGGCGCGGTCGGACCGAAGTACTGGTGGGGGCGGCTGGCCCGTCGGCGAGCCGAGCGCTGGGCGGGCGATGTGATCGCCGGGGTGCGTGCCGGCCGCCTGCATCCGCCTGAGCACAGTGCCGCCCATGTCATTGCCGGGCATCGTGATCCGGATGGTGCACTGCTGCGCCCGCCTGTCGCCGCCGTGGAGTTGCTCAACGTCCTGCGCCCCGCGGTGGCCGTCGCCGTGTTCGTCACCTTCGCCGCCGTGGCGCTACACCAGTACCCGGCCGCTCGGCGCGGGCTGCAGGCCGATGCACACGGGTACCTCGACCTGTTCGTGCAGGAAGTGCGGCGGTTCTATCCGTTTTTCCCTGCGGTCGCGGCGCGAGTGCGCCGCGACTTCGAGTGGCGCGGCTACCGGTTTCCGGCCCGCCGGAGGGTGCTGCTGGACTTGTACGGCACCAATCACGACGGGCGTGTCTGGGAGAATCCGGACGCGTTTCTTCCCGAACGCTTTATGCGGTGGGACGAAGGTCCGTACAACTTCATACCCCAGGGCGGCGGTGACCACTACCTTGGCCATCGGTGCGCGGGGGAGTGGGGGACGCTCGAGCTCATGCGAGTGGCCGTGCGTTTCCTCTCCGAGGAGCTCGCATTCCGGGTGCCGGAACAGGACCTGTCGATCGACCGGTCGCGGCTGCCGGCTCTGCCACGCAGCCGGGTGGTGCTGGAAACGATCAGGATGCTGCGGTGACGCGTGGATCGGCGGTGCGTCGTCGCGCCCGACAACGGCGCTCGGCGTGCACCGAGCTCGTGCGCGGGCGAGGTCAGCGGATGTAGAAGAACTCCATCTGAAAACCCGCCACCTCCACCACGTCGTGTTCCTTCAACTGGCGTGCCTCCTGACCGAGCGGCTTGCCGTTGATCAGGGGCGCGTCGGACGCACGCCGGCCCTTGTGGCTTTTCACCGCCAGGATTACGTAGCCGATGTTGCTGCGCGTGATCATGGCCAGCTTGATGCCCTTGAAGCCAAGGGTGTTGAACGGCTTGCGCAGCTCCAAGACCTTCTTCGCCAGAGGGCCGTTGAGAATGCGTACGCCGGCCAGCGGCATGCCCTTCATGTCGTCGTTGGCGCTGCCGCCGGTGGCGATCATCTGGGTGTCGGACAGCTCCGCCTTGAGGAACATGGTCGGCTCGTAGGCTGCACGCTCGTCCTCGAAATAGGTGAGCTGGTGGGTGCCCAACTGAATGACGTCGCCGTGATGCAGCAGGAGCTTGCGCACCTTGCGCCCGTTCACCAGCGTGCCGTTGGTGCTGGCCAGGTCCTCCACATAGGTGTTGCCGACCAGCGTCGTCACCAGGGCGTGGCGGCCGCTCACGGTCATGTCGTTGATCTGGATGTCGTTGCCGTGCTTGCGACCGACACTGATGCTTTCGTGGGCCACCGGATATTCGCGCAGGATTGCGCCATCCAGGGTGATGATGAGTTTCGCAGTCATGGGGGCTCCGGCTGATACTGCCCCCGGAGGCGCCGGTCGCCGGCGGGGCCCGGGGCTTTCCCCCATTTATAATAGGTTTCTATGGCCGCTGCCAAGTCGGCCGAAGGTCCTACTCCACTTCGGCGCCGTGTTCCCGGTACTGCTCGAAATGGGACTTCTGCCGCGCCAGCCGGTAGGCGTCCACGCCGTTTATGAGCCTGCTGTCCAGCAGCCGGCGCAGTGCCGTGTCCAGACTCTGCATGCCCTGCATGGCGCCGCTCTGAATGACGTTCTCCAACTGGTCGGGGGAGCCCTCGCGGATGATGTTGGCCACGGCGGCGTTGTTGAGCAGGACCTCCACCGCCGCCACCCGCCCCTTGGCGTCGGCGCGGCGCACCAGCTGCTGCGAGACGATGCCGCACAGGGAGGTGGACAGGGCAGCGCGGATGAAGGGTTCCTCGCCGGGAGGGAAGGCGTTGATGATGCGATCGACGGTGGACATGGCGTTGCTGGTGTGCAGCGTGCCGAGCACCAGAACGCCCATCTCCGCTGCGGTGACGGCCAGGTGAATCGTCTCGAGATCGCGCATCTCGCCCACCAGGATCACGTCGGGATCTTCCCGCAGGGCCGAGCGCAATGCATCGGCGAAACTCTCGGTATGGGTGCCCACCTCCCGTTGGCTGATCAGGCAGCCGAGAGGATCGTGGATGTACTCCACCGGGTCCTCGATGGTGATGATGTGGCCCTTGCGGTCGCGGTTGATGCGATCGACGATCGCCGCCAGGGTCGTGGTCTTGCCCGAGCCGGTGGGCCCGGTCACCAGCAGCAGGCCCTTGCGCTGACGGGAGAGGTTGGCGAGCACGGGCGGAAGCTGCAGGTCCTCCAGGGTCTTGACCTCACCCTCGATGATGCGAAACACCGCGCCGATGCCGTCGATGTGATGGAACACATTCACCCGGAAGCGGGCCAGCTCCGGCACCACGTGGGCGAAGTCCACATTGCCGCTCGCCTCCAGGGTCTCGCGGGCGCGCGGCGGCATGATCTCGTAGAGCAGCTCCCGGGTATCGTCGGCGCTCAGGGTTCGAAAGCGCACCGGATAGATGTCGCCGAAGATGCGCATGCGCGGCGGATTGCCGGACACGAGATGCAGGTCCGATCCGCCCTGCTTGACCACCAGCTCCAGGAATGTGTCGATGCGATTCACGGTCAGGTTCTCCGGCGGCGGTCAGCCGACGGACAGGTCCACGGGTGGCAGCAGGTCAGCGTTGGTGACGAAGCGTTGGAACAGTTTCTTGTCCGTCGCCTGCAGATACGCGTCGTCGGGATCGATCTCGCGTTTGCGCAAAGCCTCGAGCAGCGCTTGGTCCATGAGCTGCATCCCGGCGTGGCGGTTGGTCTGGATCACCGTGGGAATCTGGTGCACCTTGCCGCTCTGGATCAGATTGGCGATGGCGGAGTTGGCGAACATCACTTCGACGATTGCCTTGCGCTTCTTGCCGTCGGCGGTGCGTACCAGCTTCTGGCTCAGGACCATCTGCAGGTGCCGGGCCAGGAACACCGATGCCTGGGATTTCTGCTCGGTCGGCATGGCATCGATGATGCGGTCGAGGGTCTTCGCCGCCGAGGAGGTGTGCAAGGTCCCGAGTACCAGGTGACCGGTTTCCGCCGCCGTCATGGCCATGGAGATGGTGTCCGGGTCGCGCAGCTCGCCCACCAGGATCACGTCGGGGTCTTCCCGCAACGCCGAACGCAGCCCCTCGGCGAAGCTCTGCACATGGGTGCCGACCTCCCGCTGGATCACCAGGGAGAGATTGCTCCGGTGGACGAACTCGATGGGGTCCTCCAGGGTGATGATGTTCAGCCGCCGGAAGTCGTTCAGGAGGTTGATCATGGCCGCGAGAGTAGTGGATTTGCCGGTGCCGGTGGCCCCGGTGACCAGGATCAGGCCCTGATGGGCATGGTGCAGGCGCTCGGTAATGGCGGTTGGCAGGCCGAGCTGCTCCAGTCCTGGAATGGCCGGCGGGATCACCCGGAAGGTGGCGCCCAGGCCGGTGACCTTGCGGAAGATATTGGCGCGGAAACGGCCGATGTCCTGGGTCTGATAGGAAAAGTCCAGATCGTGGCCCGCGTGCAGATGGCTGCGTTGCGCCTCGCTCAGGATCTCGGTCAGCAGAGATTCGAGCTCCTCGGCGCTGAGCTCCCGATAGCGGATGGGGGAGAGGTCACCCAGCAGGCGCAACATCGGCGGTGTTCCGACAGCCAGGTGCACGTCGGAGCAGCCTTGCTCGCGTCCGAGCTTGAGGAAGGCGTCGACCCGTGCCATCAGGCATACGCCCCGATGCAGCGCTCGAGATCGACGCGCAGCTCGGCGAAGGTCTGATAGCGTTGCTCGAGCTCCGGGGCCATGGCGCGGCCCACCACCTGTTCCACCATCTCCGGGAGCTGCGGGTTCACGCCGCGCAGGGGCGGCGCCTTGCCTTCCACGTGCTTGAGCAGAATCGCCATGGGCTCGCTGGCCGTATAGGGCGGACGGCCGGTGAGCATCTCGTACAGGATGATACCGAGGCTGTAGACGTCGGTGCGGGCGTCGATGCGATGGCCGCGGGCCTGCTCGGGCGCCATGTACGTGGGGGTGCCTACCAGGATGCCGGTCTTGGTCAGACGGGCGTCGCTCTGGGTCGCCGCCGACGCCAGGCCGAAATCCACCACCTTCACCACGCCCCGCTCGTTGATCAGGATGTTGGCGGGCTTCAGGTCCCGGTGCACCACGTTCACGCTCTGGGCCGCCTCCATTGCACTGGCGATGGCATGGCCGATGCGCAGCGCATGTCCCGGCTCGAGGGGCTCTTTGTTCGCCAGCTCGTCGGCCAGTGAGCGGCTAGGAAAATATTCCATGGAGATGGCGTAGGAGCGCCCAAAGGTGATCAGGTCATAGATGCGGATGACGTTGGCATGGGTGATCTTACGCGCATAGCGCAGCTCCTGGGTGAAGCGCTGGATGACGCTTGGGTCGGAGTACACGTGCGGGTGCAGGAACTTGAGGATGAACTGGTCGTTCACGACCGTGTCCTCCACCAGGACCACCACGCCGAAGCCGCCCTTACCCACCTGTTTCACCACCCGGTAGCGCTTGGCGAGAAGCGCCCCGGGGGCGAGCCGTGGGGCATCGATGTACTGTTCAGGTGACGTCGAGGCCAGGTCCAGCACGGCGGTCTCGCGTCCGGGATCGGGTGTCTGCGCCGGTTCGTCGAGCCGCATGACGATGGTCGACAGCGCCTCGTCGGCCAAGCGCCCGAGTTCCGCATCGGCGCCGTCGAGCACCTGGGTGAGCGCCTCACGGACTCCTGCGGCGTGCTCCCGGTCGGTGAGCTGGGCCAGGGCGCGCACCGCCTCCTTGCGCACGTCGGCATCGGCGCTGTTCTTGAGTTCCCGCAGCAGGGGCTCGATGGCGCGGCCGTTCTTCAGGCTGCCGAGGGCGCGGATCGCCACCCGCGCGGTGCGCGGCTCGCCCTTGAGCAGCTCCTCCAGGTAGGGCACGGCGCGCTCGGAGCCGAGCGCCGCGAGGGCGTCGGCGGCCCGCTCGCGCACCCACCAATCGTCATCCTGCAACGCCTTCACCAGATGATCGAAGGCGCGCTGGTCCTTGCTCGAGTTGAGGATCTCCACCGCCGTGCGGCGCAGGAACTCGTCGGGATCGCCGATCAGCTCCAGCACCGCGTCCACGACCTTGGGGCCGCCGATGGTGCCCAGGGCGTCGGCGGCCCGCACCTTCACCCACCAGTCCTTGTCCCGCAGGGCGTTCAGCAGGTCCTTCACGGCACGCTGGTCGCCGACCTCGTTCAATACCTCGACCGCGGCGCGACGGATATATTCCGATTCGTCCTGCAGCGCCTCCATGACGTACTGCACCGTCTTCGCGTCGCGGATGGCGATCAGCGCCTCGATGGCCTTGGACTGCACCGTCAGGTCGGGATCCCGCAGCAGGGCGAAGATCGGTTTGGCCGAGACCGGCACCTTGAGCTGTATGAGGCCCTCCAGGGCGGCCATGCGCACCTGTTTGGCCGGATCCTGGAGCAGTAGGATCAGGGCGTCGCGGCTCGCTTCGGTGCTGAAGCGGCCCAGGAGCTTCGCCATTCGGGCGCGGATGCCGGGATCCTTGCTGCGGGCGCGCAGGGCGATGTCCGGCACGTCCTGCGCCGAGGCGGTGTCGTCCAGAAGCTGGTACAGGAACGGCCGGGTGTTGCTGGCAGTGGTGTTCAGCAGCCCGAGCAGTATGCGGGGATTGAGCCGCTGACGATGGGCATGCAGCACCTGGGTCAGGACCTTCTTGGGAACATCGGGGTCCTCGAACAGTGCGGCGAGCTGCGCGGGACTGACCCGGTCGCTCTTGGCGAGCACCGCCGCCACCGCAGCCACCGTCCGATCGTCACCACTGCGCAGAGCGTCGATGAAATGCCCCAGGCTGCGGTCGTCGATCAGTCCCGCCAGCAGGGCTTCGATGGCGTCGCCGGAGGCGGCACCGGCCAGGGCCTGGATCAGCCGTGGTACCGCCGGCGCCCCGATCTGGCGCAGCTTGGCGGCCGCCTGCCTGGCGTCGGGAGAGGTGCCGTGGGGCGACGCCATCAGCGTGGCGATGGCCTTGTTGGTCTTGTAGCTGTCCAGTAGACCCATAGGGTTGAGCTTGGCTCACGCGTCGTTCGGGTCGTCGCCGTCGCCCAGGTCGGCGGCATGGATGATGTACGACTTGTTTACCAGACAGATGTGGTCATCGTCGATCTGCAGGCGCAGGAAGCGCACGTCACGCTGATTGAGATAATCGACCAGTCGCGAGCGGTCCGGCGGCAGCGATTCGTTGACCATCCCGGTGAGCACCGAGCCGTCCATGAGATGCAGTCGGCAGGGAAATGGCCGGACCTCGGTCAGTTCCACCGGCGCCTGCCGATACTCCAACCGTACGATCGCGGCACGGTTGTAGAAGCGCAGCTCCTCCGGGTCGTCCCGGCGCACGATCAGGAACGGCTGATCCTCGTTCAGCAGCTCGAAGGGATCCTCCTCGCCGGCGTGCTCCTTGCTCTGAGTATGCAGGTACAGGGAGCCGAATACCCGGCCCTCGGGATGGACCCACAGCACCACGGAACGTAAGGATTTGGGGACTTTGAGGAAATCGCTGCTCATTCCATTCGCTCTCCCGGATGCAGGGCACGCACCGCCGGGCCGCCGGCCCGCCATTTATACTAAATACAGCTGTGCAATAAGGAAACCGGTATCTCGCGCGGCGGGCACCGGGCCATCCGGTTGTGTGCGGGCGGCCGCACCCCCGGATGCAGCCGCGGTGGATTTCCCCGGTGCACTTGTGCCAATGTTGTGACACTTGGTCAGAGGACAGTGCATGGGGCCGGCACATGGGGAAGCGACGCACGTGGGGTGCGTGCGCGAGCACAATGAGGACGCGTACGTCGCCGATCCGGAGCGCGGCATCTGGATCGTCGCCGATGGCATGGGTGGACATCAGGGCGGCGAAGTCGCCAGCCGCATCGCCGCGGACTTCATCCACGAGGAACTGGTCCGCGGGCACACCCTCCAGGAGGCGGTGAGTCGCGCCCACACGGTGGTGGCCCGCGCCGCCGCCGACGGGCTCGGCCAGCGGGGCATGGGCTCCACCTCGGTGGCCCTGCAGCTGCGGGGGGCGGAGTATCGCATCGCCTGGGTCGGTGACAGCCGCGCCTACCTGTGGGATGGCGCACGGCTACGCCAGCTCACCCGCGATCACTCCCTGGTGCAGCGCATGCTCGACCAAGGCCAAATCAGCAGTGCCGACGCCGCCGTACATCCATATCGCAACGTCATCACTCAGGCGCTGGGGGCTGCGGATCTCGCTGCTGTGGACGTGGAGGAGGTGCACGGCAGCTTGAACCGGGGCGAGGTGCTGGTGCTGTGCAGCGATGGGCTGTCCGGCGAAGTGCCGGTGAACGACATGCAAGACATCCTCGCCGGCAGCAGTGACCCGCAAACCGGGGCCGACGCCCTGGTGCAGGCTGCGCTGGATCGGGGGGGCTCCGACAACGTCACGGTGTTGGTGGTCACCGCTCCCGGCGACGCGCCCCTGGCAACGGCTGCGCGCGAGGACGACGACCCCACAGGTCCCCTCGATATCCGCGGCTCGGATCGCTGATCCTTCCCTAGTAAATCCGCACCCTCAGGCGTCTCAGCACCCATTTCTCGCTTTCCACCAGGAACAGCACGCTGGCGGCGACCATCACGATGCGCAACCAGGAGGCGGGCTCCAGGCCGGTGGTGCCGAACAGCAGCTGTCCCGGCGGCGAATAGGTGAACAGGCCCTGGAATACCGCGAGGATGGCGATGGCATACCACGCGTAGCGATTGCCCAGCATGCCGATCCGGTTCAGCACCGGCGCCAGGATATAGCGGGCATTGAACAGATAGAACATCTCGAAGGCGACCAGGGTGTTCACCGCCACCGTGCGGGCATACTCAAGGGATGCCCCTTGGCCCCGCTCCCACAGGAACAGTCCGAAGACGCCGGCCACGAGAATGAGCGATACGAACAGCACCCGCCAGATCAGCATGCCGGAGAGCAGGGGCGTGGCCGGATCCCGCGGCGGGCGGCGCATCACCCCCGGCTCGGGGGGCTCGAAAGCCAGCACCAGGCCCAATGTCACCGCGGTGATCATGTTGATCCAGAGGATCTGCACCGGCGTGATCGGCAGCTGCTGGCCCATGATGATGGCAGCGACCAGCGTGAACGCCTCGCCGCCGCTGGTGGGCATGATGAACAGGATCGCCTTCTTCAGATTGTCGTAGACCGTGCGGCCCTCTTCCACGGCATAGGCGATGGAGGCGAAGTTGTCGTCGGCGAGCACCATCTCCGCGGCTTCCTTGGCCACTTCGGTGCCCTTGTCTCCCATGGCGATACCCACATCGGCCCGGCGCAGCGCGGGGGCGTCGTTGACGCCGTCGCCGGTCATGGCCGCCACCGCGCCGTTCGCCTGCAGCGCCGTCACGAGACGCAGCTTCTGTTCGGGGCTGGTGCGGGCGAAGATGTCCGTGCCGAGGACCGCCTCGCGCATCTGTTCGTCGTCGAGCTGCTCCAGTTCGCGGCCGGTCATGACGGCGCGGGCGTCGCCGATGCCCATCTGGCGGCCGATGGCCTGGGCCGTCACCCCATGATCACCGGTGATCATCTTCACCTCTATTCCGGCATCGTGGCAGCGCTCGACGGCATCGATGGCCTCGGGGCGCGGCGGATCCATGATGCCCACCAGTCCCAGCAGGGTGAGGCCGGACTCCACGTCGTTGAACCGCAGGTCGCGCCGTCCCGCCGGCGCCGGGCCCGACGCGACGGCGAGCAGCCGCTGCCCGTGTTGGGCGATCTGCTCCATGATCGCCTCCCAGCGGCGGCGATCCAGGCTCACATCCTGCCCTTCGCGGCGCTGGTGGGTGCACATCTCCAGCAGCTGCTCCGGCGCTCCCTTCACGTACACGAACCCGTGGCCGGCGTGATCGTGGTGCAGGGTGGCCATGTAGCGCCGACCGGCGTCGAAGGGCAGCACGTCGGTGCGCGGCCAGGTTTCGTGCTGGGCCCGCAGGTCCAGCCCGGCCTTGAGCGCCAGCGTGAGCAGGGCGGCTTCCATGGGATCGCCGCTGATCTCCCAGCCGCCCCCTTGGCGTGCCTCGTGCAGTCCGGCGTCATTGCACAGGGCGCCGGCCCGGATTAGCTCCAGCAGGGTGGGCTCCGAGGACGGCACCACGCTCTGGTCGTCGAACAGCACCTCCCCGTGAGGGTCGTAGCCGCTGCCGGTTACCTGGAAGCTGCGCTCGGCGGTGACCGCCGTCTGCACGGTCATCTCGTTGCGGGTCAGGGTGCCGGTCTTGTCGGAACAGATCACCGTCACCGCACCCAGGGTTTCCACCGCCGGCAGGCGGCGGATGATGGCGTTGCGCCGCGCCATGCGTTGCACGCCGATGGCCAGGGTGATGGTCATGATGGCCGGCAACCCTTCCGGGATGGCCGCCACGGCCAGGCCGACCGCGGCCAGGAACATGTCGTCGGTGGAATAACCCCGCAGATTGACGCCGAACAGGAACGTGGCTGTGGCCACCACCAGAATCGCCGCTGTGAGCCAACGGGCGAAGTGCGCCACTTGGCTCAGCAGGGGTGTGTTGAGGGTCTCCACTTCGGAAAGCAGGCGGCTGATGCGCCCGATTTCGGTATCCGCGCCGGTCGCCACCACGACGCCGAAGCCCTGGCCGCCGGTCACCAGAGTGCCCGAATAGGCCATGCCGGTGCGATCGCCGATGGCGGCGTCCGCGCCCGCGGGGGCAGTGCTTTTGTCCACCGGCATCGATTCGCCGGTCAGGGCCGACTCGTCGATGCGCAGATCGCGGATGTCGTACAGGCGCACATCCGCGGGGACCCGGTCCCCCGGCGCCAGGCCGACGACGTCTCCGGGCACCAGGTTGGTGGCCGGCACCGTGCGCAGACGCCCGGCACGGCGCACCGCCGCCTGCGGCGAGAGCATCTGGCGGATGGCATCCAGGGCCTTCTCCGCCTTGCCCTCCTGGATGAAGCCGATCAGCGCGTTGATCACCACCACGGCGAGGATCACGCCGCTGTCGAGCAGGTGG
>Ga0209347_1004099_pt1 | contig 15723 bp, 15 predicted proteins | sample AutmiccommuBRH23_FD_187382 | JGI IMG/M metagenome (GOLD analysis project Ga0209347, IMG submission 187382) | Deep subsurface microbial communities from Mt. Terri, Switzerland - Autotrophic microbial communities BRH/23 (SPAdes) (version 2) | ecosystem: Environmental > Aquatic > Deep subsurface >...
ACGGACGTCGCCACCAGTGCCGAGCTCTGGCTCGACAAGACCGGTGTCAGCCGGTCCGGCAACCCGAGCCCGGTCATCGTCTACACCCTCACCGTCCACAACGACGAGGGCTGCGAGACCGACGCACAGTCGACCGTCACCCCGAACTGCGGGGACGGCGGCCCATCGGACGCGAAGGACGTCACCGTCGTCGACACGCTGCCGCTCGACCCGAAGAAGGTCGTCGTGCAGTACGTCTCGCCGCAGTGCACCTACGCGACGTCGACGCACACCGTGACGTGCACGGCGCCGAACGTGCCTGCCGGCCAGTCGGTCTCGTTCGTCATCGAGGTCCAGACCCAGGGCAGCGTCCGCACGATCCTCAACACGGCCACCGTGTCGAGCGCCACGGCCGACCCGGTCCTGGCCAACAACACCAACGCCGTGACCATCGTCGTCAAGGGAGGGACCGGCAAGGGCAAGTAGCGATCCCCTGATCGCCGCGCCGGCGTACCCGGGGCCATCGGCCCCGGGCACGTCGCTGCCGGGCACTGTCCTCGGTCTGCGGCAGGATGCGTGACATGACCTGGGTATCGCTCGCGCTCGTCGCATTCGGCGTGGCCGATCTCGTCCGCGCGAGAAATGGCCGTATGCCGCTGGGCTCGGCCCCGCTCGCCGGTGTCGTCACGCTCGTCCTCCTCGCCGTCATCACCGGCGTCGCTGGCGTCGCCGATCTGGTGGCCCTCGCCGTGTCCGCGGCCGGGCTCGTGGGGTGGGTCGAGACCTCACGCCGCACCCAGGCGGACGGCCGGCGCGCGTGGCTGCCGCTCGGGCTGTTCGCCTCGCTCGTGGTGGTGCTGCTGGGGTTCTCCGGGTTTGCGTCGGTCCCGGACGGGCCCCTGGCCGGCTGGCTCCGCTGGGCCGACCTGCCCTGGGCGACGGACGTGTCCGTCTCGCGGGTCCTGCTCCTCGCCGGGCTGGTCTCCTTCAACCTGGCCACCGGCAACGTCATCGTCCGGCTCGTGCTCCTCGCCATCGGGGCCCTGCGCTCGGAGCAGGTCGTGGCCGCGCAGTCCGCGTCGGCCGACCCGCAGCCCGCCGACCGGCTCAAGGGCGGTCGGTTGCTCGGGCCGATGGAGCGCCTCGTCATCCTCGGGCTCGGGCTCGCCGGCGAGTACGGCGCGGCGAGCATCGTCATCGCGGCCAAGGGACTGCTGCGCTTCCCGGAGATCCAGGCCGCTGCCCGGATCTCTCCCCCACCGCCGAGCAGCCGGGTCGGGATCGACGACGTGACCGAGTACTTCCTGGTCGGCAGCTTCGTCAGCTGGCTGGTGGCGCTCGGCTCGCTGGCCCTCGCGCGGGGCTGAGCCCCGGTCGAGCCCGCCCCGCGCCGGGCGGGGGGTGCCGGACCGGTCGACTCGGCGGTCGGGATGCGCAGAACTGCCGTCGGGGTGGCGGCCACGGTGGGATCATGGCTCGATGGAGAGGCCATCGGGGTACCTCGACGTCGACTTGGTGGTGGCCCGGCGCGGTGACGTTCTCGAGACGAGGGTCCTCGACTCCCCCGCCGGCGAGACGGCCACGCTGAGCGCGCCCTGGCCGAGCACCCACGGGGACGACAAGGTGGTCGGTGACGCACTGTTCGCCGCGCTCCTGCCCGGCGAGGTGCGGCTGCGCTACCAGAAGAGCACCGACCGCGCGCTGGCGTCGGGGCTGGGGGTGCGCGTCGTCCTGCGCTTCGAAGGCGGAGCCGACGAGCTGCCGTGGGAGCTGCTCCGCGACCCCGACCGCTTCACGTTCCTCGGGCTGGACCCGTGGCGTGCGGTCGTCCGGTGCACCGAGATGTCGGCCCGGGAAGCCACCACGACCAGCGCCACACCCCTGCGCATCCTCCTCGCCGTGTCGACCCCTGACGGGACACCGGCCATCGACGCCGCGGCAGAGATCATGAGCATCCAGTCCCGCCTTCGGCCGTTCAGCTGGGGCGCTGCCGTGGAGGTCGTCACACTGCGGACGGCGTCGCTCGACCTGATCCGGGAGACGTTGCAGGCCAAGGACTTCCACGTCTTCCACTACATCGGTCACGGCGTGCACCCCGCCGGCGGGATCGGCCACCTCGACCTGACCGCCGAGGACGGGACGACGGTCTCGAGCCGTTCGGCCGACGAGATCGCGGCGATCCTGGCCGCCTCGCCGTCGCTGCGCCTCGCGGTCCTCAACTGCTGTGACAGCGCCGTGAGCGACGGGAGCGACGGGAGCGACCCCTTCGCCGGCACCGCCGCCGCGTTCGTCAGGGCCGGTATCCCCGCCGTGGTCGCGATGCGGCGCGCCATCACCGACACGGCGGCAGTGGCCTTCGCCGACGAGTTCTACGCCACCCTCATCGAGAGCGGCGGGCTGGTCGAGCCCGCCGTGGCTCGCGGCCGCGCCGCCCTGCTCGCCGCGGACGGGCCGGTGTCGACCGAGTGGTCGGCGGTCGCGTTGCACCTCGGCTCCTCGATCTCCGCGGACCAGGCGCGGATTCCGGTGCCCGGCCTCGACCGCGACGTGCGGTTCACGGTCTCCCACCCGGCCGCGCTCCGCCCGACGGTGTGGGAGCCGATGCTCTTCTTCGCCCACCACGGCGAACGGATCACGACGGAGAGCGGAGTGGTCGTCGACCAGTCGGCCGAGGTCGAGGACCAGGTGAAGGCCTTCTTCGGTGGCACCCCCACGGCGACGACGGCGACACCCTCCTCGCAGCCGCTCCCTCGGGGTGCCGGACTCGTCGTCCGCCCCGACGTGCCTGACGTCCAGTGCAGCCCGGCCCAGGCTGCCGTCTCGTGGACCGGAGAGATCGCCCAGCTGACGTTCCTGCTCCGGGCCGGCACCGAGCGGGCCGGCACGACGGTCGACGGGCACCTGCGGGTCTTCTCCGGGCCGCTGCTGGTCGCGGAGGCGCCCTTGACGCTCGCGGTGGGCGGCGCGGAGCCTGCACCGCCGCAAGAACACCCCGTCGAACGGTTCAGGCGGATCTTCCCGTGCTACGCACCCGAGGACGGTGAGCTCGTCGAGAGCGTCGTGGCGGTCGCAGAGGCCTTGGGTGACGGGTATCTCTCCGAGATCGTCGCCGAGCGCAGGTCCGGGGCGCCGATCGACTGGATGCGGTCCAAGATCGCCGAGGCGGACAGTTTCCAGCTCTTCTGGTCCCGCAACTCGATGAGCTCCGCGACCTGTCGGAGCGAGTGGGAGGAGGCGCTGGCCGCCAGGGGCGACAGCTTCGTCCGGCCCCTGTACTGGGAGGAGCCGTTCCCACGGTCGGACGGCCTGCCACCACCGGGACTCGCGGCGCTTCGCTTCGTCCGCCTGCCCCTGCCCACGGCCACGGTCAGTGGGTCGCTCTGGGCAGTAAGGGAACCCGAGCTGGATCCCGGGCCGTCAACCGGCTGGAACCTGCCGCCCGTTCAGGCCCCAGGTCCCGCACCGGCTCCTTGGCTTCCCCCACCGTCCGCACCTGCTCCATCGGCACCTCCGCCACCGGCTGCACCGGCTCCCTCCCTGCCTGCACCCGACACGATGCGGGGGCCCGGAGGGGCCGGGCGGGCACCGGGCCATGGTCCTCCACGGGCTGCCCCCGGACTGGTCCGCGCCGCCGGGTCTGGCCTCGGCATCCTGACCGGTCTCATCCTCACGGTGACGGGCGTCATCGGCGGCACGGCGATGGCAGCTTTCCCGGGCGACTCGGGCCATCGCACGTACTGGTGGCGCATCATCATCGGCGTTCTCCTCCTCGTCGTCTCCCTGATCCCGTTGGTTCGGCGCCGGCGGTGAGGTCGAGGAACGGTGACCTCCGGACGGCACGAACTGCACACTCGATGAGGAGCCAGCCCAGCGGCATACAGCACGAACTGCACACTCGATGAGGAGCCAGCCCAGCGGCATACGGCAGGAACTGCACACTCGATGAGGAGCCGGACGCCAAGAAGGGCCGCCCGGTCGGACGGCCCTTCTCCCTTGACAAGGGTCACACGATGGCGAAGGCCGCCCACGTGAGGAGGAACCCGCTCACCCCACAGATCGTGGTCAGCACGGTCCACGTCCTGAGCCCATCGGCCACGGACAGGCCGAGGTACTTCGTCACGATCCAGAAACCGGAGTCGTTGATGTGGGACAGGCCGAGGCCGCCGAAACCGATCGCCAGCGTGATCAGTGCGATCTGCAGCGGCGAGTAGCCCCCGCTGGCGATGGCGTCCGCGAGCAGTCCGCCCGTCGTGAGGATCGCGACGGTGGCCGATCCCTGCGCCGCCCGCAGCGCCTGCGAGATGAGGAAGCCGGCCACGATGACCGGGAGACCGATCGAGGTCAGGCTGTTCGTCAGGGCGTCCCCGATACCGGACTCGACGAGCACGTTGGCGAACACGCCGCCGGCGCCGGTGACGAAGATGATGACGGCGACGATGGGCAGGGCGGAGTCGGCGACGAGGCTGCGCTTCGTCTTCGTCCAACCGGTGCGGTGACCGATGACGAGGTAGGCGACCAGGACGCCGACGAGCAGCGCAGTCGTCGGCGCCCCGATGAAGGAGGCGATCGACGTGAAGTCGTGCTCCTTGCCGAGGACCGTGGACAGCGTGGACCCGAGCATCATGAGGACGATCGGCAGCAGGATGAGGCCGATGACCGTGCCCGTACCGGGCGTCTTCGTCGTCGGCTGCGTGCGGGTGGCCGTCGAGATCGCCGTCGCCACGCCGCCCGAGGAGGGGCTGCCCGGGGACACAGCTCCGGGGCCGTCGCTGTCCGCCGGGGTGCTGCTGTCGTGCTGGTCAACCGCCTCCGTGGCCGGGGAGTCACCCAGGACGATCTTGCGGACGTCGAACAGCTTCGCCGCGAAATAGCCGATGACCGAGACGATGGCGCCGATCACGAGGGAGAGGACGGTGAGCAGGCCCACGTCAGCACCGGTGAGGGCCGCGGCAGCGACCGGGCCCGGGTGCGGTGGCACGGTGACGTGCAGGGTGAGCAGCACGGCACCGACGGGGAGTCCGACCTTGAGCGGGTTGAGCTTGGCGATCTTGGCGAAGGCGAAGACGATCGGCGCCAGGATGATGAAGGCGACGTCGAAGAACACCGGGATGCCGAGGATGAACGCCGCCGCCGTCAGGGCGACGATGACGCGCTTCGGGCCGAGCACCTGGGTGAACTTGCGGGCCAGGTGGTCGGCACCACCGGAGACCTCGATGAGGCGGCCCAGCATCGAGCCGAGGCCGACCACGATGGCGACCGACCCGAGCACCTTGCCCATCCCGGCGACCATCGTCGGGACCACCTCGCCGATCGGGATGCCGGCGACGAGCGCCGTCCCCATGGAGACGAGGAGAAGCGAGACGAACGCCGGCAGCTCGAACCGGATCACGAGGACGAGCAGCAAGACGACTGCGAGCAGGGCGGTGATGAAGAGACCAGCGGTTCCCATGGTCAGTTCTCCTTGGGGGTGAGGACGGTGATGACGGACGAGTCGTCGGAGGCCGCCAGCCCGTGGGCCTGGCCGATGAGGTAGAGCTGCTCGGCCGCGGCGGCGACCGGCGTGGCGAGGCCGACGCCCTGAGCGGCGCGGCTGACGATGCCCATGTCCTTGACGAAGATGTCGAGGCGGCTGCGCACCTCGGCGCCACCGTCGTCGTGGGCCTGCAGCATCCGCGGACCGCGGTCGCCGAGCATGAAGGACGCTGCCGCCCCGGCGCCGAGGGTGCGGAGCACCTGCTCCTGATCGAGGCCGAGCTGCCCGGCGAGGGCCAGGGCCTCGGCACCAGCGGCGATGTGCACGCCACAGAGGAGCTGGTTGACGGTCTTCATCGCCTGGCCGTCACCCGGGAGCGGGCCCATCCGCTCCAGTGTCGAGGCGAGGTGCTCGAGGATCGGCTGGGCGGCGGAGAAGGCCTCGTCCGTCGCGCCGACGACGATGAGCAGGTCACCGGTCCCCGCGCGGGCCGGCCCACCCGAGATGGGGGCGTCGACCAGGTGGAAGCCGGCGGTGTCGAGCTGGCCGGCGACATCGCGGACCGCCTCGATCCCGACGGTCGAGGTGAGGATGACGACGGCTCCGGGTGAAAGGACGGCTGCGACTCCGTCATCCCCGTAGAGCGCCTCGTCGAGCTGGGCGCGGTTGCGGACCGCGAGCAGGACGGCGTCCGCTCCGGTCGCTGCCTCGCGCGAGGAGGTCGCCTGGACGACTCCCTGCTCGGCGGCCAGAGCGCTCCGCTCTGGGTTGATGTCGTAACCGCGGACGGTGAACTGCTCGGCGAGACGACTCGCCATGGGCAGACCCATCGCGCCCAGTCCGAGGACTGCGACGGTGAGTTGGGGTGGCATGGGTTGTTCCTCCTTGAACGGGTTTGGCTGATGCTGTTCGGGGTTGGTTCAGTCGGTGAGCTTCGCCACGACGTCCGCGAGGCTCGCGTCGCTGCCGACATTGCCGGCGAAGACGATGTAGGGGATGCCTCGCGCCGGGCCCTCGGTCGGCTCCCAGAGCGAGACGATGCCGGGCAGCATCGGCCCCCGGACCATCGCGCGGGAGATCTCGAGACCGCGGCTCGCGACGTCGGACGATGTGATCCCGCCCTTGGCGACGACGAACCGCGGTGGCGCCGCCTCCAGGACGCGGTGGACGACCTCGACGACGGCGTCGGAGACCTGTCGGGCGATGTCGAGGGAGCCGCCGGCGTCGGCACCGGTGACGAGGACCCGAGACGTCCGGACCACCACGTTGCCCTCGGCGAGCGCCTTGACCGTCTCGGCGACGACGCCGTCGAGGTGGTCAGCCCGGCCGGCGCCGAGCACCTGCTCGACGTCGATCGTGACGACGACGGGCGCCTGCCGCTCCTCGAGCCGGGCCAGCTGACGGGTCGTCAGCGCAACGTGGGAGCCGACGACGACGAGGCCGTACGGAGACGTCTCGCCCTTGCCGCCCGCCCGAATCGCGGCCACATCCGCGGAGGTGAGGGGTTCGAGCACGTCCTGGCCGATCAGCGCGCGGACGAAGGGCGGCCCGACCCGGTGGACGAACCGCTTCCCTGCTGCCTCTGCCTGCAGCAGTGCGAGGGCGAGGACGCGCAGGTCCGACTCCTCGACGATGTCGACGACGACGGGCTGGGCGTCGGTGAGCGAGCCAAGCACCTCGGCCACGGCGCCGGGGCCGGACCGGAGCAGATCGAGGGTGATCGCGGTGACGTCGTGCGCCGCGATCCGACCCCCGGTCTTCTCCTCGACCCAGTCGCGCAGGTCGGATGAGGCGTACCCGAAGGTGGCGTCCTTGGCGAACTCGGTCTCGCTCGCGGGCACGTAGCCCTCCGCCTCCGAGCCGGCGTAGTGGACCGACCGCACGGTGATCCGCCCGGCCTCGCCGAACGCCGGGACGATCACCACGCCGTCGACGGCAACGCCGGACTCGGCGAGCACCTGCGTCAGCACGTCCGGCTCGAGCGGATAGTGGCCGCGCAGCGTCGAGTCCGAGCGCGACACGAAGTCGACCTCGACGCCGACACGGGCGGCTGCGAGCAGGGCGTTGCCGGCTGCCTCCGAGTTGCGCCGGGCCGCGTCCTGCGGGTCGAGGCTGCGCGTGTTGGTCATCACATAGACCGCCGGGGCGCCCGTCCCGAAGGCCCAGGCGAGGTCGCCCTCGGTCCAGCTGGTCAGGACCGGGAGGTCCCCGACGGACTGGGTCCCTGTGGGGTCGTCGTCGAGGACCACGAGGCGACGTGGGGTCGTCGCTGCCCGCGCCGCGCGGACGTCGGCTGCCGTCACCGTCAGGGGGTCGGGCAGTCCGGCGAGGAGCAGCTCCTTCGTCTGCCTGCCGAGTACGTCGGTGGACACGGTATCTCCATTCCTCAGACCTCAGAGGTCTGTCGTCGAGCGCGGGTAGGGGGTGAGTGGGGGAGGTGGTCGGGCCGAGGAGCGAACTGATGGGGCCCGGCTGAGCTGGGTGGCACCTTGGTTGCCAGGGGCGCGGTCTGCTGTCGGCTGCGTGGCTCAGTGGGTCGATGTCATGGCATCAGGTCGATCCGTCTCCGGTCGCCTGGAGATAGCGGCGGGCATCGTCGCGCGTCTGGATCAGGTGGGAGCGCATGGCAGCCGCGGCCGCTTCCGCCGAGCCCGTCTCCAGGGCCTCGATGATGCTGGAGTGCTCGACGATGGCGTGCTCACGGATCTGGGTCACCGACGAGGTGCGTGTCCTGGCGTCCCGCAGGGCCCGGGAGATGGGCAGGAAGGTCGCCGGCACGAACGGGTTGCCGCAGCCGTCCAGGATCAGGTCGTGGAACGCGAGGTCGGCCGCCACGAAGGCGCCCACATCGGTGCGGTCGTGGGCAGCCCGCATCTGCTCGACATACCCGCGCAGCCCCGCGAGGTCGTCGTTGCTGACCCGAACAGCGAAGAGCTCCGCTGCGCCGACCTCGATCATGGCGCGGACCTCGACGAGCTGAGCGATGACTTTGGACGCGTCGCCTCGCTGCATCCGGACCAGCGCCTCGAGCGAGGTCCATCGAGTGACCGGGTTGACGAAGGTGCCGCGCCCCTGAAGGGCTCGCACGACGTGCTGGGACGAGAGGACCCGGACCGCTTCTCTCACGGTGAGCCGGGAGGCGCCCGACTGCTCTGCGAGTGCGGCCTCGGGGGGCAGCGCAGAGCCCTCGGGGAACTCCCCGGAGATGATGCGGTCGAGCAGACGGTCGGTGACCGTCTCGACCAAGCTCACCCGTGGCATCTTTGCTCCACTCATCAGACCTCTGAGGACTGCTACAGTAGCAACCAGATCGCCATCCGACAAGCCCGGCCTGGCGGCTGGCTCCACCTCCGCCTTCCCAACAGCCTCGCCGATCCCCCGGAGACCCATGCGCACTCGACTCGACACCCTCGTCAGATCCGCCCAGAGCGCCGGACGCGCCGCTGGGGCGTTCACCTGCTACGACCTCACCACGGCGGCTGCGGTCGTCGCCGCCGCAGCGGACCGGGACGAGGGTGTGGTGCTCCTCGTCTCGCCGTCGACCGCTGCGACCACCTACGGGCAGACGCTCGTCAGGGCCCTGCGGACCCTCGCTGACCATGCCCCGGTCCCCGTGTCCATCCAGCTGGACCACGCCGGCGACCTCGATCTGATCCTCAGAACCGTCGAAGCCGGCGCCGACGCAGTCCTCGTCGACGGGTCCAAGGGCGGCTACGCGGCGAACGTCGCCCTGGTCCTGCAGGCGCGCGAGCTGCTTGCGGACCACGACGTCGCGCTCGAGGCCGAGCTGGGCCGGATCGAGGGCAACGAGGACGTGGCCGCGCTGGTCGCGGCCGGGGCCGCCGGTCTCACGGACCCGGCCCAGGCCAAGGACTTCGTCGCGCAGACGGGGGTCGACCTGCTCGCGGTCTCCATCGGCAACGTCCACGGCAGCTATCTCGGGGACCCGGTCATCGACCACGAGCGCCTCGACGCCATCGCCGCCGAGGTAGACCTCCCCCTCGTGCTGCACGGCGCCTCCGGGCTGTCACCGCTGACGGTGCGCCGGTGCATCACCTCCGGCGTGGGCAAGATCAACGTCAACACCGAGCTGCGCACGGCCGTCCTCGAGCGCCTCGCCGCGACGGTGCCCGCGGCCCTCGCCCACGGCGCCAACCTCGAGTCGGTCATGCGCTCCTGGTCGGACGAGGCGCGGAACCAGGTCAGCCAGATCCTCTCGAGCCTCGTCGCCGAGTAGCCGGTTCGCCGGCCGAGTCGCCGACCCACGCCGCCGCCGCGGCCATGGACGCTTGCCCGCCGGCGAACGCGACCGACCTGCCACGGCCACCTCGCGGCGAGAGCGCGCCCAGCGGCATACGGCATCACCCCTCGGGACGGGACCGTGACCCACGTCACGGGGCCCGCCCGCGGGTGCGGGGGCCCCCGACCCGGCTGGTAGTTTCGAATGCGTCCACAGCCACACTGATGTGAAGGGCCTCCCGTGAGCACACCCCCCGTGAAAGTCGCCGTCACCGGCGCTGCCGGCCAGATCGGCTACAGCCTCCTCTTCCGCATCGCGAGCGGGGCCCTCCTCGGCCCGGACACCCCGGTCGAGCTCCGCCTCCTCGAGATCACCCCGGCGCTCAAGGCCCTCGAGGGTGTCGTCATGGAGCTCGACGACTGCGCGTTCCCGACCCTCGCCGGCGTCGAGATCGGCGACGACCCCAACGCCATCTTCAACGGAACCAACCTCGCCATGCTCGTCGGCGCCATGCCGCGCAAGGAGGGCATGGACCGCGCCGACCTGCTCGCCGCGAACGGCAAGATCTTCACCGGCCAGGGCAAGGCGCTGGGCGACAACGCCGCCGACGACATCAAGGTCCTCGTCACCGGCAACCCGGCCAACACCAACGCGCTCATCGCGATGTCCAACGCCCCCGACATCCCCCGCGAGCGCTTCAACGCCTTGACGCGACTCGACCACAACCGCGCCAAGACGCAGCTCGCCAAGAAGCTCGGCGTCAGCGTCACCGAGATCACCCACCTGGCGATCTGGGGCAACCACGACGACTCGATGTACCCGGACCTGTTCAACACCAAGGTCGGCGGCAAGGTCGCGGCGGACCTCGTCGAGCAGTCCTGGATCACGGACGAGTACATCCCGACCGTGGCCAAGCGCGGCGGCGCGATCATCGCGGCCCGCGGTCTGTCGTCGGCCGCCTCCGCCGCGAACGCGACGATCGACCACATGCGCGACTGGGTCAAGGGCACCGAGGCCTGGGTGTCGATGTCGGTCCCGTCCGACGGCTCCTACGGCGTGACCGAGGGCATCGTCTCGTCGTTCCCGTGCGTCGTGAAGGACGGGAAGTACGAGATCGTCCAGGGCATCGAGCTCAACGACTTCTCGCGGGAGCGGATCGCCGCCTCGGTGGCGCGCCTCGAGTCCGAGCGCGACCAGGTCAAGGAGCTCGGCCTCATCTGAGGTTGCGCCAGCCCCCTTCGTCGAGTGTGCAGTTCGTGTCGACACGAGCTGCACACTCGACGTCGTTCGGGGCCGTGTGTGGGTGGGCTGGCTCCACCGACCAGGTCCATTTCCTGCCGGCTCGGCCCTGGCGTCGGGCGCCCGGGTACGTCGGGTGTGGACTCAGCCCAGCGGCATACGGCGTGATCAGCTCATCGCGTCCAGCGAGACGACGTCGAGGCTGCGCGACGCGATCTCCTGCAGGTCCGCGAGGCGCCCCAGCGCCAATGATCGCCTCACCTCGTCCCCGGTCTGCTCCGCCGCCTGAAGCTCGGCATGGGCGAGACGATGCTCCTCCGCGAGTGCCGCCACGAACGCTGAAACAGGGGTCACGCTGGCCCTCCATCTGGGTGGGTTGCACCGCGAGTGATCACCGCGCCGGCCCCGGACCCGGTCTCCTCGAAGACATCGAGCAGAAAGGCGCCCGGGTCGGACCTCAGCAGCTCCTCTGGGTGACCGTGCAGGACGCGAGCCAGCCGCTGCGGCATCTCCTCGAAGACGGTCGAGGAGAAGATGAGGATCATCTCGTCGTCGTCGACGTCGACCAGCTCATCAGTCCCCGGAACGACCGGTGCCCGGCGGTACCCGCGGTCGGAGATGATCAGCGCAGGTGGCGCCTGCCGGGACAGCACGAGCGCGTCGCCGTCCGGCGTGCACGCGGCGGCAGCGAAACAGCTCGGGCCCGTGGAGCCGGGTGCAGGCAGGTCCGCGACAAACACCCGGGTCACGCCGCGGACCGTGGAGACGTTGGACAGTCCGTCGGGACACTCGACCAGGGTGATGTGCCAGCCGCCCGGGCCGTCATGGGTCCGGATGGCACCCCGATCGGTCACCTGCACCGCCATCATCCGCCTCCCACGGTGAGCTGTTCCGCCATCCCGCACCGGCTGAGCGACTGGGCCGCCGCTGCCCTGGCCCCCACGATCGTGAAGCCGATGCCGAGGCCGCTGCACTTGCGCCGCGTCCACAAGAGCGCGGCGATCGTCTCCGAGGAGAGTCGGCGCAGCGACGAGATGTCGACGACGACGCTCCCGCGCCCGCGAGTCAGGCACTCGGCCGTGCTGGCACGGAGCAGGAGCAGATCGTGCGGCAGGGATCGCTCGTCCAAGGTCACGTGGACCAGACCTGACTCGTTCACGTCTTCCACCCTGCCGCCGCGACATGACGACCAGATGGACGGCTTCTTTGCGATTGTGTGACTGACGCCTTTCAGGCACAGTCGCGCGGCTGTCAGGGAGCCCCAGCGCTGGCACAATCGCGAGGTGGCCCTCACCATCCTCGTTCTCGAAGACGACGACGGCATCCGTGCCTCGCTCGCCATGTCCATCGAGGGCGAGGGCGACACGCCGCTCACCCATGCCTCGGCCGAGTCCGCGCTCGACGCCGTGCGCAGCCAGCCCATCGACGTCATGCTCGTCGACCTGATGCTGGGCGGGATGGACGGCTTCACCTTCATCCGGGAGGTCCGGCGCAGCAGCGACGCGCCGATCATCGTCGTCAGCGCGCGAGTCGACACCCATGACATCGTCGCAGCCCTCGAGGCCGGCGCCGATGACTACGTGACCAAACCGTTCCAGGTCAAGGAGCTGTCTGCCCGGATCCGCGCGCTGCTGCGGCGGCAGCACCGCGGGCACGGTGAGGAAGGGTCTCGAGTCGTGCTCGACGCCCAGGACGGGCCGCTCGTCCTCGACGTCGATGCCGGCCTGGTCCGCCGCGGCGAAGAGGCACTTCACCTGACGATGACCGAGTTCCGCCTGCTCTGTGAGCTGGCGCAGCCCCCGGGACGCGTGTGCAGCCGGCGGATGTTGCTCGAGCGGGTCTGGGACCGAGGGTTCTTCGGCGACGAACGCATCGTCGACGTCCACGTGCGGAGGCTGCGCACCAAGATCGAGCGCGATCCCGGCCAACCGCAGCTCCTCGTCACGGCTCGCGGCCTGGGCTATCGCCTCGACGCCAGATCGTGAAACGGTTTGCTCGGCTGCGGCCGCTCAGCCTGCGAACGACCATCACCCTCTCCTTCGCCAGCCTCGCTCTCGTCGTCTCCGCAATCCTCGCAGGCGGGACCTACCTCGCGGCCCGTGAGTTCCTCATCGGCCAGCGCGAGCAGACCGCGGCGCAGCAGGCGTTCGCCAGCGCGTCGATGGTCCGCGACGGGCTGCGCACCCGCGGGTCCGACGTCATCGAGGTCCTCGCCAGCGTGCCCGGCTCGTCCGGGTCGGTCGTGCTCGTCAAGCGCCAGGAGCGTTGGTACTCATCCTCGCTCAACGTCGCCGAGGACGCCATCGCGCCCGAGGTGCGGCAGGTCGTCCGTTCCGGCCTGGCGGGAGTGGCATGGAGCCGCCTGGACGGCCGGCCGGTCATCGTCGTCGGCGTCCCCCTTCCAGCGGTCGAGGCGAACTTCTACCAGATCGCCTCCGCTTCAGAGCTCGACTCGACGCTCACCACCCTCGGCAGCGTCCTCGCCGCCTTTGCCGCACTGACGACCATCGGCGGGACACTCATGTCGCGGGCCGCTGCCGCGCGCGCCATCGCGCCGCTGGAGAGCGTTGCCACCGCGGCCGCACGGATCGCCGCCGGGCAGATGGACACCCGTCTGGGCGCAACCGAGGATCCGGACCTGTCCGTCATCGTCGGATCCTTCAACACGATGGTCGAAGCGCTGGAGGAACGGGTCCAACGCGACGCGCGCTTCGCAGCCGACGTCAGCCATGAGCTGCGGTCTCCGGTCACCACCCTGATGACCAGCGTCGACGTGCTCGCCGGCTCCCGCAACGAGCTCCCCCTGCGCGCGCAGAGAGCGGTCGAGCTCGTCGAGGGAGAGGTCGACCGCCTCCGTCGAGCGTTGGAGCACCTGCTCGAGCTCGGCCGGCTCGACGCGGGCACCGCCCACCGAGATGTCGTCGACGTCGACCTTCGAGACCTGGTGGCGCACGCCCTCTCGGAGAACCACCGCGCCACCGAGCTGCTCAGTGTCCCGACGCAGCCCGTGCGCGTCCTTGCCGACAAACAGGAGCTGAACCGTGCTCTCGTCAACCTGTTCGACAACGCCGACCTGCACGGCGGGGGGCTGTCCGCGGTGAACGTGACCACGAGCAACGGTCGAGCCCTGATCCGGGTCGACGACGCCGGTCCGGGCGTGCCGGAGGCCGATCGGGAGCTCATCTTCGAACGGTTCGCGCGGTCCGGTTCCCGCGGTTCGCGCCAGGGCACGGGCCTCGGGCTCAGCCTCGTGGAAGAAACCGCACGAGCCCACGGTGGGTCTGTGTGGTGCGAGGACCGAGCCGAGGGTGGCGCGCGGTTCACCCTCGCGCTGCCGCTGAGCGAGGAAGGGGAGTGATGAGCCGTGACATCAGAGTGCGCGCGGTGAACCGTCGGCTGAGTCGGATCTCGCGTCGAAGCCGCTCGGTCGCGATAGCCGTCTGGCTGCTCGTCGCCGGTTTCCTCGCCGGATGCGGTGTCCCCGCCAGCTCCCCACCGATGACGATCACCGAGGTCCCGTACAACCTCATGGAGCCGGCCCCCCCGCCGACGCCGAGGACGAGCGAGGCCGCCACCCGCGGACCGTACATCTACTGGCTGGACGACTCCGACCGGCTCTATGCCGTCGAGGCCGGCGCTGCGGCCAGCGACGATGCAGGCGCCGCCGCCACCGTGCTGGCCCGGCTCTCCCAAGGGCCGAGCGAGCTCGAGCGGATGTCCGGCTTGTCGACGGCGCTCGGCCCGGACGTCCAGCTCACGCTCAACAGCATCACCGACGGGCTGGCCGAGGTCGAGGTCCAGACCGGCGACCCGGCGCCGTCCGCTCGGCGGCTGCCCCACGCGGTCGGCCAGATCGTTCTCAGTCTCGCGTCCGTCCCAGGCATCGACTCCGTGCTCCTCACGGTCGATGGCGAACGCATCGAGGCGCCCCTGCCCGATGGGGTGCTGACGGCCGGTCCCCTGACCGCCGAGGACTTCGCCGTCCTGGCGAAGGAGAACGCTCCGATCCCGGGGGCGCGCGCCACGCAGCGCTGAACCCGCGAGGGGCGTCGCGCCAGTTGACTCGATGGGGCTGGGCCCGGCACGAAGTGCACTCTCGACGGAGACTCAGCTCAGACGTCGAGCTTGACCGTCGCGGACGCGACGAGGATGCCGATGGCCAACCCGAGCAACAGGAGCACATCGACCGCACGGGAGCGTGCGTTCAACCCGCCGGCCTTGCGGGCCGGCCGCGCGACCAGCCGGACGAAGGCGCCGAAGAAGAGCCCGCCGGCCATGACGCGGCCGCCCCAGCGCACGTCGCCGAAGGCCATCATCAGCACCCCGACGGCCCCGAGGACGGCGACGACGTACCACCAGCCGAGGACGACGAACCCGCTACCTCGCCACTGCACGGGCGTGCGCCTCGGCGGCCTGCACGATGTTGCTCAACAGCAGCGCGCGCGTCATCGGGCCGACCCCTCCCGGGTTGGGGCTGACCCAGCCGGCCACCTCGGCGACGTCGGGGGCGACGTCGCCGGCGATCTTGCCGTCGACCCGGCTCACGCCGACGTCGAGCACGGCGGCGCCCGGCTTGACCATGTCACCGGTGACGATGCCGGGCACCCCGGCGGCGGCGATGACGATGTCGGCCTGGCGGACCTCCGCCGCGAGGTCCTTGGTGCCGGTGTGGCACAGCGTCACCGTGGCGTTCTCGGACTTGCGGGTGAGGATCAGGCCGAGCGGGCGGCCGACGGTCAGGCCGCGGCCGACGACGACGACCTTGGCGCCGTTGATCGGCACGTCGTAGCGG
>Ga0209347_1004100_pt1 | contig 15721 bp, 15 predicted proteins | sample AutmiccommuBRH23_FD_187382 | JGI IMG/M metagenome (GOLD analysis project Ga0209347, IMG submission 187382) | Deep subsurface microbial communities from Mt. Terri, Switzerland - Autotrophic microbial communities BRH/23 (SPAdes) (version 2) | ecosystem: Environmental > Aquatic > Deep subsurface >...
ACCACCGCGACGTTGGTCCCCGGCTCGAGCTGGAGGTGGTGCTCGGCCTGCACGTGCGGGGAGCGCACCAGGTCGATCCGGCGGGGGTCGAGAACGATGAGCCGGGCGCCGGCCCGCAGCCGCCGCACGCCGATCCGCATGACGGGAACGCTCGCCGCGCTGATCATCAGCAGCCTCGGCGTCGCGGCCTTCTCCGGCCCCGCCACCTGTCCCTGCGGCGACAGCGAGACGACCGCTGCGCTCAAGCAACCCGCAGCCCCCAGCCTCACGCGGTTTGCCTACGCGCGCACCAATGTCGCCACGGCCTATCGCGCCGTTCCTCAAGGTGAAGCCGTTCCCGACGGCGAGGCCGATCTCGCATCGGTGCCGATCGTGCCCGAGGGACGCTCGGCCAGCATCTACGAGACCTTGCAGCTCGCCGACGATGACGGCGAGCCGGTGGACGCCTCCCCGATCTCCACGGCAGCCATCGAGCCGGCGGCTTATCGGCCGCGGTCGGCGGTCGCGCGTTCAGGTGCAGCCGCCCACCGCCTCACCAAGCTGACCGCCGAGGAGGCCGAGCCGATCCGTCTGGCGAGCGCCGACCCGGTCGAGCTGCTGCCCGCCAGCAGCCCCGCCATTGAGGCGCGCACGGTCGAGCTTTCCGACAGCGCCGCGGACATCGCCGTTTCCGAGCCGAAACGCGAGCCCATCGCTCAGCAGCGCAGCTCTCACAAGCACGCGTCTGCCAAGCACCGCACCTACCGCGCCTACCGATCGGTGGTGGAATCGCGCGAGAGCAAGAGAAAGCGCCTGGCGAACATTCCGCCGTGGGCCGAGAAGATGTTTGCACCCAACTGGCAATCCAAGGCCTTCGAATACTGAGCCGATAGCCGGCGATCCGGAGTCCGCCCTCAGGCCGACACAACCGGCCGCCAGCTTGTGCACATGCTTCGATCGCCGCTCTCGTCGCTCATCCTTGCCGTCATCGGCATGCTCGCCAGCATCACACCCGGCCCGGCCATCGCCGCGCCGGGATATGCATGGCGCACGCCCCAAGCCGCCACCGAAACGCTTGCCCAGCGCATCGCACCACCAGCCGGCTTCGAGCGCGTGCCGGCCGCACCGGAGAGCTGGGCGCAGTGGCTGCGCGGGCTGCCGATGAAGCCCGCCGGAGCGCCAGTCCTGCTCTTCAACGGCACACATAAGTGGCGCCAGGACGTGCACGTCGGCGTCATCGACATCGACGTCGGCAATCGCGACCTGCAGCAGTGCGCCGATGCGATCATGAGGCTGCGCGCCGAGTGGTTGTTTGCAGCAGGACGCAAGCGCGACATCGGCTTCAACTACACCGACGGCAAGCGCCGCAACTTCTCTGCGCGCGCCAAATCCGACTACGCGTCCTTCCGCAAGTACATGACGCTCGTCTTTGCCTACGCCGGCACCTACTCGCTCGAGCACGAGCTCAAGCCCGTTCCGCGAGCCTCGATGGCAATCGGCGATGTCTTCATCAAAGGCGGCTTTCCCGGTCACGCCGTGCTCGTCGCCGACATGGCCGTCAATGAGCAGACTGGGGAGAACCGCTTTCTGCTGATCCAGAGCTACATGCCGGCGCAGGAGATACACGTCTTGAAGAACCCCGCCGCAGCCGACGGCTCGCCCTGGTACCCCGCCGATTTCACCGGTGAGCTGGTGACGCCGGAATGGACCTTCCCCGAAGGCGCACTGCGGCGCTGGCCGTGACATCGCATAATTCGCAAAGCTCAACCGCGCGATTGTCAGATCAGGCAAAGCTCGGCGAGCTCGCGGCGCATTTGCGGCGGCAGGCTCGAAAGTGCCTTGTCGCCGCGGCCGAGATCGGAGGGAGCATCGGCCGCATCGAGATAGCGCCAGCCCTGGAAGGCGCGGCGCGGCGTTGGCCTGACGGGAACGAGCGTCTTGTCGAGTACGATCAGGCAGCAGCGCGAGCCGTCGTCCTTACGCCCATCCTCCAGCCCGATGATGCGCTGGCGCACCTGGATCACGCCCTTGATAACCCAATACAGCGAGCCGCCGTCAAGAACCTCGCTCTCCCGCTTCGGCGTCTGGAAGGTCCGGTGAAACAGCTTCGGCGTCTCGCCCGCCTTGCGCTGTTCGGCGATGCGGCCGCGCTGCCAGGCGTCGAGGTCCTCGATCGAGGCCGCACCCACGCAAAGCTTGATGATATGAAGCGTCATCGTCTGTCTGATCCCGCCCGATTGCCGGACACGCGATGAAGCCATGTTAGCAGACCAGGGGCACGCAGGTGCCACTCATCCACAGGCTCGCGTGCCGGCAGCCGACAATACGCGGATGGACGCTGCTACTTGGCGGTGCAAAAACCCGCATACTGAGCGAACACGGGCTGACCGAGCACGCCGAAGTGGCGCGAATGGACGGCCGGATACTTTCCGGTCTCAGGATCCTTGTCATAGATGGTCGTCAGATTGAGAAAGCCCTCGTTGACGACCTCCAGAAAGTGATTGGCGTTAATCGCGCGCACGATCTTCAGTGATCCAGGCTTCTCGCCCTCCGCCGGCACGAGCTGCGCCGACTGACCTTCCAGATCGACGTCGGTGATCTCGAACGTCAGCGGCGCGGGTGCCTTGGTCTTGAAGGCGCCGCCGGCATAGCTCCACGACGAGCCGGTCTCGAAGGTACAGCGGAACCCCTTCGGCCCCTCTTCCTGTGCCCGCGCGGGCTGCAGCAAGCCGAAGACGCTCGCGCCAAGGCAAAGGAAAGTGGTTACTCGCATGGGTGTCCCTTCGTTCCCGAATTGAGGATCGTGAGCAGAATCGTAACGCTTTGAAGGCAGTGCGCCGCATTGAACCGCGCACGCGTCGTCGGCGCAACCATCACCGCCGGGCCATCCCGCGGCGCAGCGTCGCGAGACTAGCCTTCAATTGGCCCCGATTGGAGCGTCGTTAGCCCGTCTGGTGAACAGGGACCCCCATGATCCGCAGCGGCATGTTCGGACTGCTCTTTTTTGCGGTTGCAGGTCTCTGCGGTTGCGCCAGCTCGCACATGGACGACGCCCCTTCCTTGATCCCCGACAGCGCCCCCTCCGCCACCACCACTGCGGGCGGTTACCAGCTCTCCGCCCAGGAGCTCGCCTACGACTGCAAGAAGCTTACCGGCGTCATGCAGGTGCGCATACTGCAAATCCGCGATTACGAAAGCCGCTCGAAGTCGAGCAGCGCATCACGCGCCATGCAGTCCATCACGACGCCCATCTTCGGCGGAACCCGGCAGGGCATGGACCCCGACGGCCAATACCAGCGTGACCGCGCGATGCTCGATGCCTACAACGCCCGCCTTGCCGAGAAGCACTGCAAGACCTACGACATCGACGCAGAGCTGCAGAAGACCGACATCAACGAAACCCCGCGGCCCATCGAGACGAAGGCGCAGTAGCGGCGTTATCGGGTCGCGTCATTTCTGGTGTAAAGGTCTGAGATCTTTGGACACCGGACCGATTCGATGCCGCCCTTCGAAGTCAACTACGCCGAGCGCCCGAGCCGCATCCCCTGGCCACCGATCCTGCTAATCGGGATCGTCGCCATCGCGGCTCTGCTCGGCTGGCTGCGCCCGCTCGGTTGGCCCGGTCTCGACGACTGGCCGGCACGCGCGGTAGGCTTCGCGTTGGGCGCCGTCGGCATCGCGCTGCTCATCTATTCCATCGTCACACTGCACCGCTACGGCACGACCGTGCTCCCCGATAAGGCCGCGAGCGCGCTCGTCACCAGCGGCCCCTACGCCCGCTTTCGCAATCCGATCTATCTCGCCGATTGCCTGATCATGCTCGGACTTGCCGAGATGACGAAGAACGTCTGGTTCGTCTTCGGTGCGGCCCTCTTCGCCGTCCTCGTCACCTGGCTCGCGATCCTGCCCGAGGAGCGCCACCTGGAGGAGAAGTTCGGCGCGGACTACCTGGACTACAGGGCCAACACGCGCCGGTGGCTGTAGAGGAAGCGAGATGGCGACCGACTACGGCGAGAAGGAACGCGAATTCCTTGACGGCCTGAAGGAGAGCACGGGGCGCGATCTTGCCGAGTGGATGACGGTCATCACCGAGAAGAACCTCCCGCATCGCAACGACATCATCGACTGGCTCCGCCACCAGGGCTTCATGTTCTCGCAGGCCTCGTGGCTGGAGCGCATCCACCACAACGGCGGCAGGCCGATCTACGCCGACGGCGCCTCGGCCAACCTGATGGCGTTTCGCCCGCCACGTGAGCGCGCCGAGCCCAAGCCGGGAATTCCGGCCAACGATCAGGCCGCGCTCGATGAGCCGCCCCAGCCGATGCCAGCACCAGCGCGCGCCGCGCCACGCGAGCCGCCCCCGCCGCCGCCTGCGGCGGCACCAGGGTCCACACCGGCGGAGGGCAACGAAGACCTCACACCGGTGCTTGCCAAGGCCAAGGCGTATCGTCCGCTCGCCCAGCACCTCATCACCCAGATCAAGACCGTTCGCCCGGACGCACGCTTTCTTGCGCGCGCAGCGTCCATCGCAATGACAGCGCCCGAAGAGTTCGCCGTGCTCACCGTCACCGGCAAGGAGCTGCGCCTCTATCTGGCGCTCGGCGACGACGAGGATGGTAGCGACGTCGTCAAGAAGGCGCCCGCGCCATCCGGCCTTGGCAAGGGCGCGAAACCTACCCACATGCTTGTGCTGACGGATGCACGCCAGATTGATCGGCGATTGCTGGATATCGTCGCGCGCGCCGCCGCCAAGGTGAACAACGGCTAAACGCCGCCGACGGACCATCGAATAGCCTGAATTCTGCGGATTCGTGCGCTGACGTTGGAGGTCCTTGTCATGGCTGCCGAAGTCCGTGTGCCCATTGCCGTTTTGGCGCTTGCCGCCGCGCTGAGCGAGCCCGCTGCAGCGCAGAGCGCGCACCGCGACGGCATCGCCGATCTCATCTCGCGCTCCTCGCAGTCGATCAAGGTTGCAGAAACAAACGCTCCGGCTGCTCCCGAGGCAAAGTCGAAGGTCGGCCCGCCCGCTCCCCAGACCGCCGAGCCACGGGATCCGCGCGAGGGCGAGGAAAGCTACGAGCAGGCGCGCCGCCTGATGCGCGCCATCGACGCCATCCTGAAAGACACCGCCGAGCAGCGCACCCAGGCGCAGAAGCTGCCCGGCCGCGACGAGTTCATCCTCACACCTTTGTGGACGGAAACCCGCGAGGACCGCGAGCAGCGCGTTCGTGACCTGCTCGATTCCGCGCTCGGTATCGTCACCGACGTGCCCGTCGTGGAGATGCAGAAGAAGGTCGAGGGGCTTCGTCGCAACATCCACGACATCGACGAGGAAATCGCCGCTCTCAAGGAGAAGCAGCTCACTGCGCCTAAGGACGGCATGCTGCCCGGCATGCTGACCGACACCGTTGACAGCCTAGGCGGCGATATCGCGGACGCACACAAGCGCATCGAGAAGAACAAGGACGAGATAGAGAAGACCAAGAACGAGATCGCGACCGCCTTGTCGAAGGCGGGCGTGGAGCTCGCGCCAGAGCAGATCGATCTGCTGCTCGACAGCGTGCTCTCCGGCGACCTCGTGCGTCTCGTGGCCGTCTTCAATGCTGCCAAGGTGATCGATGGCCAGCTCGGCAAGCTCTTGACGGCTGCCGGCGACAACATGAATGCCGCGCGCAAGTACTTCGCCATGCACGCCGCACTGTTCGCCATGCTAGTGCATGCGCAGGATTCCACGATCGCGAAGATCGACACAAACTACATGCCCAAGCTCGATGCGATTTTGAAAGACATTGCGTCAGCCCAGGCCAAGACCAGCCGCCTGCTGCAGGGCGAGAACCGCCCCGACCAGCGCCGCGCGCTCGAAGCCAACCGCGACGCCCAGAAGGTGGCCGCCGCCGCCGCCAAGGGCTATCGCCGCTATCTGCAGGAACAGCGCGAGCAGATCGCGCGCGCCCGCACGCGCGCAACGCACGACCTGCGCATCGCCGACAATACCTACGAGACGGTGGAAGCGAGCTTCCAGCTCAAGAACCTGATGCGCGACAGCGCCGCCTCTTTCGAGGCGATCCAGAAGCTCGAGGCGCCGACCTTCGACCAGATCTTCAAGAACGAAGAGCTCAGGCGCGAGTTCGAGAGCCTGACCCGCAAGCTCGACGCACCGTCGAGTTGACGCGCCCGTCACCTGGACCACGTCTCCCCGACATCCACATCGCAGAATTACAAAATTTCGAAACAGGTGCTTCGCTGGCTGCGCGAAGCGACTGCGATTGCGCGCGCTTTACCTGGCTCCGAGAATCGGAAACAGCTGTTCAATAAACGTCGTTTTTAATTGACGCGCTTTGTCAGCGTCACTTTCGAGCCGAGATCTCGTCTCCACTATCCCACCACTCTTCGTGCTGGTCCGTCTGGTGTGAATGCCCCGGCGCGGTCGGCAAACGTTGCGGATGTTCCTGTTGCGTGCGGATACCCCCACCAACCAGCACCCAGGAACACACAAATGATCATGCCACCCGACCCCGAAGCGATCCGCCTATCGCCTGCAGTCGCATCTGGCTGCACACTCAGCTTGGCTCGCCGCAACTTCGTCACGGGCCGAATCCCTTGGCTGCAATTCCGTCGACTCCGGCTACTGGAATCTTGGTGCCGGGCGCCGCTCTTCTAAGCGAACCTTGAGGCAATTCGTATCCAGAAGCCCACGCGCCATCGCGGCGCGCGCCGCAGCATTCGCAATACTCTTGACTTCCGTTCAGATCGCAACAAGCAGCGGGGCGCTGGCCGGGGCCTAGCTGACCGGCGGCTGCGCCGCGGTGAATGCAGGAAATTACAACGCGACGTCAGTGACGACACCGGGAACCCTAATAACGATCAGCGGATTCTCTGTCGGCGACAGAATCGACCTCACCGTCTCGGGAGAGACTGGCGCCTTCGCGCTCAGGAATGGGACCAACACCTTAAGTCTCCTGGAAATCCTCCTTATGCCTTTGCCTCAGCCTGCGAGCTACACGGTGACCGGATTGGACAACGACACCACACTCATCGCTCAGCTCCTAGCCACTGGGCCATCTCCGACGCTGACGGTCACCGCAACCTGCACTCCCGCCAGAGCTGAAGCATCCGAGGCGGTGACGAGATCCTTCCTCGCTTCGAGGATCAACGGCATCCTGTTGAACAACCCGGGCTCCACGAGCCTCATCAACCGCTCACAGACGACGGGCTCGCAGCAGTTTGCCAGCGCGGGCAATGCTCCGGCCAACGTCGCCAGCAACTCCGCTGCCGCATTCGGCTCCGCCATGGGACTCGGTGCTGGATTGGGCAACGCGACCGGCCGCGGCTTGGATGCTACCGACGACGCCGCGCTCGGCTCACGCAACATCCAATTCCGCAACTCGCTCTCGCAGATGCGCCGCGAGGCAGGCGAGCGCCAGATGGAACGCTACCGCATGGCGCTCGGCGCCGGTGACGGCGGCGCCTTGCCCATCCTGTATGAGGCCTATTCGCCCTGGGACGTCTGGGTGGAGGGCCGCTTCTCCGGCTTCAACGACGATGCGGGCAGCCTGGATCGCGACGGCCACGTGGGTGTGCTCTATCTGGGCGGCGACTATCGCATCACGCCCGACATGATCCTCGGCGGCCTGGCGCAGTTCGACTGGGCCAAGGACGACTCCGGCGTCATCGATTCAAGCGTCGACGGCCACGGCTGGATGGTCGGGCCTTACTTCTCGGCGCGCGTGCACGAGAACATCTACCTCGACCTGCGCGCTGCCTGGGGCCGCTCCAACAACGACATCGACGTCGCAGGCGCGACGGCATCGTTCGACACGACGCGCTGGCTCGTCCACGGCGGGCTTGCCGGCAACTGGTTCTACGACGCGTGGCGCATTACGCCGTCTGCTCAGCTCGACTACGTCAAGGAGAGCTCCGACAGCTATACCAACTCGGCCGGCACCTTCGTGCCCGGCCAGGACGTGTCTCTCGGCCGCCTGCAGTTCGGACCCGAGTTCGGCTACCGCATCGTGCATACCGGTGACAGCTTCATCGAGCCGTTCGGTGCAATCCGCGGCGTGTGGGATTTCGACAACCCCAACGTCGCCATCATCGACGGCTTCGTCGTCGGTCCCGGCGACTTCTGGGGCAGGCTCGAGGGTGGCCTCAACTGGGTGCGGGCGGATGGGCTCTATGTCCGCGGCTCGGCGACCTGGGACGGCATGGGGGCCTCCGATTACAACGGCTACACCCTGCAGGGCACCGTCAACGTGCCGCTGAACTGATCGCGCTGCATCGGCCACGCACGGCCGGGGACTGACGCAACAACCATTTCGGCCGGGGCAGCGCGCGACGCTTCCCCGGCCGTTTGCGTCTTCCGCAGCCGTCTCTTTCCTGCAGTTCTGCGTCAGTGGGCCGCCCCCGCACCCTCCTTTGGGCCAATTGCAGGCGTATTGAACCGGGCGCAGGCAAATGCGATAGGGCACGTGCCCGATGCCCCTCCCGGGGAGTGGCTCCGGAAGACAGAATATTCACATTGGGCACCTAGTGCCTACCCCGTCCCGCCGCGACGGAAATCGAACTGCTGGAGCAAGATCCAATGCGCCTTGACGCAATCGCTGTCGGAATCGACCCGCCTCACGACATCAACGTGATCATCGAGGTCCCCAACGGCGGCGAGCCGATTAAGTACGAGATGGACAAGGCGTCCGGAACGCTCGTCGTCGATCGCTTCCTCTATACGCCGATGCGCTATCCGGGAAATTACGGCTTCGTCCCACACACCCTGTCGGCAGACGGCGACCCGATCGACGTCCTCGTGTGCAATACGCGCGCGATTGTTCCCGGCGCATTGATCAACTGCCGGCCCGTCGGCGTCCTCGTCATGAACGACGAAAGCGGTGGCGACGAGAAGATCATTGCCGTCCCCAACCGCAAGCTGACGAAGCGCTACGACAAGATCAACAACTACTCCGACCTGCCCGGAATCTCGCTGGAGCAGATCGAGCACTTCTTCGCCCACTACAAGGATCTTGAGCCCGAGAAGTGGGTGAAGATCGATCACTGGGGCGATGTCGATGAGGCCAAGAGCCTGATCCAGGAGGCCATCGAGCGCGCGGGCAAAGCCAAGGGCTGAGGGCGCTCAGCACCTATCCGCTCTCAACGTCGGTACTGAACGAAGCCGCTCAGGTTGGCGACGCGATCATAGAGGCGCCGCGCGCGCGCATTGTCCGACATGGTGGTCCAGTACGTGCGCGTCGAGCCGCGCTTGTCCGCCTCGTGGTAGACCGCCTCGATCAGCGCCTGGCCGACACCATGCCGTCGGGTATCGATGTCGACGAACAGATCCTCGAGATAGCAGTAGCTCGTCGGCGACCAAGTCGAGCGGTGGAAGAGCAGGTGCGCGATCCCGACGAGGTGGCCGTCCTCCTCCTCTGCCACCAGAGCGAAGAACCCGCCCTCTTCGTCGAGCAGACGCTGCCACGTCATCTCGATCACATCGTCAGAGACGTGCGCCTCGTAGAAACGGATATAGGCCTCGAACAGCGCCTTCCACTGATCGTGGTCGCGCGCAGCGAGTGGTCGAATGGTGATGCTCATGGCGCTCCTCACATCAACCAAAGCGTAGCAAGTCCAAGGAAGGAGAAGAAGCCTACAACGTCCGTGACCGTCGTCACGAAGACGGTCGAGGCCACGGCGGGGTCGAAGCCCATGCGCTCCAGAAAGAGCGGGATGTAGATACCCGCAAGCGCCGCCGCCAGCAGGTTCACCACCATCGCAATGGCAATGATCGCCGCGAGCGCATCGGTGCCGAACCATATGAATGCGAGGAGCGCCAGCAGCGCGGCGAACGCGAACCCGTTGATGAGACCCACCGCCGTCTCGCGCAACACGACGCGCACGACATTTGCCGGCGTCAGCTCGCGCGTCGCCAAGGCGCGCACGGTGACAGTCATCGTCTGGGTGCCGGCGTTGCCGCCCATGGAGGCCACGATCGGCATCAACACAGCAAGCGCCACCATGTGCTCGATGGTTGCATCGAACAGCTTGATCACGGAGGACGCGACGATCGCCGTCCCTAGGTTCACGAACAGCCAGGCAAAGCGCGGCGGCGTAATCTGGCGCACGCTGTCCGACAGACGCTCGTCGCCAACGCCCGCCAGCAGCTTGGCGTCCTCGTCCGCCTCCTGCTCGATCACCTCCACCACATCGTCAACGGTGACGACACCGACGAGGCGGTCGTTCTTGTCGACGACCGGCGCAACCATTAGGCCGTAGCGCTCGAACTGACGGGCGACCTCCTCCTGGTCGGCGGTCGCCAGCACCTGGTGGCGGTCCTCCTCCATGATGGAATCGACCGGCACATCGCGCTTGCTCCGCAACAGCCGGCTGATGTCGACCGAGCCCAGAAGGTGGAAGCCCGGATCGACGACGAAGATCTCCGAGAACGTGTCCGGCAGGTCCTCCGTCTCGCGCGCAAAGTCGATAACCTGACCGACGGTCCAAAACGGAGGGACAGCCACGAAGTCGGCCTGCATCAGGCGGCCGGCCGTCTCCTCGGGATAGAGCAGGTTGCGCTCGAGCGCGGCGCGCTCGCCTTGCGGCAACTGCTCCAGAATCTCTTTCTGGTCGCTTTCCTCCAGGCCGCCGAGCAGATAGGCGGCGTCGTCGCTGTCGAGTTCGCTGACGGCTCTGGCCAGCACGTCATTGGGCAGCGCCTCGGAGATCTGGTCGCGAACCTTCTCGTCAACCTCGGTCAGGACCTCGAAGTCGAAATCGGTGCCCAGCTCCTCGATGAGCGCGACGCGATCCTCAGCGCTCAAGAGCTCGATGAGATCGGCAAGGTCGGGGCCCTCTACGTCGGCGACGAGCGCGCGGACCTTGGCTTTGTCGTCTTGCTCCAGAGCGTCGGATACCGCGCGCACCAGCTCGGCCGTGGGCGCGCGTCCAGGCTCGTGGGCGGCGATCTCTTGTTCGGCTTCGCTCATCGAAGCGCGCTCCTGGATTGCATGCCGAAGGGGGCTTCGGCCCGTCGTTAACGTTGCAGCACTCTGGTGAGATTCCCAGCGCTTAGCACTTCTGGCGCGCCATGACAGTCTGGTGCGCAAATACAACAGGGAGCCGCGGTTGGCGGCGGCAAAAGAAGTTCGCACGAGCACGCGTTTACAGGAAATATTAGTTGGTTAATGTCAGATTAGGGTGCGCGCCGCGGATGGACCGCCGTCGGCACGATGGGTAGTTCACCTAACGTCAAACGAAAGTCGGCCAATGCAGCGTCTCGGGGCATTCGTCTGCACGGTTGCGTGCCTCTTGTTGGCGGCCAGCTCATCGTCGCTCGCCGAGGATACGCCACGCGTTCCGGCCTGCGCCACCCAGGATGACCGGCTCGGACTTTCCCGCATTGTAGAGGTCGACACCGAGAGCGGTCCCATGTTCGGCCGAGGTCATGCCGGCGCCTTCGACATCCTGAACGAGGGCGAGGTCATCCTCACCTTCGACGACGGCCCGCTACGGCCCTATACACGCGCCGTCTTGAAGGCGCTCGATGCGCATTGCACCAAAGCCACCTTCTTCATGGTGGGCCGCATGGCGGTCTCCGATCCGGCCATGGTGCGCGAGGTCGCCAAGCACGGGCACACGGTTGCCGCCCACACCTGGTCACACGCGCGCCTGCAGGGGATGGATTTCGACAAGGCCAAGGACGAGATCGAAATGGGCTTCAGCGCCGTGGCAGGCGCGCTCAAAGGCCCGGTCGCCCCGTTCTTCCGGTTCCCCTACTTGCGCACCAGCAAGGAGACCGTGGCCTATCTCAAGTCGCGCTCCATCGCCGCCTTCGCCATCGACGTCGACTCGCGCGACTTCGAGACCAAGGACGGCGACAAGGTTAAAGCCAAGGTGCTTGCCGACCTCGCCAAGCGCCGCAAAGGCATCCTGCTCTTTCACGACATCCAGCCGTCGACGGCGAGCGCTCTCAAGAGCCTCCTCGATGAGTTGAAGACACGCGGCTACAAGGTCGTCCATGTCGTGCCCAAACACTCGGTGAGCACGCTCGCCGACTACGACACCCGCGCCCAGGCCGAGATCGCCAGCCGCAAGCTCGCGCGGAAGAAAAAGCCATTAGCCTCGCGCACGGTCGTATGGTCGAATTCTGATTCGAAGGCCGACGGCGAGGTTTTGCCGTGGAAGCAGGCCTCGACCGCTTCGAACCGAGACCAGAGTTCCAAAACTCAAAACGAGCCTTAAGCAGACCCGAGCCGACACTAGCCAGGACACTCGTACAGACACCTAGGCACCAACACTACAACCGCGATCCTCGAGGTGAACACGTGACCCGTCCCCTGCTTCCCGCGCTTGCGATTTTTACGATGGTCGCTATGGCCAGCACGGTGGCACAGGCGCGGGAGACGTGCCCCAATCCCAAGGACGCGCTCGGCGTCTCGCGCATCGTCGAGATCGACACCCAGACCGGCCCGCTCTTCGGCCAGTTCACCCGCTACGAGAAGGAGCCGCGTTTCCTGGGTCCCAAGGAGGTCGTGCTCACCTTCGACGACGGCCCGCTGCCCCGCTACACCAAGCCGATCCTCGATGCGCTCGACAAGTTCTGCACCAAGGCGACCTTCTTCTACGTCGGCAAAATGGCCATGGCCTATCCCGACATGGTCAAGGAGGTCATGGGGCGCGGCCATACCGTCGGTACGCATACGTGGTCGCATCCGTTGAACCTGCGCCGCCTGAGCCTTGAGCGCGCCGAAGACCAGATCGAGCGCGGTTTTGCAGCGGTCGCACTCGCCGCCGGCAAGCCCATCGCGCCGTTCTTCCGGTTCCCGGGCCTGAGCGACTCTCCGGCCATGCTGAACTACATGCAGGGACGCGGCATCGGCTCGTTCACGGTCGATGTGGTCTCCAACGACAGCTACATCTCCAATGCCAGCCGCCTCGCCCACCGCACGATCGCGCAGGTCGAGAAGCAGAACGGCGGCATCTTGCTGTTCCACGACATCAAGGCCTCGACCGCCAAGGCGCTGCCGACGATCCTTTCGGAGCTCAAGAAACGTGGCTACAAAGTCGTCGCCCTGCGGTCGAAGACGACGTTCGAGCCGTTGCCCGAGCTCACGGCCGAGCTCGAGAAGAAGTACCCGAAGGTTGCCGGTGAGCCCGCCGACGACAAGCCCGCCGACAAAGCGGACGCCAAAGCCGACGAGAAGGTCGCCGGCACGCCCAAGTCGAAGCCGGAGCTAAAACCCTTCTACGAGGCGATCATGCCTTCCAACCTCGCGGAGGAAGGCGAGACCGACCCCTCCGTGACGCAGCTGGCACCTGAAGCGCGCGAGCGGATCAACGCCCCCAAAGCCGGCCCGAAGGAAAAGTCCTCGACCAGCGATCCCAAGAGCGACGCGCAAGCCTCCGCCGCCGACGGGACCGATCCCGCCGCGACAAATAATACCCCTCGCAAGCGCCGCAGCGCAGCAAGGAAGACCAAGCCCAAGCCGGATACCTCCAACCAGGCGATCATGAGCTTGAGCGCGGCGGTGAACGCCAAGTACTGAAACCGCGCAAACCCCGCTCCTTTTCCACCGAAGTCGGACGCGGTGCGCTTTACGCGCGCCGCGTTTCGCTTTGCACTCATCAAAACGTGACTTTTGGGCTCGCCCGATTGTCGCACGTTGATCTGCGTCAAGGCACGATATCTGCAGCCGGAAATTATTCCACTAAGGTGGATTTCGACCGAACAAACCTCATTAGGGAGCAGGGGAAGCATGTCGCAGACGAGAGAGGAGGTAATCGCCATATCGCGAGCGATGACCTTGCTCACCGCATTCGCCGGTACAGCGTTGGGGCTCTTCATCTCCTTCGCGGCAACCGATGCGGTAATGAGCTTTCATGCCCTGTTGTTTACTCTTTTCTGCGCGCTCGGCGGCTTGTGGGTCGTGACGCATCCGCGCCAGGGCGGCCCGCAAGAGCAGTCGAGCTACATGGACGGCCCGATCAAAGTCGCAACCCTTGCGGCCGTGATTTGGGGCGTCGTCGGCTTCCTGGTCGGCGACATCATCGCCTGGCAGCTCGCCTACCCGGCACTCAACTTCGACCTGCCTTGGACCAACTTCGGTCGCCTGCGTCCCGTCCACACCTCGGCCGTCATCTTCGCTTTCGGTGGCAACGCGCTTCTGGCCACGTCGCTCTACGTCGTGCAGCGCACGTCGCGCGCACGACTTGCCGGCTACTGGACGCCCTGGTTCGTCGTCTGGGGCTATCAGCTCTTCATCGTCTTGGCCGCATCGGGCTACGTGCTGGGCGTCACCGAGAGCAGGGAGTACGCGGAGCCGGAGTGGTACGTCGACCTGTGGTTGACGCTCGTCTGGGTCGTCTACCTGCTCGTATTCCTGGGCACGCTCTGGAAGCGCAAAGAGCCGCACATCTACGTGGCCAACTGGTTCTACCTTGCCTTCATCGTCACCATCGCGATGCTGCACATCGGCAACAACCTTGCCGTGCCGGTCTCGTTCCTTGGAACCAAGAGCTACTCGCTGTTCTCCGGCGTCCAGGATGCCATGACGCAGTGGTGGTACGGCCATAACGCGGTCGGCTTCTTCCTCACCGCCGGCTTCCTCGGCATCATGTACTACTTCATCCCGAAGCGCGTTGAGCGGCCGATATACTCCTACCGGCTGTCCATCGTTCACTTCTGGTCGCTGATCTTCATCTACATTTGGGCGGGCCCGCACCACCTGCACTACACTGCGCTTCCCGACTGGGTGCAGACGCTCGGCATGACGTTCTCGATCATGCTGTGGATGCCCTCCTGGGGCGGCATGATCAACGGTCTGATGACGCTCTCGGGCGCCTGGGACCGGCTGCGCACAGACCCGGTGGTCCGCCTCCTCGTCGTCTCCGTCGCCTTCTACGGAATGTCGACCTTCGAGGGACCGCTGATGTCCATCAAGTCGGTGAACTCGCTCTCGCACTACACCGACTGGACCATCGGCCACGTTCACTCCGGCGCTCTGGGATGGGTCGGCATGGTGTCCTTCGGCGCCATCTACTGCCTCGTTCCCTGGCTGTGGAACCGTCGCGGCCTCTACTCGATCCGCATGGTCGAGTGGCACTTCTGGGTCGCAACCATCGGCCTCGTCCTCTACGTCTCCGCCATGTGGGTGTCGGGCATCACGCAGGGCCTGATGTGGCGCGCCTACGACAAACTGGGCTTCCTCAAGTACTCGTTCGTCGAGACGGTCGAAGCCATGCATTGGCCTTACGTCATCCGTGCTACAGGCGGCGTCCTGTTCCTGCTGGGCGGCATTCTGATGGCCATCAACGTGTGGCGCACGATCCGCGGCGATACCTCTGTCGATCTGGCAGAGCAGCCCGAGTCTGCTGCGGCACCTGAGCTGCGGCACGCCGCCGCCGCTGTTCCGGCGGAGTAAGGGGGCTGCCATGAAACACGAAGTCTTCGAAAAGAACTCGATGGTGCTGCTGATCGGCATTCTGATCGTCGTCTCCATCGGCGGCCTCATCGAGATCGCACCATTGTTCTTCCTGAGCTCGACCATCGAGAAGGTGCAGGGCATGCGTCCCTACTCGCCGCTCGAGCTCGCCGGCCGTGACATCTACATCCGTGAAGGATGCTACAATTGCCACAGCCAGATGATCCGCTCGCTGCGCGACGAGGTGGAACGTTACGGCCACTACAGCCTCGCAGCGGAGAGCATGTACGACCATTCCTTCCAGTGGGGATCCAAGCGTACGGGCCCGGACCTTGCGC
>Ga0209347_1004101_pt1 | contig 15713 bp, 12 predicted proteins | sample AutmiccommuBRH23_FD_187382 | JGI IMG/M metagenome (GOLD analysis project Ga0209347, IMG submission 187382) | Deep subsurface microbial communities from Mt. Terri, Switzerland - Autotrophic microbial communities BRH/23 (SPAdes) (version 2) | ecosystem: Environmental > Aquatic > Deep subsurface >...
CTACCCGTCCGGGGTGATGATGCACAATCCGCTGACGAAAAAGCAAAAAGATATTCTGGCGTACTTCAATAAAAAAGAGGATGATATCTCAGAAAGTCTGAAACACATCCTCAAGCCAGGTAATTTCATTAAATAGCCGGAAACCGAAACCAAGGGCTGGAACGCAACAGCGTTCCAATCCGATTGACTGAGGGGCCAACCCTCAATCTCTCGTTGGATACAGTCGGTCCCGACGGCAGCATGGAACCGATTATCGACAGGTATTCAGCACAAGATCACAATTAGATAATGGAGACATCGAGGAGTAAAACAACCGGCAACGCCGATAATTTAACTCCCTGATGGTTTTTCCCTCTTTGTATATGATAAATCCCTGCGGGATTTAGGATGAATATGATAGCCTCTTATTAAAAATAATTTAAATTCACTGAATTGAGACGTATTTATTATCTTTTATATAAAATCTGTACAGATAATCTACTGCCTCTTCAGCGTAGTCAATCCCAATTCGTTTACTCGTTACTATCTCAGGCTTATATCCATCTTCCTCTATGTACAGATTATCTAAGCATAGATCTTTTCCGTTTGCAGTTCTATCTATGCCTAGGGCAATACAAAGCTTTCCTGGTCCGTTGGTAAGATTTATTTGTTGTTTCTTGGAAAGCTCTGAGTATTGTTTATTAAACCTTCGAATAGCCATCTCCTCCATACCCTCTAGAGGCTCAGCTGCCCTTATTAATACTGCTTGAGGTACGCCTACTTCTGCGGCCACAATATTGGCACAATTATACATGCCATAGACAATAAAGACATATAAAAGACCCGGCTCCCCGTACATAACCTCAGTTCTCTTGGTCCTTTTTCCCCCATAGGAGTGTGCCGCCTTATCTTCAATTCCCATATAGGCTTCCACTTCAACAAGTCTACAGCTTATTTTTTTACCATCAACAATGTTCACAAATATCTTGCCCAGCAGATCCTGGGAGAGCTGAAGGGAGGATTTTTTGTAGAAATCTCTTGAAAGCTTCATCATCTTCGCTCGTCTCTTACTTTGGTAATTCAAAGGAACTCTTTAAAGACACAATCCTGTTGAAGATCAAATGGCCTTGCGTTGAATTAAAAGGATCAACGTTGAAATATCCATGTCGGAAAAATTGAAATTTATCCTGTGGCTTGGAGTCTTTAATGTTTGGCTCCACGAATCCATGAACGATCTCCAGAGATTTGGGATTAATATGCTCAAGGAAAGACGCTTCCTCCACCATATCTTCGTCCAAAATCAAAGCTTCATATAATCTGAACTCCGCTGGAACAGCCTGTGATGCATCCACCCAGTGTATCGTCCCTTTAACTTTTCTACCTGTAAACCCTGATCCACTCTTGGTTTCCTGATCATATGTACAGTGCAGTTCGATAACTTTGCCGGACTCATCTTTTACTATCTCATGACATTTAATGAAATAGGCATTTTTAAGTCGGACTTCATTTCCTGGAAAAAGTCTGTGATATTTGGCTGGAGGATTTTCGGTAAAATCGTCTTGTTCAATATAAACTTCGCGCGAAAAAGGAATTTGTCGAGTACCCATTTCTGGATTTTCCGGGTTGTTTTCGGCCTCTAACATCTCCACCTGAGCTTCTGGATAGTTCGTTATGACGACCTTTAGCGGCTCAAGTACTGCCATTGTTCTCGGTGCTTTGAGCTTCAGGTCTTCCCGAATAAAATGTTCAAGCATCTTAGTGTCGACTACGCTATCCGCTTTGGCCACCCCAATTTCGCGGGCGAAGTTGCGCATTGCTTCTGCCGTATACCCTCTGCGCCGAAGGCCCGAGATGGTAGGCATCCGTGGATCATTCCATCCGTCCACGACGTGCTCATCAACCAATTGCTTTAGCTTCCGCTTACTCATAACCGTATTTGTAATATTTAACCGTGCAAATTCATATTGGTGAGGAACCTTCTCCATCTCACATTCCCGAATAACCCAGTCGTACAAAGGACGATGATCTTCGAATTCTAATGTACAGATCGAATGTGTGATCCCTTCGATAGCATCTTCTAAAGGATGGGCAAAATCATACATGGGGTAGATACACCACTTGTCTCCTGTATTATGATGGGTCGCATGAGCAATCCGGTAAAGGACAGGATCTCGCATATTTATGTTCGGTGAAGCCATGTCGATTTTAGCTCGCAATACCTTTTCGCCATCTTTGAATTCCCCATTACGCATGCGCTCGAACAACTGCAGGTTTTCTTCAACCGTCCGATCACGAGAGGGGCTCCCCATGCCGGCTTCTGTTAACGATCCACGCATTTGCCGTATTTCCTCTGCGGTGGAATCACAAGCATACGCTTTGCCCTTTTTAATGAGTATAACTGCGCGGTTGTACATTTCCTCGAAATAATCTGAAGCAAAGAACAATTCATCCCATTCATACCCTAACCATAAGACATCTTCCTTAATGGATTCTACGTATTCCGTGTCTTCTTTAACTGGATTTGTGTCATCAAAGCGCAGATGAGTTTTACCCTTGAATTCATCCGCCAGTTCAAAGTTAAGAATGATAGATTTAGCATGTCCAATATGTAAATAACCGTTGGGCTCCGGAGGGAACCGCGTGATAATGTGATCAACCTTACCTGATTTTAGGTCCTCATTAATAATGTTCTTAAGAAAATTCGAGGTGGACTTGTTTTCCATCCGTTATCAACCTTTCTCACTAAATGATCCTGAGTCTGCCAATTTTACCCTTAACCTAAATAATACTTCATTCATGGCGAGAGTTCAACTTTACTCCCCCTGAAACATCAGTTCACTATTATTAGATGGGTAAATGGTTCGACAAAATTGGGATAAGATACAAGTTTTTTTACCCACTTAATGATTGATCCCCCTGCGTACAAATAAGTAAAAAGTTGCAGGGAAAATCTCTAGCATCGCAGGAGAAAGATAATGGCTATAGTGGGAAAAATTTCAGATCTGAAAATACTTATGGCATTGTTTGGTAATGTAACAATCCTTAATCCTTCAATATTAAGGAAGGATTAAGGATTGTACCCCACAATAAAGTTGCCTAAAAGTCTGTAGCTTAGATTGCTTATCAATCTAAGCTACAGACTAATCGTTTTCGACATATAAACCTTATACGATTTTCATGACCCCCACTTCATGTAAGGCCAATTTCCTTATTGCGACTTGATTTCCACCAGTGTCACTGAAACGTCGACAGTCTTATTATCGCGAAAAACGGTGATCGCAACCGTGTCGCTCGGCTTATACTTGAACAACTCACGGGTTAAACCCAGAGAGTTCTTAATATCCTTGCCATTAATCTTCGTCAAGATATCCCCTGTTCGAATTCCTGCTTTTTCGGCTGGTCCGCCTGGCGTGACTTTAGCAACATAGGCTCCAGCCGGCCATCCTTTTTGACTAGCATATTCAGCCGTATACCGAGGATCGATTTGGACATTAAGTCCGGGATGGCTGGCATACCCTTGTTCAATTAATTGTTTAATTGTCGGTAATGCGTCAGAAAAGGGGATAGCAAAACCCATTCCTTCAAACCCGGCTTCCTGATTCTTAGCGGAATTAATTCCAATAACCTGACCCTGGTAATTCACAAGTGGCCCGCCACTGTTTCCAGGGTTAATGGCTGCATCGGTTTGAATGAGGTTAAAACTTGCTTCTCCCTCAATATCTAAGATCCGATTCGTTGCCGAAATAACACCCGTGGTTACGGATCGGGCAAATTCTTGCCCTCCGGGGTTTCCGATCGCAACGACCGGTTCCCCTACTTGGAGTTTTGAAGAATCTCCCTGTTGCGTGGCAGTTAGATTTTTTGTATCGGCTATCTGAACCACCGCCAAGTCCGTACGCTTATCGGAGCCCACCAGTTTCGCGTTAATATTCCGGCCATCTGCCAGACTCACAACAATCTTTTCCGCCCCTGCAATTACATGGTTATTGGTGACAATGTAGCCATGTTGTGCATCAATGATAAAGCCGGAACCACTTCCCACTTCTGTTAAACCACCTCCACCGAATAATGCCCCTGTGGTCCGGAAATTTGCAATCCCGACAACCGCCGGGCCAGTGGCTTTAGCAATCTGAGCAACAGGAAAATTAGTATTCCCCTCAGTATTGACGATTGGAGTTGTTGGCCCACTATTTAAAACCAATTGATTTGTGGGCGTCTTTTGAATATTTCCGTATATCGATGGAACCAGTGCCACCGCGATGACCCCACCCAACAAGGCACTAATTAAAGCGACTACGAGTGTTGAAAAAAAGCGGGGTCTTCTGTCTGAATAATTATCTTTATCGTTATAATAGCTCATGACTAACTCTCCTCTGACTATTATTCTTTCAGCATGATCAGTTCATGCGGTGAATGACGCGGTGCAACATGTACCTTCACATCCGTGTACTTTTTTGATCTATTTGAATCTCTCAGGATACGCCTAACAGTAGTCAATGCGAGTTCTGGAGTATTATTTTCTTCACTAAGATGGGCCAACAAGATCCGTTGGGTGTTTTCGGTGATCCACTCTAATAACCCTTCAGCTAACTGCTTATTTTCAAGATGCCCATATTGTCCCCTAATTCGCTTCTTCAGATACGCTGGATACGATCCAAACTTTAGCATTTGGTCATCGTAGTTCGCCTCAACGACAAAGGCATCACACCCTTTCAAATGACGGTGCATTTCTTCTGTAATCATACCACTATCCGTGGCAATACCGACCGCCAAGTTCCCCTTATCCTTCCGTTTAGGCCGGGAAACCTTTAATCCGAAGCTTTCTCGACTATCATGAGACGTCGGATATAGCAAAACATCAAGCCCTGCACAGGAAAATGACTCTTGAACTTCCATACGCTGGTTCTCCGCCAGTTTTCCTAGGAAAGGATTCATCACCTCCCATAACCCAGTCGTGGCATAGATTGGTATCTTTAATTTACGTGCTAGGATACCCACCCCCCGGATATGATCCACATGTTCATGCGTAACCACAATCCCTTCAATCTCTGAGTCGGATATGTTTAATCTGGAGAGGTTATGTAATAGGCTCTTCCCACTAATTCCGCAATCTACCAGTAAATGTCGGTTGTCCTCTCCGACAAGAATTGCGTTTCCGGAACTTCCGCTCGCTAATGTCGTAAAATGCATTTCTATTTCCTCCATTCCGGTAACTTAAAATAATATAGCAAAAAGGTCGAAGAAGGGAGTGAACTCGTTCAACTAAAGTTGAACATCGAGTCTTCGGTGACGTAAGTCTCCAGTGACGTAACTCTCCGGTGGAGAGTTACGCCGAAGGCGCAAGGCTAGTAAGGACACTTAAGCGCTGAAGGATGACTTACGCCGTAGGCGCTGAACCCTTGAAAATACTTTCGCGCCGTAGGATGGAGTCTACCTCCTTCGCCGCTAAGTGTTTCTATTGGGAAAGGCGGCTCGGCGATACTCTCCACTGGAGACTATCGTCACCGAAGCGGAGTACGGGGTACCACTCCCACTTGTAGAAGTGGGAGTCTCACGATTGGATAACAATTTCAAACCCTCCTTAAGTCGGGCACGATGCATCGTGCCCTTACTGCGCCGTCGGATTTTTCAAAGCTGGGTTCGGGTTCGACGTGCCGCCTGCTGACGGATTAGTCTTAAGTGCACTTTGAGCTTGACTTATAAGTGATTTAGCATTATCTTTGTCCGTATTGTTTGAAGCAATATTCTCAGCCTTCTCCCACTGGATGATAGCACCTGGCAAGTCTTGTTTTACATTAGCTAGAAAAACCCCATAATTGACCAAACCGTTATAAAGATCTGGTTTAAGCACTAACGCTTCTTTATAACTGTTTTCCGCCAGATCATTATTCCCACTTTTAAAGGCAGCCGTTGCCATGTCTACCATAACATTTGGATCTTTATTTGTTTTTAATACATTCTGGTAAGCCTCAACAGCATGCTTGAAGTTCGCTTCAGTCTCAGAAGGCGCGACCGTTGTAGATGCGACCCCCGCGTCATAGTATTCATTTCCCAAAGCAGTTTGCAGCGGTACATTTCCTGGGTCTGCTTTAGCCTGCTGAACCATCGCTTCAATACGCACTTTTTGGGCTTGGTAATCTGCAGTAGCATTGGCAGTATTTGAATTCTTCGAAGCGGAGGGTGGTACATTTCCGCTCAAGAAATAGCCAAGAAACCCCGAACCAATCATGGCAATACTAATAATAACTGTAAGAATCGTAGCATAAACACGTTGCGTCTTTTTCTTCAAGTAGCTCGCCCCCTTGACCATTTAATTCCAAATACTATTGTAACATGCCTTCTCAAACCATCCAAACTAAATTTTCATAACTAATTGAACAACCCTAACAGCGGACTTCCTGTACTAAAGATGAAGGGACTTTATCCAAATCGTAAGACTCCCACTTCTACAAGTGGGAGCGGTGCACCTTATTCTGCTTCGGTGGGGGTAGAGTCCCCCACCGAAGATTCGATGTTCAACTTTAGTTGAACGAGTTCACTTTGTTGAATTTCTTTGATTTTTACATAGAATGCCACTTCTAAGCGTTTTTTCTGAAGCTCGCAGCCCAATGTATAGACCTCTGTCAGTCTTTGGGTGAAGGAGACGTTAGCCGCATGGCACCCTCCGCTACAAGCAAAGCGTGCCCAACACTCCCGACAAGACGATTTAGCATAGACATTTGCCGAGCGAAAGTCCTGAACCAACTCAGCCTTAAGTCGATGAGGATTATTGTCATAGAGTGAACCCATTTTATACTCAGCTTGACCAACAAACTGATGACATGGATAAAGATCTCCCTCTGGAGAAATCGCCACATACTCGTGACCGGCACCACAGCCAGACAGCCGTTTGATCAAACAAGGTCCTTGGTCTAAGGCGACATTAAAATGAAAGAAATTAAAGGACTTATCTTGCGCACGACGCGCTACGAGTGCTTCACCGAGGCGATCATATGCTTCACGTATTTTATCAAGATCTCCTTCATGGAAAGCGTAAGCATCCTTCGGGGCTGCGACAACCGGTTCCATCGAAATCTGATTTACACCTAGATCTGCTATGTGCAAAACATCCCGATCAAAATCTAAATTAAAATGCGTATACGTTCCACGAACGTAGTAATAAGTCCCTACCGCGAAGGGTGAACTTGCTGGCCGTTTAGCTGCAAATTGTTTGATTAAAGGGGTAACTTTGGAGTAACTTCCCCGACCATCAGCGTAAGGCCGCATGCGGTCATGAACTTCCGGGCGACCATCTAAGCTCAAGACCACACTGATCTCCTCTTGTTCGAGGAACTCTTGAACTTTTTCATCCAGTAATACGCCGTTTGTAGTTAGGGTAAATTTGATAGTTTTATTCTGATCTGCTGCAGCTTTTCTTCCGTACTTAACTAAATCTTTAACCATCCTAAAGTTAAGCAGCGGTTCCCCGCCGAAGAAATCTACTTCACAATGATTTCGATGACCCGATAACTCTAAGACAAAATCAATCCCCTTTCTACCCGTCTCGAAATCCATCATCGTCCTGCTCCCACCAAAGGCTCCAGTCCCTGCAAAACAATATTTGCAGCGCAAATTACAATCGTGGGCCACATGTAGGCATATCGCTTTGACGATTGGTTGTTCTGGATAATTGGGAGCTATAGTTTCCGCCTCTACGGAAAAAAGCGACCCTTCCCTACGCAGTTCATCTAGTTCGGCAAGAATCTTTATCAGTTCTTCTTCCATAAGCGCCTGTTTTCCCACTTGTCTAAAAACTTTGTTAATCTCCTCAAGAGAAATATCCTTCTCCACCTCTTGCAAATCCTCGCAAGCCTTTATTACATCAAAAGTTTCCTCATCCAGCAGATGCAAAGATCCTGAATTAACATCATGCGCGATATATAAATCTCCTTGGCGATAACTATGAACATTCTTCTTGATGCGATATCCTTGTATATTAAATATATTTAACATCTAAATCCTCGCTTTCTCACTTTTGTATAAATAGAACAGAACCCAACCCGTAAGTGGGTGGGTTCTGAAATCCTATGTTCATATTTAGCCAAAGCGTTTATTTAACACACACTTGGTTCCCAACCGTGCACGACGTCTTACAAGCAGATTGGCAAGAGGTCTGACACTTGCCACACCCTCCAGTCTTCGCCGTTGCACTTAGGTTTGCTTTCACTATAGTCTGAATGTGTTTTGCCATTCAAACACCCTCCTCTCGGTACTCACGTCATTTAATTCATTTTGAATTATAACACAGAGACAAGGAAAAAGGCAAAGCCTAAACATCGTATCAAGATAGCAAGTATAAATTTCGGGTGGTCCCTCCTCGTATTAACCTTTAACCACCTTGATAATTATGAGAAAAACGGATACAACTATTAAGAATTATTTACGTAAAAAATTATTTAAGTAGAAATGTTGACGAATTTGCTTCATAATACATATAATGAAGTGTATTAATTTATCTCTGTTAGGTGAGGCTCCTGCATAAACATAGGCCACTGCCCAGAAATGTCGAGAGACGCCAATTGGGTAGAACAGGTATTACCGGCATAAGGTTTTACATAAGGTGGCTGAGATAACTCTACGCTATGCAGTGCTAAAGCTCAACGAGTAGGGAGGTCCATAACGTATGTTTTGTAGACCTTCTATTTCCTATAGAGGTCTTTTTATTATACCCACTTATTATATTCCACATTTTAGGGAAATTTAAAGGAGGTGGTTTTATGGATTCTGGACCTCACCCTTATTACTCGCGTTCTCATACTACAATTCATACTGGACAGTGTCATTTTGACAGTAGGCACCAGACTCCGTCACTCAAAGGAGGAAGATAAATGAATGACTTGAAAGTTCTAGGAGAATTTTATTTCAGTCAGTTGTCAAATAAACCAATTTGGGATGCCTTAGGACGTCGTATTGGTCGATTGTATGACATGGCCATACGCTGGGATAGTGTTTCTCCCCAAGTTACCGGCATTCGCTATGCCAAGGAGATCCCTGCCCTAATTCCCATCGAATGGGTCGTTGCTTGGGAGTCAGACGGTCTGCGTCTAAGTGCCGCTTTTGATCCCTTACTAACTTGCCCACTGCATGAAGATGAAACGTTTATTGGCAAATGGCTATTAGATAAACAAATCATTGACTTAGAAGGTTCCAGACTGGTTCGAGTGAATGACATTTCCTTGTCCTGGGTGTCCCACGATGATCATCAATTTCTTGTCTTAGTAGCTGTAGATATCGGTGCGCGTGGTTTATTCAGACGTTTAGGCGTTGAGTTTTTACTAAGTCGGATCGAAAATAAATTTGTGGGTAGTCAGTATATCAAGCCTTTAGAAAGCCGAACATCGTCCCTTCAACTTACTAGAGAAAAAGAACAACTGCGCCAACTCCACCCAGCAGACATTGCCGATATTATTGAAGAGATGGACTATAAACAAAGGGCTAATTTCCTCGATGCTCTCGATTCTCAACAAGCAATAGATGCCTTAACCGAGATGGAATTGGATACGCAAGTTGAAATGATTAATCAGATGGATGAAGACAGGGCATCTGATATCCTAGAAGAAATGCCTGCTGACGAAGCCGCTGATATTTTGGGCGAGTTGTCCTCCGCGAAGTCCGAAGAACTTCTCCGTTTAATGGAATCTGATGATGCTGAAGATGTTCGGGAATTAATGCAGTATGAGGAAGACACCGCTGGTTCGCTTATGACTACTGAATATGTTGGGTTACCGTTCTGGCTTACCGCTGAACAAGCCATTGCTGAATTAAGACGACTAGCTCCAGAAGCGGAAACAATTTATTATCTATATGTAGTAGACGATCAAGAAATCCTCGAAGGGGTTCTATCTCTACGGGAACTGATCATAGCTCCCCCTGAAACTCCTTTAAAAGCTTTGATGCATACCAAAATCGTTAAGCTATCCCCCTATGACGATCACGACAAGGTAACTGATATTATCCACAAATATGGTTTACTGGCGGCACCCGTCGTTAATGATCGAGATCAAGTCTTAGGAATCATCACGGTGGATGACGTTTTGGAGTTATTAATGCCAGATCGCCCACGTGTGGAAAGTCACACCACTTTGATCGCAAGGCGTCGTCAGGCAAAGGGGGGGCATAGCGAATGAACTTGAAAGAACGATTCGCCTTGTTCCTAGCCGTTATGGGCCCTGGAATCGTTACTGCTTTTGCCGATAACGATGCTGGTGGAATAGCTACTTATGCAGCTGCTGGTGCTAAGTACGGCTATTCACTCATCTTTACGATGCTTATCAGCACTATACTTTTAGCAATTGCCCAAGAGATCTCCGCGCGCACAGGAGCCGTAACCGGTCGTGGTCTCTCTGACTTAATCCGGGAACATTACGGTGTGAAGTGGACTTTTTTTGCCATGAGTGTCCTCCTAATTGCCAATCTGGGGACCACTGTCTCCGAGTTTTCCGGAATTGCTACAAGCTTTGAGATCTTTGGAATTAGTAAGTATATCTCCGTACCGGCAATGGCTGCTCTTATCTGGTGGCTTGTCATCAAGACGGATTATGGGAAAATTGAGAAAATCCTTTTGCTGCTTTGTTTAACATTTTTTAGTTATGTCATCTCTGGTATTATGGTCAAACCGCCCTGGTCTGAAGTCTTGGTGCACTCCATTACCCCTTCATTTTCTGGAACCCCAGCCTTTTTACTGATGGCCATTGGAGTGATAGGCACAACAATTACTCCATGGGGACAGTTCTATGTCCAATCTTCTGTGGTTGATAAGGGAATTACTGCTCAGGATTATCGTTATACGCGTTGGGATGTCCTGATTGGGACATTTTTCACCGGCTTCATTGCCTTCTTTATTATTGTCTCCACTGCAGCAACGCTCTTCGCCAACAAGATACCCATTGAAACAGCAAAAGATGTTGCCCTCGCCTTAAAACCATTAGCTGGGCAATATGCCAGTTTGCTCTTTGGCTTTGGCTTGCTCGGTGCATCTATGTTAGCAGCGTTTGTTCTTCCCTTAAGTACCGCTTATGCCGTCTGCGAAGCATTTGGCTTTGAACATGGGATCAGTAAATCAAATAAAGAAGCCCCTGTGTTCTTTGGGCTTTATACTGTCCTCATTGTTTTAGGCGCAGCTATCGTCTTGTGGCCCAATTTGTCCTTGTATCACGTCATGTTGACCACTCAAGTCGTTAATGGGGTACTTCTGCCTCCCATTCTCATCTTCATGGTTCTAATCGCTAGCAAAAAAAGCATTATGGGCGAATATGCAAATACGAAGTTGTTCAATACCATCTCCTGGACCTTTACCTTTGTTTTGATTTCTCTAACCCTACTTTTACTTGTATGCACTTTGTTTCCAGAGTTTTCAGGTAGTATCTTTGGATTTTTAGGCTTATCTTAGAAAATTGAGTTATTATCCTCATCATGGAGTAAATGGTGAGGATTTTGACTATTATACTGATAGAAAACTCAAGCGACCCTGTATCTTCCTACTTAATTGGTAGGATTTTTTTAAACTGGGGATCCTTTATGAACTTATCCTATTAATTTTAAGTTCTCGAAATTCCGTTAGACTATATAATATTTGAAACAGGCCTACTTAAATATGCGGAGAAGATCTAAGACGGTCTGTCAAATAAACAAATAGCGCCACTCGCCTGAAAATTATGACATTTGACAGTAAAAAGGGGACGTAGGTAAGTAGGTTATGGTATAATTTAATAGGAACAGTGTTCCGTATATCGGAAACAATGTTGCAAAATATGACAAATAATGCCGCATATCGGCGTTGTTAAATTAGGTGATCCAGGGAGGGGGTTAAGAAAAACTGAGTTTTACCTATCCAAAATTATAGAAAAATTATAAGAGGAGGGCGAATCTAAAATGTACAAAAAACTTGCTTTAATTATGGTTATCATTATATCTCTGGTTCTGACAGGCTGTGGAAGTAAAGGTGCCACTGGCACAGGCCAAGCTGATCCCGGAAAAATTCAAAAAGTGAACATTGCCACGGGGACTACTTCCGGTGCTTATTATCCAATCGGAAATGCCATGGCAAAAATATGGTCGGACAAAGTTCCAGGCGTTAAAGCTTCGGCCCAGTCAACTGAAGCAAGTGCTGCTAATATGAATTTCTTGCAACAAAAGGAAGCAGAAGTTGCTTTTACTATGGCCAATGTGGCTGTATACGCTTATGAAGGTCAGGATACATTTAAAGGACGAGCCAACAAGGATCTGCGCGGTATGACTTTCCTGTATCCTAATGTGACGCAAATTGTAGTCCGCAAGGATTCAGGAATCAACTCACTCAAGGATCTTAATGGAAAGAGATTTGCCCCAGGGGCCACGGGTAGCGGGACAGTAACAAATTCCAAAGAAGTTTTGGGTGAATACGGGCTAAATTTCTGGGATAAGGATAAGGGTAATGTGAAGGCTGACTACGTCGGATTTACTGAGGCGAGTGAGCTGTTAAAGAATAAACAGTGTGATGCTGCTAATTTCTCCGGTGCCGTGCCGTTGGCAGCGATCATGGATGTCTCCAATTCTATTGACATCAAAGTGATTTCTATTGAACCGGACAAGATTAAAGAAATTGTCACAAAATATCCATTCTATTACGAGTATGTAATTCCCAAGGGCACCTACAAGGGGCAAGATGAAGATGTGCACACCGTAGCTTTAGCCAATTTATTAATTACACGGGCTGATCTCAGCGAAGATTTAGTCTATAAACTTACTAAAGGTATTTATGAAAACCTACCGGACCTCTTGAATGCCCACGCCATCACCAAGTACATTAAAAAAGAAGATTCCAATAAAGGGATGGGCCCTATTCCGTTGCATCCTGGTTCAATTAAGTACTTCAAGGAAATTGGTGTGATGAAGTAATAAAGGTGGTTAACTGCAATGAACGACCAACAAGGAAAAAGTGACGATAAACAGGTCACGAGATTATCTGCAGATGGAATTGCCTCAGAAGAAGTTGTACAAGAACTTCTGGAAAAATACGACAAAGAATCTCAATTTCGGAAGTTTGAACCCAAATCAAAACTTGCCTTATTGGTCTCTGGTATAGCTGTTTCATTTTCTCTTTTTCATTTGTGGGTAGCGGGTCTTGGTTCGCTAGAGGCTATTAAGTTACGCTCTATTCATCTGACCTTTGTCATGGTGCTGATTTTCCTGCTTTATCCTGCCGCTAAGAAAGGGATGAAAGGCAAACCGGGCATTTTTGACTGGGTAATGGTCGCACTAAGTTTGGTAGCTGGGCTCTATATGGTATTTGCCAACGACCAATTAGCAACTCGTGGCGGTCTACCGATTACCAGGGATTACATCGTGGGTGCGTTAGGTATCCTAGTCGTATTAGAAGCGGGACGCCGAGCGCTAGGCAAAGAGTTGCCGATCCTTGGCGTAATATTTCTCCTCTATGCCTACTTCGGAGAATACGTCCCAGGTACCTTTGGGCACAGCGGTTTTAGCTTGAATCGGATTATTGCCCACATGTACCTGGGCTCAGAAGGTATTTTTGGGGTCGCACTCGGTGTTTCGGCCACCTTTATTTTCCTCTTTGTCTTATTTGGCGCTTTCCTCGGAGAAACTGGGATGGCCAAATTGATTAATGATGCGTCAATGGCTATGGCCGGAACCTCACCGGGTGGACCAGCCAAAGTCGCCGTATTTGCCAGTGGAATTATGGGAACCATCAGTGGCAGCGCGGTAGCCAACGTAGCTACAACCGGTGCCTTTACCATCCCCTTAATGAAAAGCATTGGCTATAAGCCCCATTTTGCTGGTGCGGTGGAAGCAGTAGCTTCCACGGGCGGTCAGTTAATGCCTCCAGTTATGGGTGCAGCAGCTTTTATCATGGCAGAATTTTTAAATATCCCCTATAAAAGCATTATGCTTGCCGCGTTGATTCCTGCGTTTCTTTATTATTTAGCGGTATTTACTATGGTTCACCTGGAAGCGCTTAAGACTGGATTAAGAGGCGTGTCGCGTGACAAATTACCAATCATGAAAGTGGTCTTAAAAGAGCGTGGGCATCTCGTATTGCCGCTCGTAGCTATCGTTTACTTACTTATGAAAGGTGTAACGCCCACTTATGCGGCTTTTTACGGGATTTTGGTGGCGATTGGGGCCAGCTTCTTGCGTAAAACGACACGGATGAGCTGGCGCGGGCTATTGATGGCCTTAGAAATGGGGGCTAAATCGAGTATTGGTGTTGCCATTGCCACAGCAGTAGTCGGCTTTATCGTCGGAGTATCCTCTCTGACCAGCCTTGGCATTACACTAGGAGACAATATGATTTCCTTTGCCCACGGCAACTTATTTGCCACTTTGGTCTTGACGATGATTACCGCCATAATCTTAGGGATGGGCATGCCTACCACCGCAGTCTACATCGTAGGGGCTACCATTGCTGCCCCTGCCCTTCTCAAACTGGGGATCGCTCCATTGGCCGCTCACCTGTTCGTATTCTACTTTGGCAATATCTCTAATGTTACCCCCCCAGTGGCCTTGGCGGCCTTCACAGGAGCAGGGATTGCTGGTTCAAGTCCAAGTCAAACGGGCTGGGCCGCAGCTCGCTTAGCATCAGCTGGGTTTATTATTCCCTTCATTTGGATTTATTCACCAGCCTTAATAGCCCAGGGGAGTTTGGGCGAGATTCTCTTGGCGCTCGTAACAGCAACTGTGGGGGTTATTGCGCTAGCCTGTGCGGTACAGGGGTATATGCTAAAAACGACGAATGTTTTCCAGAGAACATTATTGTTTGTAGCTGCCTTTGGCCTGATTAAGCCCGGATTGATTACAGATTCGCTTGGTATTACGGTATTAATAGTTGTCTACCTCTGGCAACGATTCCAGCGTACTTCAGAAAACACTATTGGGGTTAGCGGTTAGGTTAGGTTAGGTTAGATTAGATTAGAATGTTAATTAGGGATGACCAGTGTACTACAGTTTGCCTTAACGTTTTATTTAGGGACCGGTCAGGGAAACTTAACCGGTCTCTACTTTGTTTAGAAGCCTCTAATTGTATTTTATCTTCTTACCTAGAACTAATCTAAGTTATGAAATATATATACTTACTTACTTACTTACTTACTTACTTACTTATTTATTTATTTATTTATTTATTTATTTATTTATTTTATTGATTTGGAGGTTTAATTATTGGAACAGCTAAGTGAGTTTTCTAAGGATAGAGGAGATATGGTTTCCAATCCAGAGCTATATATTGTTATGATGCGTAAGGTATGGCTGGACAATGCCTTGAATATAGCGTGCCAGGAAGTTTGCCAATTGTTAAAAGAGATAACGACTTGTTCCGAAAAAGAAATGGAAAAACAAAGAATAATTTATAGTCAACCTAGCTTTAAAAAAGCATTACAGCAAGAGTGGAAGAATAAGGAGTTTGCTCTAGAACAGTTGGCAAATCTTCTAGAAGTGGCCCGCCAACAGATTAAATTGGAGGGCCAGATAATTAGTGAGGATAAATTATCTATTCCTAAGGAGAAAATCGGATAATATTTAATTCACTTGCTTCAGAGGATTCTTATAAGCAGAATCTTTGCTTTCACATATCAAACAATGACCAGGAGATATATAACTTTCATATGGCAAGAAGGGTAGGTAACTATGTTAGATTTTAAAGATAAAGTAATGTCTGCAGCAGAAGCTGTAAAGCGTTATATTCCAGCGGGTACTCA
>Ga0209347_1004102_pt1 | contig 15713 bp, 12 predicted proteins | sample AutmiccommuBRH23_FD_187382 | JGI IMG/M metagenome (GOLD analysis project Ga0209347, IMG submission 187382) | Deep subsurface microbial communities from Mt. Terri, Switzerland - Autotrophic microbial communities BRH/23 (SPAdes) (version 2) | ecosystem: Environmental > Aquatic > Deep subsurface >...
ATTGTCTGGTGATATCCCTGTATTGAACCTGCCTGCCGATTACCCAAGGCCAGCCAGGCCATCCTTCAGGGGTGCCCAGAACAGGATTACCTATTCACGGGAATTTTCATCCGATGTCCTGGGTTTTTCCAAAGCCTTAAAAATCACCCCCTATAACTTGTTCCTAAGCCTGTTTTATGTACTTCTGTACCGCTATACCCGGCAGGAGGATCTTCTCATAGGTTCACCGTTTTCCAAAAGAAACGCTAACTCCCTTGAAAAGATGCTGGGCTTTTTCAGTGAAACCCTGGTACTACGAACGGAAATATCGCCTGATCTGTCATTCAAAGAGCTCACCGAACGGGTCCGGGAGACCATCCTTAATGCATTTTCCAACAAAGAGGTCCCGTTTGACTTGCTCGTAAAGGAATTACAGCTCACACGATCCCTGGAGAGCAATCCATTGTTCCAGGTAATGTTCCTTTACCATTCATCCACCGGGAGCGAAAGGCTCGGCCCGGACCTGACCCTTGAATCCGATTATCCCGATACCGGTGTTTCCAAGTTTGATTTAACGCTCTTTGTATTTGAAAAAGACGGTATTCTTACTACCATGTTCGAGTACGCCACTGATTTATTCCATGAAACCACCATAACAAGAATGCAGCAGCATATGCATATGCTACTGCAACAAATTATCCGGGCGCCGGAAGTGAAAATTGGTAAAATCCCTATGATTTCAGCCGAAGAAATGGATTTTTTTCACAGGATCAACCGCATGGAAGCACACCCCTTTTCCAATTATTTATCCATCCATCAGCTTATAGAAACGGTGTCCCTGCAATACCCCTCAAGGAAAGCGCTGGTTATGGGGCAGGAAACAGTCACCTATCTGCAGTTAAACAACCTGAGCACTAAAGTGGCTGCCGCCATCCTTGAACATACCAATGGTGAGAATTTCGTTGTCGGCCTATGCATAAATCGCTCGGTGGAACAATTTATCGGTATGCTCGGGATCCTGAAAGCCGGTTGCGCCTACCTACCTCTGGATCCGGAAAGCCCTGCCGCCCGCAATGATTTCATGATCTCGGATTCGGAAACCGCCCTTGTGCTAACCACAGCCGATCTGGCTGCCTTATTTGGCCATACAAACCAAGAGCTTTTGTTCCTTGAAGATATCCTGGCTGCTGGGAAGGCTCCGAATGTCATTCTACCTGTTGGCTCGGGAGATAAACTGGCTTATATTATTTACACTTCCGGAAGTACGGGCATCCCTAAAGGAGTGCCCGTTACCCATCGCAACCTTCTCGCTTCTACAGGGGGAAGGCTGAATTTCTACCCTGATAACCCGTCTGCTTTCCTCCTCATGTCGGCTATAACATTCGACAGTTCCAAGGCAGGAATTTTTTGGACCCTCTGTACGGGAGGGACCCTGGTAATAGCAGCTAAACATGCGGAACAGGATATGGCCGGGATGGAGACGCTCATAAAGGAGAACGGGGTAACCCACACCCTCATGTTGCCTTCGCTTTACCAAATGCTGTTGCGCTATGCGAATCCTGAAAATTTAAAGGCCCTGGAAACGGTAATAGTTGCCGGGGAAGCCTGCACCCCCCCCTTATGCCAGATGCATTTTGAAAAGTTACCATGGGTATTGCTTTACAATGAATATGGACCAACGGAAGCCACTGTCTGGTGCGTTGCTCACAAGATTGGCATACGTGATGTTCACGGGCCTGTCGCCATAGGAAAACCGGTAGCACAGGCAGAGGTATATTTACTTGACCGGGAACTGGACATGGTCCCATATGGAGCTGTAGGGGAACTGTTTATCGGGGGTACCGGATTGGCCGGAAGGTACATGAACAGGCCCGAATTAAGTAACACAGCGTATATCCCTCACCCTTTTAATCCCGGCAAGGATGCAAAACTATATAAAACGGGTGATCTGGCACGTTTCAATAGCGAGGGGAACCTAATCTTCCTCGGGAGAGCAGACCAACAGCTTAAAATCCGGGGTTTCCGTATTGAGCCTGAGGAAATTGAAGCCATTATAGGGGAACATCCCATGATAGAACGCGTCGCAGTCGTGGCAAGGGAGCAAAACAGGAAGATGGAGTTACCCCTCCCGGGAACGGCAAACACCGATGACCTTATCCAATACCTTGGAAACCATCTCCGGGAAGATCAGCTTGATGAACTCCTGAAGTCAGTTGAATCACTCAGCGAATCTGAAAGAATGTTGCTATTGCAGCATATGGAATACGAGCATTTTTATCACGTAATTCCCGACAAATGAAGAAAATAAAACGGTCCAGGGATTTTGAACTGTCATTGGAAATCAGAGGGGATGATTTTATCAGACCACCCCGCGACGCTCAAAGGAATGCCGTTCTCAATCGGGCAATGAAAGAATTTGCGGCAGACCTTGAGGCGTTACACTTGGAAACTATGAATTTTGTTCCTGGCAGGGAGTATAATGTCCTTGAGTCCGACAGACAGAACAGGTCCCTGCCAGATGAGGAAATCATGGAAGACTGGCTGATTCCGGTAATGGAGGCGATGGCCGGGGTGGTCACAGAAAACGGAGGTGATATTTTAGAAATTGGCTTTGGGAGGGGAATTTCGGCAGATTTCATACAGGCTCATCATATCAGTTCGCACACAGTCATAGAATGCAATGACATGGTGGTCCCCGTTTTTGAGCAATGGAAAAATCAATACCCGGGAAGGGATATCCGATTTATCCATGGGCTATGGCAGGATACAATCGGCGAACTTGGCCTGTTTGATGGCATATTTTTCCATACCTACCCGCTCAACGAAGATGAGTACATGAATTATGTGAATGGCAGTATTACATTCGCGGAACATTTTTTCGAATATGCAAGCCGCCACCTGAAAAAAGGAGGGGCTTTTACCTATTTTTCAAATGAGATAAATTCTTTGAGCAGGGAACACCAGCGAAGGTTGTTAACCTATTTTTCTTCCTTCACCATAAGGGTGGTCCCCTTGAAATTGCCCCAGGATGTAATAGACACCTGGTGGGCAGATACTATCGTGGTGATTAAGGCTATAAAGTAATGGAGCAGGAAATTAAGGACAGGATCGAAAGGCTGACGGAAACACAAAGACAGATGCTTTTATACAAAGCATACGGGCTGGCCGGCACGGGCCCTGTGCATTCATCGCCTGAAAAAGCCGCGAGATTGGTCGCATATGTAACGCCCCGGGATGGTTACGATTCAGGCGACCTTAAAGATTTTCTTAAGGATAAGCTTCCTTCCTACATGATCCCCGATGAGATTATTCTAATGGATAAGCTTCCGACATTGCCCAACGGAAAGATCAATAAAAAGGCCCTGCAGTCAGCCGGCGAAATTAAACCCGCCAGGAACATCGAAGGTTCGGCTGAATCAGCAATCGAAAAGCAACTGATAAAAATCTGGGAGGAAGTTTTGGGTTTTGAACCTATAGGGCGAACTGATAATTTCTTTGAAATAGGCGGGGATTCCATCCTGAGCATTCAAATAATGGCCAGGGCGAGGAATGCCGGCTTATCCTTTAAGCCCAACGACCTTTTTGAAAACCAAACCATTGCCCAAATGGCGAAACTTCCGGGGATTGGCAAAAAAGGGGAACGGCCCTTGGCGGATATGGATGGAGAAATCCTGTTGACCCCCATTCAGCACTGGTTTTTTGAGACCCATAAAATTGCGCCCCATTTCTGGAACCAGATCGTGGAGTTTACAGGGGTAGGTGATGTTAAACCTGATGGGTTGGAGGCATTGATACTGGCTTTGGTTGGGCATCATGAAGGCCTGCGGATGGGCTTTGTTCTGGAAAAGGACGAATGGAAAGCCAAATTGGCCGACACGGATCCAAATGTTGTATTTAAACGGTTCATACCTGGTTTTAAAGATTCGGCGGACTCACAGAACGGCAGGATAAACGAGTTGGTTTACAGGGATCAAGAAAAGGTTAGCCTGGATTCGGGAGGATTATTCCGGGCGATCTATTTTGACTGCGAAGGCGCACAGGCTAATAAATTATACCTTATCGCCCACCACTTGTTGGTTGATATGGTCTCATGGAATGTAATCCTGATGGATATCGCTAAAGGTATCAGTCAGATCCAGTCGGGTGAGGGAGTGGTATTTGAAAATACTAAAGATTCGGTAAAAGCCTGGGGGAAGGAAGCCCTTGCCTATGCGAATTCAGCAGGGGTTATGAATGAATTTCCTTTCTGGGATAAACAATGCCGTAATATGCCCGCCCTGCCTTATGACTTTAAGCCGGCTTCCGCTGTTTTTGTAGAAAAAAGTATAGATACGCTATTATTTTACCTGGACAAAGACAAAACATCCTCCCTCCGGAGGTCGGCCAATGATGCCCATAATACCGGCACGGAGGATTTATTAATGGTGGCATTGTTGAAAACATTATGTGACTGGACCCGCAATAATAGCCTGCACCTTGGCCTGGAACGCATGGGCCGGGTACTTTATGACTCCCCTGTTGATATATCAGCTACTGTTGGATGGTTCACCGCTTTTTTCCCCTTGAACCTTCATTGGGAACCAAACTACAACTGGGGAGAACAAATTAAATCCGTGAAGGAGCAATTACGGGGAATTCCTGATGGCGGAGTGGGCTATGGCCTGCTCAGATACCTGAACCGCGATAGGGAAATCAGGAACAAATTATCCCGGGAGCCGCAGCTTATCTTCAATTACCTGGGCGTAAGGCAGTCCCCCGAAAGTAATACGGGCATCTCATTGAACTTCCTTACGGAAGGAAGCAGGCACCCGCTCAGTGAACGTACATACGCCCTTGAAATAAATGCGTATATCATGAACGGCAAGCTGAATATAAACTGGAGTTATCCCACCAATGCCTTCAGCCGGCCAACCATGGAAGCTCTGGGAAAACAATTTGTAAATAATATCGTAGCCGTGATCAGCCATTGCCTCCAATCCGGGGAAACCGGCTATACCCCATCCGATTTTCCCGAGGCCAACCTCAGTCAGGACGACCTGGATACGCTTTTACGTAACCTTTAGAGCCTATGGAAGCTGTGAAACCACCTAAGATTGAAGCAATATACCCCCTGAACTTAATGCAGCAGGGCTTGCTGTTCCATCATTTATCAGGCCGGGAGGATGAAGGTTTTCTGATTGTTCAATGTACGCTGTATGGCCCTGCCGACAGGAAGCGCCTTGAAATGGCATGGAACGAAAGCATAAAAAGGCATGCAGTATTGCGATCGACGGTACATTGGGAAAACCTTGAAAAGCCGGTTCGCATCGTTCATCCGGATAAAAACATCACGATAAACTTTACTGACTGGACCAAACTGTCTGATGAAGCCATAGAAGAAAACCTCGCCTACCTTAAAAAATCACTGCGTAAGGCCGGACCGGCGTTTCAGGAGGTGCCATTGCTTCAGGTTCATCTGGTGGCGATCAGCAGCAAGCGGTTTATCTTGCTATGGCCTACCCACCATTTACTACTCGACGGCTGGTCTGCGCAGATCATCCTGACAGAAGTACTGGAGCGCTACAACGCCAGCGAAGCGGGCAAAGAATTGGATCTCCCTGTTTTACCTGCCTATGAAGAGTACCTGGCGTCCATCCGGAAAACATCCGCACCGGCAGCCAGGCAATTCTGGTACGATTACTTAAAAGGGCTACATGCCCCCTGCCTGGTTGATCCCAATTTTCAGGGGCAGGGCACTTCGGTGATCAGCAAAGTAATGCTCTCAGAATCGGATACCAGCGCTCTTAAAAAAATGGCCGGCGAACTGAAAATCACCGTGAACACCCTTGTTCAGGGTGCATGGGCCATTGTGCTCAGCAAGTTATTCGCAACCGGGGATGTGGTTTTTGGGATAACAGTGTCCGGGCGTGCCGCCGATCTGGACAATATGCATTTATTGTCGGGCATGTTTATGAATGTACATCCTTTCAGGACCTGCCTGGACAAAAATACAACGATTCCTGAATGGTTAATGGGCATTCAGAAAAAGCAGCTTGAAGCCAGGAAGTTTGAACATCTTGCTGCCGGGGAGCTGGTGCCATATAGTGATTGGCCGGCAGGGCAGGCACTTTTTGATACCCTGCTGGTATTTGAAAATTACCCCAACCTAAAGCTGGCAAATGGCGCATTGCAAGTAAGTGATTTTACCAGTGGCTTAACCTCTACCTACCCATTAACACTGACTGTGATTCCCGGCAGCGAAATGGAATTTGCCCTCTCGGTAAAACCCCATACCATCACGGAAAGGCAAAGGACGGCTGTACTTGCATCGTTAATAAATATCCTGCTTTTACTTTCCGGGCAGAAACCCGGGAATATGGATGATCTCATTAAGATAAAAGCAGGCTTGGAGCCCCTCCCGGGTATGAATGCCAAAAGCCCTATAATAAAGCTGAGTGAGCCACCTGCATCCCCACGTAACAAAACAGAGCTTAGCCTCCTGAAAATCTGGGAATCCTCTTTTGGAAAAACGGGAATAGGGATCCACGATAACTATTTTGAAATGGGAGGAAAATCCTTATTGGCCGTGAGCATGTTTAGCCTCATAAATAAGGAATTCCAGACCAGGATATTGCCCACAACTATCCTTGAGAACCCTACAATTGCCAGCCTGGCTCGCCTTCTGCAAGCCCGGACTGATACAGAAACGGGTACTTTTAAAAACCTCGTGCCCATCCGGGCCCATGGAACAAAACCGCCACTTTTCTGTATACATGCCGGGGGTGGCCATGTTTTCTTTTATAAACCTTTGGCCGACCTCATGGATGCAAACAGGCCGGTCTACGCCATCCAGCCATCCGGCATTTACGGCGGAGAGTCCATGCACCCCGATATTGAAACCATGGCGGCGGAGTATGCAGACCAGATTATCAGCCTCAACCCCGGGGGCCCCTATAACCTGCTGGCCTATTGTTTCAGTACTGCAGTAGGTCTGGAAATGGTCAGGGTGTTCAACGCGAAAGGCTTGCAGGCCAATCTTATTATCATGGATAGTTTTGCAAATCAGGAAACCATCAAGAAAACCAAACTTGGAATGCGCCTTGCAGCCTTTGTAAAACGATTATGGAAGAATCCTCTAAACTCTGTACAAATCATGGTTACAGACAGGTTCAATTCACATTTGAAACCACGCTGGATAATGGCTTTCGGAAACAGCTACCGAAAGAATACGACCAGGGTTGGCCTGCACCTTGTAAAACTATATAATAGGTACAAGTGGCCTGAATTGAACGGAGATATAACGTTGATTCTCACCCATAAAATTGATGATTCCTTTAACAGGGAAACAATAAAATCCTGGAAATCAATAATTAAGAAAAATATCAAGGTGGTTTATATTAAAGGTAACCATAGAACCATCCTCGAACACCCGGATGTTCTTACGGCTGCAGAAACCATTGAAAAATGTTGCCTGTAACAGATTACGACAGCATCATGTTCCTTCCTATGTGTTCAAACAAGCAAAAGTCCGGCGCTTAAGGTAGCGGCAACGATTTAATCGATATACAGAGTCAAAAAAATGTCAAGCCCTGCAGGATTTAGGGATTTACCCCTTCCGGGAAATATTCATGTCTGGCTGGTACCTACCCCGGATGATCATAGGATGTTAAACGCATACTTACAAATATTGTCCCCTTCCGAAATGGAAAAAGCGGCCAGGTTCCGTTTTGAGGCAGACAGAGGCAGATTTATTATGGGAAGGGCGGTCTTACGAAAGCTTTCCTCGCAATTCCTGGGCTGTAAAACAAGCGAGGTACGTTTTGGCTACAAGCAGTTTGGCAAGCCCTTTTATGAAAATGCCACCTTACTTAAATTCAACCTGTCGCACTCAAATAATCTTGTAGTTATTGGGTTTAGCTCAAATCTTGAAATTGGCATAGACGTTGAAAAGGTTCGTTCGGACTATGATTTTTCAGATATAGCGCAAACTGTATTCAACCCGAATGAACTTCTGTTACTTAACAAGCTGGCTCCTGCCGAACGTCTTGCCAGGTTTTATGAACTCTGGACAAGAAAGGAAGCTTTTATAAAAGGCATGGGATATGGCTTATCATTTCCCGTCAACTTAAAAGAAATTTCCGTACTATCAGAGCAGGTTGAAACGGGGAGTTCAATTGGTGCAGATATCATTAGAACCATGCAATCATGGAGAATTTCATCCTTTGATCTGTCGCCCTCATACAGGGCCGCTGTTGCCATAAATGGAAAAATTGAAGGTGTTACGGTAAGCACATGGAATAACAATATATTCTAATCCGTTTGTCTTTTGCCGGATAAACTTTAGCCGGCCGGGCAATCCTTCCATTTCTCCATTCTCCCCTCATTGCATTCCACAATAATCCGGTCATCCTATTCCAACTATTCCAGCTCCCGGATAAGGGCTTCCGCTTTTTCGGTAGCCTGAAGGTATGACTTATATGTCCACCGGCTAAAAAAGTATATAAAGGCCGAGAGGACGGGAACATACCACAACCACATCAGGCTGCCACTGAAGAAATCTTCGTTCCTTATGAGCTTCCCGGCAAGCGGCAGGCTGATAAAAACGAAAACAAATCCCAGGTAAATGCTTAACCGCTGAACATGAAGCAATTTTTTTCGTGCCCTGGCATAGGTTAAAAGGGTATCCTTATAAGAACCTTCAATAATATTCACTGATTGGATCCTGTAGAGGGATCTCAGTACCATCACTGGCAGGCCCAGAAAGAAAGCCAGGGCAAGTATTCCCAGCAGCATGAAATACCAGGTATCCAGTTTACCGAAATTGAAGAGCAGCACCAGGGCCATCCCGAAACATATAACCGTCCCCATACCTTCATATTGCATAAACTTTTGAAATTTGTCGCTGTATTTCCTCTGGGTCATTTCCATAATAATTTTGTGGGTGAGTTTTTTCTGTTTTTCCAACTGCAGGCTCATTTCAGACCATACTGATTGTAATTCTTCGAGTTCCATCCTTATACTTATTTAACCATTTTATTTTTTAGCTTTAACTTTATCCTGGACAGGCGTGTGCCCACATTGGAAGCGCTTAGTCCCGTTATCGCGGCAATTTCTTCATATTTCCTTCCTTCGAGCAACAAGAGGATAAGGCCCTTCTCCAAATCGTTGAGTTCCCTGATGCTGGCATACAAAAGCTTTAACTTTTCTTCAAAGCCGGGGTCATATTGCTCGGATAATTTAAAAACCAGTTGATCCACAGGTGCTGTATCGGGTTTCCTTTTATGTTTTCTCAACTGGGTTATGGCCGTATTCAAAGCCACGCGATACATCCAGGTACTGGGTTTGGCTTCCTTCCTGAAACTTCCAAATCCTTTCCATAACTGAAAGACTATTTCCTGGTAGAGATCCTGCTGGTCCTGGTGGTTATTGGTATAGACGGTGGTTATTTTGTAAATAATCCCTTCATTAGCCCGGATCATGTTTACAAAGGCTTCCTCTTGGCCCATTTAATTCTGTTGTTTACCGGATTAGTATCTCTTTTCCTCAAAAAATCACATCATATCATGATTTTTTCCGGTCGGCCGTTATATCTTTAAAGAACCAGGCATCGCATAAGTCCGGATGTTTGCTGTTGCCGGGACCACATAAAGATTTTAAGATCATGCGCTATTTGTCCGAAGAGATTGAACGGCACCTGAAATATAAAAATCAGGAATCGCTGGTCAGGAAACAACATTCCTGCGGGATTTTCCAGGAATACGGGCCAACGGATATCAAGGACCGGCCTTCCGCCACCACCCAATAAGGTCTGGAAAGGGGGCATTGCTCATTTAGTTATCCTGGCGGTTGGAACCTTTACGATTGGTGTCGCCAATAAGCTGAAGGAATTCCCGGATGGCAGCAGGTATATCCGGCTCCGAAAAGGCTGCTTTCCGGCTAACAGTCCCGTGTTGAACTTCTATGGTATAATGCAGGGCATCCGGCCAATTACCACCCCCTGCTTCAGGTGAAGCTTCCAGAGCCGAGAGCAACGCTATAGCCTGCGGTCCTTCAAGTTCCACTTCACCGTCATAGTCTCTAGGAAAACCGGTAAAACCGCCATCTATCCTGATTTTATATTTCATACTACGGTTTTGGTAAGTCCGACCGATGAAAAACTATCGGTCACAAGTTGCTCTGCCCGGCTGTCTACCTGGCCTTCTTCACTTAACTGCCTGCAGCTATCAAGGATGAGGTTGAGCATATCGGCAAAGCTAGCGGTACGCCATAGCCCTTTCAGGCAGCGGAACCAGATTTTACCAGCATCTTCCATCCCCAGTTCCGAAGCGGCAAGGTAGAATGCCTTGTTGGGGATCCCGGAATTGATATGCACCCCCTGGTTGTCTGAACTTCCGGAATAGTATCTGTCCATATGGTCCGGTTGAATATCAAAATCATTTGCGGTCCCAGGGGCCTTCATGGAACGGATAGCCTTCCCAGGAAAGCCTGGGGTCACTATGGTATCCCCAATAAGCCAATCGGCTTCTGATGGCTGCTGCCCCAGGTATTTTTGTTTGATGATCGTGGCAAAAACATCTGAAAAATGCTCGTTCAGGGCCCCGGACTGCCCATAATATTCCAGGTTGGCCATGAACTGGGTAATGCCGTGGGTGAGTTCGTGGGCCACAACATAAATGGCGGAAGCGAAATCCCTGAATTCTGTCCCGTCGCCATCTCCGTAAGTCATTTCATCTCCATCCCAATAGGCATTATTGTAATTTATCCCATAATGGACATTGGAGATAATTGGCATTCCCATATCATCCATCGAGTTAAGGCCGAAGGTATTTCTGAAATATTCCCGTACATAACCGCTATGGTCATAAGCGTCGTTTACGACGGTATCATCGGACTTACCGCCCCCCTCCGTGCGCACCAGGGCCAGGCGTTGTTCATAGCGGTTCCGGGAATCATAAACCATCCTGTTACCCGTTTTTTCCTGAATGCTCCGGAATAATAGGTTATTAAGGGCGGTGTTTCTTTGTTCCAGGATCCTCTGGGTATCGTTCAGGGCGCGCTTGCACGCTACACTCCCCCGGCGGGCCAGGGCCTCCAGGATATGGGGTGGGACAATAAAACAATGGGCTTTGTCGCACATGTTGGCATAAGCTCAGGGTTCTCCCCTAAGTTCGGCTGTTTTCAGGAATTGGCCAAACTTTTATCTGCCGTAGATCAGGGAAAGAGCGACTTGTCGAGGCCGGGGATTAAATTAAGGGCGTTGCCGTAATATACTTTCCTCAGGACTTCGCCTGGTAGGTCGAGGCCGTACATAGCCCAGAAGGCATGGTATTTCTTATAGTATGGAAAATACTCGTCATCTGTTTCCAAAACCCGGAAATAGGTAGGGAATTCGGCCGGTTGCCAGCTGTCTTTTCCAAAAAGGATGCGGTCCTGGTATTTAATAAAAAATGCCCTGGCATTGCGGGGCTGCCTGCCGAGTTCGGCTATTATGGCCCCTATGCCCACATACATGTTCGGGATCTCTTCCATAAGCTCGCCCAACCGGCCAAGGTTATTGGCATACCATCCCATATGGGCATTGATGAATTTGGTATTCGGGTGGCGTTTAAACATGCGGTGCTGTTCGTTTATGATCTGTTGCCATGGGGCAGGATCTGTGTCGGAACGTTTCCTCCTTGGGTGTGTTTTTAATTCCAGCCAGCGTTCATTTGAACCGTCCATTGAATCCCAGAAAGATTTAGGATCGGCAGAATGGATCAAAACCGGGATGCCCAGTTCGGCACATTTCTCCCAGATGGGCGCCAGTCGTTCATCATCTACCGGAATCCGCTTACCAGCCGAATCAAGGTCCCTCAATCCCAGGCTTTTATAAACCTTCAGGCCTTTGGCTCCGTTCTTTATATCAGCTTCCAGCTGTTCTACTGCTGCCTCCGTCCATCCGGGATTGCCAACCCCGTTAAAATCTACATTGGCAAAAACCACAAACCGGTTGGGGTAGTGTTTATTTATGTTCGCCACAGCCTTCTGGATCCGGTCGCCGGAGCCGCCGCTCAGATTCACCATAATGGCCATGTTCATCCGGTCCATATCCGAAATTAGCCCTGAAAGGTCCATGGTACCCATTTCCCGCTGGTGGCTGTGCACATCGATAAACGGAAATGCTGCCTTGCTGATTTCAGTCCCGGGAACAACCAGGGTGGATTGGGGGTTATAGGATTCAAAATCCATCACCTGTGCCATCATCGAAGTTGCCGGAACGAATGCCATCAGGGTAAGGAAATACTGAAGATGCCTCATTTTTATTTGTAAAAATTAAGAAAACGAATGTACTTAAATCTGATATAAATTCCAGTTTTTGTAAAATTCATCACGATAACCCCCGTGAAAGTTCCATGCCCATTCCTTAGGAGCTTTTACTCTCCAATCAGTCTTTCGTAATCCTGGGGGGTGTCTAAATCAAGCAGGACGTTTCCGGCACTCAGGGGGTAGATTTCCTCATCATGTTTTTTAAGCAGTTCGCGTGCCCCAAAATCGTTTCCCAGGGATTGTAATTCGGTGAAATAACGGGCGGAAAAAAGTGCAGGCACTCCCTTATGGTCGCCGTATGATGTGGCTATTATCTGCCCTTTTCCCTCATGGAAGCTGCCTATCATCCTGTTGAGGTAGCCGGCTTCGATCAAAGGCTGGTCGCACAACATCACCAGTACGGCGGCTAGCCCCGCTTGTTTTTCTAAAAGATAATCCATGCCTCTGGAGAGGCTTTCCCCCAAACCTTTGGCCCAATACTCATTGTCTATAATGCTTACCCCCTCCTGCGGATACAACACCTGCTTTATTTCCCTGGCGTTCGCCCCAAGTACCACCACTACCTCCGAAGCAATACTGGAAGAAGCTACTTCAAGCATATGGTTAATTAAGACCGTTCCCTTCCATGGAAGTAACTGCTTGATGGTACCCATCCGGGAAGAGGCACCGGCAGCAAGAAGCAGGATGGCGGTTGGAGGTGTTTTCAACTGTGGATGGCCCCTTTCTTGTTTTTTAATGGTATAGGCTCCTTGTCGCGGATAACGGTAAGGATCTCGGCCAGTACGGCTATGGCAATTTCTTGTGGCGTTTCGGCACCGATGTTTAAGCCTGCCGGACCATGGATGTTGTCGAAAAATTCATCTGAAACCTCGGGACAGTGTTCCAGAAATTCATTGAGCAATTTCTCACGCCTGGCAGCAGGACCGAGCAGCCCCAGGTAGGCCGGCCTGGAATCCTTCAGCTGTAGCAGGAATTTCAAATCCTTCACATAACTATGGGTCATCAGGACAACCGCTGTCTGATGATCTATCTTCGCTGTATCCAATGTTTCCGGTAAAGTATTGATCAGTTGCCTCGCACCCGGGAAGTCGGCCGCATTCTTTTCCTCCGCCGGGCTTGCCACGACGTCTACTTCCCAGCCTGCAAGCGATGCAAAACTACATAACTGTACGGCATCGTGTTCTGAACCCAGGATCATTAACCTGAAACAGGGTTGCAGGGTTTCGCCGAAACTGGCGGTATCTGCCGCTTCCATATACCCCTTCCTCAGGGGAAACTTCCCTTCGGCAGTTATGAACATGCTCCCGAATTTCCCGCCCGGCGTATCCTGGGGTCCATAATAGCTGACAACGCGGAAATCCTCCCGTTTTTCAAGTACTTCCCCGAAGGATTTAAAAAAATCCGGGGAAGGTGAAAATGGCTCGATCAGAATATATAAAACACCTTCACAACCCAGACGGTACCGGCCATCGTAGGTCATAACCCTGGGCATGCCGCTCCGGAAAACGCTTTCTGATTGCCTGAAAATTTCCTTTTCAACACAGCCGCCACTTACGGCTCCTATCATCCTGCCATCATCCATTATAAGCATCCTTACCCCCGGCCTTCTGTACGATGTCCCTTCCAGGGCGACTACCGTGGCCATTACTGCCTTGCGGCCAGATCCTTCCAGCTGTTTATAGGTTTGGACTATTTTTTTAAACTCATGGGTCATCTAGATCAATTTTCTTGTTGGAACAAAGGGTACTGCGTTTCCCCTCTGGTAAGGTGTATCCTGCGGTTTCAGGCAAACAAAACCATCACTTTCCGCGAGGCTGGTAAGGTCGCCACTTCCATTCCCTTTGACTTCCTTTGCCAGTAGCCGACCTTGTTCCCAGCGGGTTTTTACCCCAATCAGCCAGGTGAGTTGCCCCATGGCGACCATCGTATCCTCTAAAATTACATCAATTTTACTTAATGGTAGCCCGAGCGATTTATAAAGCCAATCCCTGAAGTAGCTGTAGTAGCATACATAGGTAGAAACCGGGTTCCCGGGAAATGAAAAAACAAGAGCGCCGGAGCTTCCGTGTTTTCCAAACCAGAATGGCTTTCCCGGCCGCTGCAGCACTTTATGGAAGATTTTTTCGACCCCAAGTTCTTCCAGGATAAGGGGGAGATAGTCAAATTTACCCCGGGAAACACCACCGCTCAGGATCAGGATATCCATCTCGGCAACCGCATAGGAAAGTTTCTGCCGGATGATGTCCTTATCGTCGGAAACATGGAGCAACAAAGGGGCGACGCCTTCTTCCCGCAGGGCGGTAAACACCTGATAGGCATTGGATGTCCTTACCTGGTGTGGTAAAGGGGTCTGGTCTATCTCAACAAGTTCATCCCCTGTTGAAATCACTGCGATGGCAGGCATTTTTTTCACCCGCACCTCAGCATGTCCAACCGAAGCCAGGATCCCGATGTCGGCAGAACTTATCCTGATATTCTCTTTTAAAACCAATTCGCCTTTCCTGCGATCGCTCCCCCTCCGGTGAATATTCTGCCCCTTTTTCGGAGGGGTATTTACGCGTGCAATCCCATGAGAAATATCAAGATCCTCATACATGATTACGGTGTCGGCATCGTAAGGGATCACGGCTCCGGTCATAATCTCCATACAGAGGTTTTCCTGCCGTAATATGGATGCGGGTTCGCCTGCGGCCAGTACTCCGTCCACTTCAAAGTACAGCCTTCCTTTCTCAAGGGCATGGTAGCTGATTACGATACCGTCTTTGGTAGCCCGGTCTGAAGGGGGAAAGTCCCGGTCAGCATAAACCGCCTCGGCCAGGACCCGGCCGCAGGCTTCTTTTAAGGGCACCTTTTCCGTCCCGAAACTCCGGGAATGTTCAAGGACGAAGTCATAGGCTTTTTCAAAAGATATCATACCATAAAGGGGGAATTACATATGTTTTGGAAAGCAACCCGGTTAGGGGATGCGTCCGGGGCGTATTTTCGCGGAAATATTTCAGGGGCATAGGGTACGGTAATTGCGGATGCCACCCTCCACACTGTACACCTTAAGTTGCGGAAAGTTCTCTGTGATCCATTGCTGCGCTGCCCGGCTTCGTATTCCTGTTGCACAAATTAAATATAGCGTTTTATGCTTTCCGAATTCATCCCGGTGCGATTGGAGTTCGCCAAGGGGGATATTAATGGATCCCGGCAGGTTAAGGCTTTTAAATTCCGCGGGATTTCGAACATCGATGATACTGATTTTATCGCCCCTTTCAATCATCCCTGCAAAATCGTCCCTCCCGATCTCCCCGCCATACCGGCAACCCGGTTCCCCATATTCTGTCCTCAACGTTGTGATTTCGAGGTTTTCAGGATTCAATGACAGGCGAATTTTCCGGACAGACTGGTCGAGGCCGCTGTAGATCATCAGTATGCCCGACAAAACATTACCCGTACCGGTCAGA
>Ga0209347_1004103_pt1 | contig 15701 bp, 14 predicted proteins | sample AutmiccommuBRH23_FD_187382 | JGI IMG/M metagenome (GOLD analysis project Ga0209347, IMG submission 187382) | Deep subsurface microbial communities from Mt. Terri, Switzerland - Autotrophic microbial communities BRH/23 (SPAdes) (version 2) | ecosystem: Environmental > Aquatic > Deep subsurface >...
AGGCCGGGCTTTGCAACCAATACACGAATCATTCTGGCCATTAGTCCCACCTCGTCGCTAAAAATGTTTTAAATTAAATACACAGGTCAAAGATATTATGCATATAAAGCTTATTGCTTAAAGCTTTAGTTAAAAGATAGGCTTTTCCCTGTATTCTCCGAATACTTCCCGGAAAACCTGTACAATCTCACCTTCGGTGGCATAGGATCTGACACTTTCCAAAATAAAGGGTATCAGATTTTGTGTTCCGTAGGCCGCCTTCCTCAGGGCGTCCAGTGAGTCTCCCACCCTGTTATTGTCACGGTCCCTACGAAGCTGTTGAAGTCTTTGGGCCTGATCCTTTTCAATTTGTGGGTCAATCTTCAGGATGTCTATATCGGCTGGTTCATCCTGGATGAATTCATTGACCCCCACCATTATTCTTCTTTTTTTGTCAACATCTCTCTGGAACTGATAGGCAGCGTCGGCTATTTCCTGCTGGAAGAAGTTCTGGTCTATGGCGGGCAGTACACCGCCCCGTCTTTCAATTTCCCCGAAGTATTTTTCAGCTTCTTCCTCCATTTTGTTGGTCAGCGCCTCGACAAAATATGACCCTGCCAGGGGATCAATGACATTTGCCGCTCCTGTTTCATAGGCCAGTATCTGCTGAGTGCGGAGAGCTATTTGAACGGACTTTTCAGTGGGAAGGGCCAGAACCTCATCCATGGAGTTTGTGTGCAGGGACTGAGTTCCCCCCAGTACCGCCGACAATGCCTCATAAGCCGTGCGCACTATGTTGTTTTCAGGCTGCTGGGCGGTTAGGCTGCAGCCGGCGGTCTGGGTGTGGAAGCGAAGCATCCAGGACTTTGGGTTCTTTGCGCCGTATTTTTCCTTCATGCGTTTTGACCAGATACGCCTTGCCGCCCGGTACTTGGCTATCTCCTCAAAGAAATCAATATGGGCGTTGAAGAAGAATGACAGTCTGGGGGCAAAATCGTCAACATCCATCCCGGCGGCCATGCCTGCCTCAACATAGGCAAAACCGTCAGCCAGGGTAAAGGCCAGTTCCTGGGCCGCTGTGGACCCTGCCTCCCTTATGTGATAGCCGCTTATGCTGACGGTATTCCACTTGGGAACGTGTTCCGAGGAGTATGCAAAAATGTCGGTTATCAGTCTCATGGAGGGAAGGGGGGGGAATATCCAGGATTTTTGGGCGATGTATTCTTTTAATATATCGTTTTGTATTGTGCCTGTAAGTTTTTCAGACCGGACACCCTGTTTTTCACCGGTGGCAATATACATACACCACAGTATGGAGGCGGGGGCGTTTATGGTCATGGAAGTGCTGACCCTGTCCAGGGGTATACCTCCAAAAAGAGTTTCCATATCCTGAAGGGAGTCGATGGCCACGCCCACGCGTCCCACCTCACCGAAAGCCCTGGGGTGGTCGCTGTCATAACCCATAATGGTTGGCATGTCAAAGGCAACACTCAGCCCGGTCTGTCCCTTTGCCAGCAGGTACTTGTATCTTTCATTGGACTCCCTGGCCGTGGCAAAGCCGGCAAACTGACGCATGGTCCAGAGCCTGCCCCGGTACATATTTGCCTGGACTCCTCTGGTATAAGGATACTGTCCCGGCATTCCCAGGTCCCTTTGATAATCCATTTCCCCAATATCCAGTGGTGTGTAAAGATCATTAACCGGCAGTGATGAAACCGTCTCAAATTTATAATCACGGTCCTGCATTTTTTTTCTTGATTCGCTCCAGGCTTCTTTGGCCAGGGCTATTTTATCCTTCTGGGTCATATAGTTCATGCTCCTTCCCTGAAGCTTATTAATTCTTCTAAAAGTTTATCGGCTGCGGTATATGGGTCCACCGTCCGCTTTAAAACATTTGCAATGAGTTCCTCCATCTTTCCGTCAGATTCAATTCTGCTGATTATTTTTTGCATTACCTTGGCGTTCAGTATTTCCATAAGTTCCGACCTCAGTTTGTTGGCGGTTTCTTTGGTTTCTCCCCGGACCTTTAAAGTCCCGTGATCCTTCAGCATCTGCCAGAGCTGGTCAACTCCTAATCCCGTGAAGGCCGAGGCGCCAACCACCGGAGGCCGCCATTTTTTAACCAGGGGGCTTAAATCCAACATATTTTCTATGTCTTTTTTCATCCTGCCAATGTCAAACAAATCGCACTTGTTCAGCACAAAGATATCAGCTATTTCCATTATGCCGGCCTTTATAGTCTGAATATGGTCACCGGCTCCGGGGGTAAGCACCACCACAGTACTGTCGGCGTAGTGCATTATATCAAGCTCTGACTGGCCAACCCCAACTGTTTCTATGATAATAACATGGCAGCCAAAAGCGTCCAATATTTTTATCACGTCACGGGTGGACCTGGACAGTCCTCCCAGGCTGCCCCTGGTACCCATGCTGCGGATAAATACCCCTTTGTCCAGGGCATGGTCCTGCATTCTGATCCTGTCACCCAGCAGGGCTCCACCTGAAAAGGGACTGCTGGGGTCCACCGCTATCACTCCAACCCGGGAGTTTTCCGACCTTATAAGCCCAACCAGCTGATCAACGATGGAGCTTTTACCCGCCCCGGGTGAGCCGGTGATTCCTATAACATGGGCCTTGCCTGTGTGAGGGTAGATTCTGCTGATTATCTCCTCTTTTTCAGGGTAGTCATTCTCTATCAGGGTAATCAGCTTGGCCGCGCTCCTGCGGTTTCCCTCCAGAAGTCTTTCAACATGGTCTGTCATATTCTCATTCCTTAGAATTCTATTCCTTCGCGAGCCTCCACACCCTGGTAATAGGGGTGTTTAACCAGGTTTATCTCTGTAACCAAATCTGCCGCCTCAATTATTTTTTCATGGGCATTTCTTCCGGTAAGCACCAGTTCAACATGGCTGGGCCTGATATCAATCAATTCCATAACCTGATCCAGTTCAACCAGATTGTAGTCAAGGGCTACATTTATCTCATCCAATATGATAAGCTGGTAACTACCTCCCAATAATACTGTTTTGGCCCGCTCAACACCCTTTTGGGCCAGCTCAATATCTCCGGGAGTAGGGTTTGCCTTATCTACAAAAGTTTCCAGTCCAAACTGTTCAATGGTCATGTGGGGCAGATATTTTTCCGCGGTGGTCAGTTCACCGTAATTGCTCCAGCCCTTCATGAATTGGATCATTATCACCTTGTGCCCGTGACCCACTGCCCTCATGGCAAGACCCAGCGAAGCGGTGGTTTTACCTTTACCATTTCCTGTATAAACCTGCAGGCATCCTCTTCTGACTTGATTCATGAAAAACCCCCTTAAAACTAAAGTGTTTATTCTTTGCTTAAATTTTTGGCAATGACCATCCTCTGTATCTGGTTGGTGCCTTCATATATCTGGGTTATCTTGGCGTCTCGCATCATTCTTTCCACCGGATATTCCCTGCAGTACCCGTAACCGCCCAGAACCTGCACAGCGTTGGTGGTTACCATCATGGCGGTGTCGGAGGCGAACATCTTGGCCATGGACGCTTCCCTGGTAAGGGGAAGCCCCAAATCCTTCAGCCTGGCTGCCCGGTACACCAGCATCCTGGCGGCGTCAATCTGGGTGGCCATGTCGGCCAGCATAAATCCCACGGCCTGCTGTTCAATTATGGGCTTTCCGAACTGGACCCTTTGCCTGGCATAGGATAGGGCCACTTCATAGGCGCCCTGGGCGATCCCCAGTCCCTGGGCGCCTATACCCACCCGTCCGCCGTCCAGTAGCGCCATGGCCACCTTGAAGCCGTCCCCCTCAACCCCCAGAAGATTTTCTGCGGGCACCAGGGCATTGTCAAATATAAGCTCTGTGGTTTGAGAGGCATTGAGACCCATTTTTTCTTCCCTTTTCCCGATGGAGAAGCCCGGTGTATCCTTATCCACCAGCAGGCAGGTAATGCCTTTATAACCTTTACTACCGGGTTGTGTGCGTACAAAGGTGACATATACATCGGCTATCCCGCCGTTGGTAATAAAAATCTTGCTGCCATTCACAATATATTTATCCCCGTCCAGACGGGCCAGTGTGTTCAATCCGGCGGGGTCCGATCCGGCTCCGGACTCGGTGAGGGCGAAGGCCCCTATCATTTCGCCGGCCGCCATTGGGGGTAAGTATTTCTTCTTTTGCTTATCGCTACCAAAAAGAAGAACGGGCATTGTTCCCACAGAGGTATGCACTGCCAGAATCACCCCTGTGGAGGCGCAGGCCCTTGATATTTCCTCAATGGTAATGATGTACGATAAAAAGTCACACCCCCCGCCCCCCCATTCCTCAGGAATGGGTACGCCCATAAGGCCAAGTTCCGACATCTTTTTTATATTTTCCCAGGGGAACTGGTGCGAGCTGTCATATTGCGCCGCCCGAGGAGCAATTTCATTTTGAGCCAGTTTGCGCACCATGTCCCTCATCATTTTCTGTTCCTCAGTCAGATGAAGAGGCATATCTATTCTCCTTTGACAGTTGTTACTTGGTTATTGGTTATTGGTTATTGGTTATTGGTTATTGGTTATTGGTTATAAGTTTTTACGCCCTATTACTTACTACCTATTACTTACTACCTATTACTTACTACCTATCACCTATTACCTATCACCTATTACCATTACTACTCTACCTTCAGCATAATTGCGTCCCCCTGGGCCGCTCCGCTACAGATGGCAGCGATGCCAATGCCGCCTCCCCGGCGGCGCAGCTCACTGATCAGGGTCATTATTATTCTTGCTCCGCTGGCCCCTATGGGGTGTCCGAAGGCTACCGCTCCACCATTAACATTTATTTTGCTGTGATTAATGTTGGAAATTTTGGAGCTGACCAGGGTTACCGCCGCGAAGGCTTCATTTATTTCGAAAAGATCCACCTGGCCCACATTCATGCCCTGGGCCGCAAGAAGTTTATTTATGGAAAAACCGGGAACGGTGGCTATGTAGGAGGCCTCCCGTGAAACCGAGGCGTGCCCCAGAATGGTTGCCGCCGGACGTGCTCCCATCTCAGCCGCTTTTTCCTCCGATACCACCACCAGTGCACCGGCCCCGTCATTTACTCCCGGGGCATTACCGGCTGTGACCGTATTTTCCGGGTCAAAAATGGGCGGCAGCTTTCTGAGGGACTCAATGGATGTGTCCCGGCGGGGGCCCTCGTCCTTACTGACTAATAAGGGTTCGCCTTTCTTCTGGGGAACAGGCGTCGGTATTATTTCCTCATTAAAAAGTCCTTTTTCCTGGGCCTCCAGGGCCAGGACGTGACTTCTCAGCGCCCACTGATCCTGTTCTTCCCGTGAAACGTCATACTCCCTTGCCACTTTTCCTCCGTGAACGGCCATGTGCTTGTTGTGAAAAGCGCACCATAGGCCGTCATGTATCATCAGGTCGGTGAAGGACCCGTCGCCCATGCGCAGCCCCCACCGTGCCCTGACGAAATAGGGTGCGTTGCTCATGCTTTCCATGCCTCCGGCCACCATTACAGAGGCGTCTCCTGCCCTTATGGCCTGGTCTGCCATGGTTACACTGCGCATCCCCGAGGCGCATACCTTGTTTATAGTTTCCGAGGGAATTTCCCAGGGAAGTCCCGCCTTAACTGTGGCCTGGCGGGAGGGAATCTGTCCGCTGCCTCCCTGTAACACCATACCCATGATGATGTTGTCAATGGAATTATCCTCAATCCCGGACCTTCTGATGGCCTCCCTCAGCACGATACCCCCCAGTTCTATGGCCTTAAGGGACGACAGTCCTCCGCCCAGCCTGCCGAAGGGGGTTCTGGCAAAGCTCAAAATAACAGATTTACTCACATAATCATCTCCTGACCTATATTATGGAAAGGGAACACACCTCCATTAAAGTCTGCAATTTAAAGTCTGCTATGTGGTCGGAGGAATATCCCCAACTCTGAGTAATTATAATAAATTCCACGCAATATTCATGCCATTAAATATCTGTTTCAGCCGACTAAGATTCAAGGTTGTATCAGGGGTTTGAAGCTCCGGCGTTGATTTATTTGCTGTTAAGAAAAGTTAACATATAAATAACCGTATATATTTGTTTACACATATAAGGGGTTGCCGCCCCAAAAAACAGTGTTAGAGTCAAGAATTCGGGTGTTGGAATTTAGTTAGAGACAATCCCGGTATATCATCCGGAAACCCTGTTATTTTACCAAGAAAGGCCGCCTTTAGGCAGCCTGAATATTAATCCTTTATTTTTTTCTTCCAGACAATATAGGTTGCCAGCCCAAGCCCAAAAAACCACCCTGCAAACATAGTCCATACCAGTGTTTCACCCCAGGGTCTGCCTCTCTTTCGGGCATCCCTGAATACCCACAGTGCTGAGAATATCATAATTATAATAATAATAATATATACAATTTTAGCCAGCAGCAAATAGTCCAAATCTGTATAATCTCCCCCAACGCCGAAATTCTATTTATAAGATAGCTCATAAGGCATGGAAAAATTCATCTTCAGATAACATCCCATCTCTGGCAGCGGGCGCCCCACCTGCCAATTACCCGGTCCTCCTCATATATTTCGGCAATTTCACAATTGTTGGGACACCCGCCGCATTCAAAGCTGCTTGTCCGATAGGGTAGCCCGGCAATTTTGAATCCCTTGAAGCGGGATTGGCCTGTTTTTTCCACTTCTTCCCGGGCCAGTTGGGCTGCTCCAATGGCCCCCATTACTCCAAAATGTCTGGGTATAATTATGGGAACTCTCAGGGCTCTTTCGAAGGCCGCCTTGATACCGTCGTTTGCCGCAACGCCTCCCTGAAACACCACGGGAGAAAGCACTTCCTTACCCTTGCCCACATTGTTCAGGTAGTTTCTTACCAGTGCTTCACAGAGTCCGTTAATTATATCGGCCAGCTTATGGCCCATTTGTTGCTTGTGAATCATGTCGGACTCGGCAAAAACGGTACACCTGCCGGCGATCCGCACCGGGGCTGAGGAACTGAGGGCCAGTTCACCGAAATCGGCAATGGGTATATTCAGCCTGGAGGCCTGCTGGTCCAGGAATGACCCGGTGCCGGCCGCGCATACGGTATTCATGGCAAAGTCAGTGACGATGCCATGACGCATAATGATTATTTTAGAATCCTGTCCTCCAATTTCCAGAACGGTCTGGACATCCGGCACGTACATGGAGGCGGCCACCGCATGCGCGGTAATCTCGTTCTTAATTACATCCGCCCCTATCATTACTCCGGCCAGATATCTGCCGCTTCCGGTGGAACCGGACCCGCAAATCTCAACCTCTGCAGAGAGGAGGCCGGCTACTTCGCTAAGTCCTGAAAGAATAGCTTCCAGGGGCCTACCCCTGGTTCTTATATATAAATGCTCCAGAATCTTGCCCTCATGGCTCATAACTACAATGTTCGTACTTACAGAGCCAACATCAATACCCAGATATGCTTTCATTTTTAATTCCTTTCCCGATATCACCAATATCATAATACCTAAATTAACTAACTGACGATTATCTTGCCGCCTGAAATATCAGGAGCATTTTTCTTCCTGTTCAATAAATCAACAAAGGCCTCCAGGCGGGTTGACATTCCAGCCTTACCAGTCTGTTCATCCAGAAAGAAGGTAAGGACCGGGATGTTGTGCTCCCGGCTTACGCTGGTGAGAATGGTTCTGGCCACTATTTCCGGTATGCATGTAAAGGGCGCCATCTGTATAACACCGTCATATCCGTCCCTTGCATACAAAACAGTGTGTCCCACAGATTCCTGACCGTGTCCTCCTATGCAGAGTGGAATGTAAGGCATGGCAGCGTCTTTGACTGAGAGGGTTTCTCTGGTTTCCTTTACTGTGTTGTCCCTGGTCCAGCCTGTCAGGAACAGTGACCTGTGCACCTCGACTCCCAGGTTACCCAGGGTTTCTTCTATTTCAAGGTTGCTGGCAGGCTCCAGCAGAACATATATTTCACCCACTATGCCCACCCTGAGAACATTCTTTTGGACATCCTGGGGCACTGACCTCAATCTTTCCAGTGCGGCTTCCCCGGCCTCCTTTATCTCCTTAAGGGTATAGGCGCTGTCTATCCACTCCAGTACCTCCTTGTATACACTGGTGGTGGAACCTTTTTTCAACTCCCTGGGGCGCAGCACATGGGTTAGTTTTTCCGCTTCATCAAGGTATTTAAGCTTTTCCCAGCCTCTTTTAATGCACTCCCAGATAGCCCGGTAAGAAAGTCGGCTGGCATTAAGCCTGTTGACTTTTCTCAGAAAATCCAGGGGTTGGCTTTTGGGTGCCTCGAAAACAATTATATCCACAGGGAAACCAATGCTGTTAAGTATTTTTTTGTGCAGCTGCCCATAAAGACCTGCCCGGCACGGCCCTGAGCCTCCGCTGGTAATAATTAATTCGGCTCCTTCCATACAGGTTTCCACGTAGGTCCCGGTAATAATTTTTAGTGGAAGGCATGCGAATTCCGGCGAGTAGCGGACTCCATAATCCAGGGTTCTTTTATTTGGCCTGGGGGGGACAATCACTTCATTTCCCAGGTCATTCATAAGCATTTTGAAAGTCCGGTAGGATTCTCCCATCCGGGGAAAGGTTACCTTGGGCATGGATTTTTCATTGCCTCCTTTTTCCTTTTCACCATATCAACGAAGGCTTCAAGCCTGGTAGATATGCCGGCGTCTCCAGTATGTTCGTCAATGGTAACGCTCATAAAAGGAATGTCAGGGTAGTCCCTGGAGGAAATTTCCATTAGCTTATCAACCATGGAATCCGGCCCGCACCCGAAGGCAGTAAGGTGTATAATTCCGTCAACACTACCCTCTTTGAAAAGGTGGTAGGTGGCATTTAAGACCAGGTCACTGAAGGTCCAGAACATATTCTTGGCCAGAATGTTGGCCCTGGCTATTTTCCTGGGGGACAGATTTTCAATGGTAATGACCCTTATACCTATTTTCTGTAGTTTTTTTACTAGCCCCACGCTTATGAACGGGTCGTGAACCTCGTATGGGTAGCCCAGTACAGCAAAGGTCAGATCGCTCTTTTCTTGGGCCGGGGTGATTGCTTTTTCCCTGCCCGATAGAACAGCCATGGCCTCGGGAGGGTGCAGCCCGGACTTCATAAGGGACTGAAAACGCCTGGCAACTATATATGCCTTTATATAGGCCTTAAATATCCTGCCTTTTCCCAGCCCAAACATCTTCCCTATCTTAAGGTATGATTTCCAGAGGGAGGTAAATCCCTCTCTGGAGTCCATTTGGACATCAATTATAGGGGGCATCCCCGTCAGTCCGAAGCGGATCATGTCGGGAAGTCCCAAAAATTTCGGGCAGTATATGGTTTTTCGGTTCAGGCACACTATACGGGGTATAAAAAGATAGTCCACGCTGTCTTTTAGAGATATAACATGTCCGAAAAAAAGCTTGACAGGAACACATGCATCAGCCAGGGCTTCCCTGACTCCCTGGTCAAGGAGACCCTTGGTTGTCTGCCCGGAAGTTACAACCTCTACTCCCAATTCGGTAAAGAATGCTTGCCACATGGGAAAGTGAACATAATAAAAAAGTGAACTGGGAATTCCTACTCGGGCTGCCAAACAATACGAACCCCCTTGATAAGCATATTTTGTCGAATAAATAATACAAAGGCTATTACGGCATTACTTATTCTATAGCCACAAAATAAAATCCTCCAAAATCATGCAGCTATGCTAAAACAAAATGAGCAGTGAATCATCTTTATGAGTCAATCCTATGTGAGATAAGATACAGGAGGAAAAAAAAATATTCTGTCGTAAATAATATATATATTAGAAGAAATTTCCGGAGGTTCACATGTCATTAATTAATTTAAATCCTGCCCATGACAAAGCCCTTGAGGCACTGGCGGCGCTTTCGCCTGAAGAGGCGGCCAGGAAGGCGGCGGTGGAATACAATTCTGAACAGGGCTTCTTTATCGTTCCGTTCATGAATGTCCGGCACCGGGTTGGTTTTCCCGGCGGGGAAATATACACTGAAGAGGGTAATCAAGAGGTTTCTTTAACTGATAGGGTGTGTATACTTCATTACCTTACCCATGCCAGTGACTGCCTGATGACAGGAAGGCAGATTACATTTAAGGAGCTTCCCAATGGGTCCATATATGTTGGGCCCTTTAACAACAGGGCAGTGAGGCCCCTGGTGTCAATATTCGGCAGCTGTCCTGAAAGGCTTTTGGATGCTGCGGAAAAACTTGGGGGCAATCGCGTTGAAGGTATAGGGGATTGGGCGGTTACAGTTAAGGTATTTCCCAAGGTCCCCATAACATTTGTCATTTGGGAGGGTGATGATGAATTTCCTCCCAGTGGAAACATACTCTATGACTCATCTGCGCCCCTTCATCTGGAAACGGAGGATTACGCCCTACTGCCCGGGCTGGCCATATTTCGGATGAAAAAGCTGGCAGGAGTTTAGCAGGAGTTTAGCAGGAGTTTAAAAGAAAGGTTGATCAAAATGGATTTAAAGGAAAAAAGGATCTCTTCTGAAATAATTTATAAAGGGAAAATTATTAATCTCAGGGTGGATGATGTAGAGCTTCCCAATGGTAAACCCGCCAAAAGGGAAGTGGTGGAATATGCGGGGGCCGTGGCGGTGGTCCCGATAAACGAAAAAAATGAAGTATTGATGGTGAGACAGTACAGATATTCGGTGGATAAATTGTTGCTGGAGGTTCCGGCCGGAAAGATAGAAGAGGGAGAGGACCCCCAGGCCAGCGCGGTACGTGAATTGGCCGAGGAAACTGGCTACCGCGCCAGGGAGATGAAATTACTGTTCAGCTTTTACTCCACTCCAGGCTTTACAAATGAAAAAATGCATGTTTACCTGGCCAGAGGCCTTACGTATAAGGGGGTAAACCCTGACGAAGACGAATTTATAGAAGTCAGCCCCATTCCATTGCAGACCGCGCTGGGGATGATTGACAGTGGGGAAATTTGCGACGCCAAATCCATTATTGGGGTGCTGGCTGCCAAAAGGGAAATGGATAAATAGCAGGAGATAAATCCCGGCAGGGGATTTATATTAACAATATCACAGCTCCTGCATAGAACTATTTATAAATCGGGAAAAAGCAATAGCACCCTTATTTACTCTGGCCACCATCGGCCCGGTGGGGTCTGTGGGGATGTCTTCAGCCGCGATGGAACCTATACGCAGTATTATCGGCAGAAGTTTCAGCGCAAAAACCTCGGACATTATATTTCCGTTCACACCTGCATGTGCTATTCCCTTACAGGCGCCCATGACATAAATGCTGCCCCCGGAGATTACTTCGGCTCCCGGGTTCACATCACCCATAACCACTATACTATGCCCTGATGATACCCTTTGCCCCGATCTAAGCGTTCTTTTTACCAGTAGGGTTGGCTCCCCATCGGGTTGTGCCTGCTGCCTTATTGGAATAACCGGGCTTTGTTTCCTCCTGGCCGGCGCAGGCTCATCTTTTTTCGGGGCATTGGGCCATAATGTTTCTCCGGAGGGTATAAGTCCGTACTGCAGGCATATTCTTTCCAGCTCGTCGATAAAACTTTTATTGTCATCGCTACGGGAATTTAGGACGGTAAATTTAGCCCCCTTAAAAAACCCCGGTGACGTTTCCATTTTTAGCTTGAGATTATTTTTGATTTCGTCTACATCCATTTCGGGGTCGAAAACTATCATCAGCCCGTTTTTAGTTCCCTTAATGCTGACAGCTTCCCCGGACATGGAAATCACCACTTTTCGGAAAAATATAATAGCTTTTATTCGATTAAATCAATCAAAATCCTTTTTTATTTTACTTTATTAGAATATGTGCCTTTGCATAAAAACCCCACCTTTGCGGAAAGCTCAATTTCAGAAATAAAAAAAATAAATATAAATCGGCTTTCTGACAAACATTATTTATCATGCAAAACTGTGAAAACAGTGGGAATGGGGGATTTATGTTGCCGGAATGGAGAAAGGACCCTATTCTGGAGAAATGGGTTGTCATAGCAACCGAGAGGGGAAAGAGACCCAGCGACTTCAAAGTGCCGAAGGAAGAAAAAAAAGGTTATGAATGCCCTTTATGCGAGCACCATGAGGCGGAAACCCCACCGGAAGTATTGTCGTACAGAGAAAGGGAAACTGAAAGCAACCGTCCCGGGTGGTGGGTTAGGGTTGTTTCAAATAAATTTCCGGCGCTGAAGATAGAAGGCAATTCAGAAATAAGGAAACAAGGCCCGTATCAGCTGATGGATGGAGTGGGAGCCCACGAGGTGGTGGTGGAAACCCCGGACCACAGAAAGTCCCTGGAAAATCTGAATGAATATCAGGTAAGGGAGGTTATCCGGGCGTGGAGAGACAGATCACTGGATTTGCGACATGATACAAGGTTTAAATACATTCAAATATTTAAAAACTTCGGAAGTGTTGCAGGGGCCTCGTTGGATCATCCTCACTCGCAAATTATAGCAACTCCCATGGTACCCGCCTACGCGTTTGAAAAAATGGGAGGCCTGACAAAACATGCCAGGCTTACTGGTAACTGTATTCTGTGTGATATTATTCAGAATGAGCGGCAGGACCCCCAAAGGGTTGTGGTTGAGAGTCAACAATTTATTTCCATGACCCCCTTTGCCTCCAGGTCTCCTTTTGAAACATGGATAATACCCAGGGAACATCAGGCCGATTATGGGCACATAAGAGAGGATCAGGTGGGAGATCTGGCTTATGTACTGCGATCAACCCTTAAAAAAATATCTGCGGCATTAGATCAACCTCCTTATAATATGGTGATAGTTACTGCTCCGGTAAACTATTTTTCCCTGGATCTGGCTCATTTCCACTGGCATATTGAGATCATGCCCCGACTGACAACAGCCGCAGGTTTTGAGTTGGGAACGGGTTTTTATATCAACCCAACCCCGCCGGAGATGGCTGCGGCTGAACTCAGGGAAGCAGTTCCAGAGTATGATGAGACATTCAAAAATAACATTGAGGTGGTGGAGAAGTATGTTTAACCGACCCCTGAAGATCTTACTGGTATCATCTGAAGTTGTTCCCTTTGCAAAAACGGGGGGGTTGGCCGATGTGGCCGGTTCTCTTCCAAAGGCACTGGCCACAGTTGGAAATGAGAATATGGGTAATGAAGTCAGGGTGGTATTGCCGCATTATAAAGGAGTGGAGGGCGGTAGATATCTTCTGGATTTTCCCGTCCAATTTGGAAACAGGGTTGAATCCGCCATAATAAGGGAGTCTTCCATTGAGGCACAGTATAATGGGGAACATAAAATGATCCCGGTTTATATGGTCGATAACCATCACTATTTTTACAGGGACGGCATGTATATGTTTCCCGACGAGGCAGAGAGATTTATCTTTTTCTGCAGGGCAATTCTGGAGATGCTTCCACGACTTAACTGGCAACCGGATATTATACACTGCAATGACTGGCAGAGCGGCCCCATACCATTTTTCCTCAAAACCAGATACCATCACGACAACTTTTACTCAAAAATATCAACGGTATTCACCATACACAACCTTCAATATCAGGGCAATTACCCCAAGGGCACCCTGAGTATACTGGGGGTGGGGGAAGAGTACTTCACGCCGGAAAAGCTGGAATTCTATGGTACGGTGAGTTTCATGAAAATGGGGATTGTATACGGAGACATATTAAACACCGTCAGCCGCACCTATGCTTCAGAAATACAAAGGCCGGAACTGGGTGAAAGGATGGACGGACTATTACGAAAGCGCTCACACGATTTGTACGGAATAGTTAATGGAATCAATTACCATGAATTCAACCCCAGGACCGATCACCGCATTCACCGCAATTATGACCGTGACAGTATAGATAATAAGAAGGAAAATAAGTACGCTCTGCAAAAAGAGATGGGGCTACCAATCAAGGATATACCGACCATAGGACTGGTATCCAGGTTGGTGGACCAAAAGGGTTTTGATCTGATATCGGAAATTGTAGACGAGCTTATGCATCTAGATATTCAAATTATTTTATTGGGAACCGGAGATCCTTATTATGAAAAAATGTTCTCACAGCTAAAGGAAAAGTACCCGCAGAAAGTGGGTGCGTACATTGGCTACAACACCATACTGGCCCAAAGAATTTATGCCGGATCAGATATGTTTTTGATGCCGTCTAGATTTGAGCCCTGCGGGCTGGGTCAGCTTATTGCCATGAGGTACGGCACCATTCCCATAGTTAGGGCCACCGGTGGGCTGGCGGACACGGTTCATGACTATAACCCGGTAACCGGATCAGGTAACGGTTTTGTTTTCTCGGAGTATAACGGCAGGGCCCTTTATCATGCCATAGCCAGGGCACTTAAGGTGTATCGTGATGATCCGGGCCAATGGACACGGTTGATCAATAACGCTATGGACCTCGATTTCTCCTGGGCTAAATCCGGTGTAGAATATTTGCAGCTTTTTCAGGAGGCAATAAGCAGGCATCTGGAAAAGGCAAGAATTGCCTGAAACATCAAGACAAGATGCCTGAGTGAATTGTCTCTGCTCAAAAAGTGTAAATTTACAAGTGTACATAAATCGTTACAATGTCAGAGGTAAATCGTAACCGCTGATTAAACTGTTTATGGCGCAGGACAGGGTTGTTAAAAAATTCAGCATTAATACCCGGTCAAGGGCCTGTTCATAGGAAGCGGTAAAAAAGACGCTGGTAAATTGAGATACTGATACTCTTCCAAAGCGGTAACGCTCAAGAAAAGGAGTCCGGCGGAAAAGGGACGGAGGGAGAGGAAGAGAATCGGGGAGCCGGTCGAAAGTATTGGCCGGCTTATTTGTTTTCAAGGCGGATAACCCGGATTGTAATAAAGGTATGACTTTTTTGATTTTATAGGAATGATATATCTTTCATTATGCTCAAAAATGTTTTATACTAAAAAAATGACTGACTGTTCAGTCATATTATAAAGGCTTCGGGTAAAGAATTATAAATAGGACGACATAGGGGGTGGAGTAAGTTGCATTTTGAGGCCATGGCTGTTTAGTATTTCAACACTGAATTTTTGAAAAAAGCAGCTACATCGTATTATAAAAAAAAGGAAAATGCAACGAGAAGGTGTAATATAAAGATTAATAGGATGGCGGTAATGTTTTGGTACGGTGCCATGATCAATGTTAAGGTGTGGTACGGAATTTGCATATTATATTAGTGGACTTTGTTTTGTATTTAACTAAAGGGATTAATAGGGAAATTAGGGGGGGGCGCTGTGGTTTTTAAACTCAGTGAAGAGCAGGAGCTTCTAAGAAAAACAGTGCGTGATTTTGCTGAGACAGAAGTGGCTCCAAAGGCTGCAGAGATGGATGAAAAAGAAGAATATGATCTGTCTTTGTGGAGCAAGATGGCGGAAATGGGTCTAACAGGCATTCCTTATCCGGACAGCTATGAGGGGGCGGGTATGGATACCCTGAGCTACGCCATTGCAGTGGAGGAGCTTAGCCGGGTGTGCGCCTCCAGCGGCGTACTGATTTCCGCGCATACATCATTATGTTCATGGCCTATATATGCCTTTGGCTCCGAGGAACAGAAGATTAAATTTCTTACTCCCCTTTGCAGTGGGGAAAAAATAGGAGCGATGGGACTGACTGAGCCCTCGGCCGGTTCCGATGCGGGGGGCATGAAAACCACCGCGGTAAAAGAGGGAAATGAATATGTTTTAAACGGTACCAAGATATTTATAACC
>Ga0209347_1004104_pt1 | contig 15699 bp, 17 predicted proteins | sample AutmiccommuBRH23_FD_187382 | JGI IMG/M metagenome (GOLD analysis project Ga0209347, IMG submission 187382) | Deep subsurface microbial communities from Mt. Terri, Switzerland - Autotrophic microbial communities BRH/23 (SPAdes) (version 2) | ecosystem: Environmental > Aquatic > Deep subsurface >...
TCAGCTACTGCGACAGCATTGCTCAGTCCCTGAAAACATACATAGGCAAACCGGCGTTTGTGCGCAATCCAACGGTGAATTTGCAGGCCGCGATTAATCACCTTGCGGCGCTGAAATCGACGTTTACCGAACAGCTCGCCAGTTGAGGGAAAACAACGCATGCCCACTGAGAAAACACCTGATTCGCTGACCGATTTGCTTGTCAGTTTGATGCCTGCCGGTGACGACCGCAGCATGTGGCGTGATGGCATGGCCAGCGTTCTTGAGCAGGTAGCTGCAACTGACGATCTATCACTTCTCCGTGCTGCCAAGGGCGCAGATGAGTTTGAGGTGAGCTTCATGGAGTTCGTCTCCAACTTCCCCGGCGTCGAGGTTGTGCCAGCCCCGGAAGGCGGCTTCTACGGCTTCATGCTGGGGCTGGTGAAGCTGGATCGCGACCTTCGCGGTGAGGTGCTGCGCGCCTACGCTGCCGAACTGAGAAAGTGTTGAGGGAAATCGGCTGCCCGATTACACACGGCAATTCGGTTCTTTTCACCGCGGCTCGGCTCCCACACCAAAATCCGAATAGCCGAATTTTGCAGTGGAAACTGCCGCAGCAGAGCACTCTGGCATGCAGGGCGGTCGAACAGACCCTAGCATCATGACTTCAGTTAGCAAGCCGCTGCGGAAGCAGGCGGGGCGGGTGCTCGAAGCATCCATCAACATCGACAATCTAAGCTTTCATAGCCGCTAATGTTTATTAGCGGCTACGGGGTGGAAGTGCGTTTGCGGGTGCTCGCTACTGCTTTACCATCCTCAACCAAGGTCCAGATCCAGATCGGAAACCGGCGCGATGACGTTCCGAATCTCGTATTTCGCCGGTCTCAATTGACCAGACGTCCCGCTTGGTGGCCCGCTGAGCCCACCGCTCTCCGCGCCTGAGCGGCACTGTAGAATAAGCGGAGCGGACATCATGCGGCAGCGAATGTCGGTTTGACTAACCCACATCTAATGAGGAAACGTTGTTGTTGAAAGCAGTAGATAAAGATCGCCTTCGCAGAATGCTCGAGGCTGCAGTCAGCCAGAAGCTGCAGACTGACCCAGACGCCATCACGCTCTATGCGCCGGTACTACCGGTTACACCGCGTCCCTATCAAGCGAAGCCAACCGCTCAGCAGATGGCGTATCAGGAGGAGCTTGAGCGCATCCAAACCCAAGCTAGCGATGCACCAGTCGACAGTGGTGACGGCGACAGTGACTTCGCAGAGTACCCTGGACTGGTCCAAGCTGCGCAAGGTGTCAGACAGAAGCGTCGACCGAACTAGCGCCTGCACGCTAGTTCGGTCGCATCCTCTCAATTAGCAGGTTAACCCACCTTCCGTGTCGATCTGCTCGCCTTTGTCCAGCACGGTTTGGTTCTTATCAATCTCAACTGCCTGGGGGCCGGTGTAGGCGACCCGTCTCTTGTTTGCTTCGTAGAACTTCTTTACGGCCAATACGTCGTCGCCTGTGAAGGTTATCGGGGCGGCAGGGTTGTTTTGCTTTTGGTTCATATTGAGTTGCACCGCTAAGACGTCTTCGTGAACGCCTTTCTTCAGCGAGGTTGCCACTCGCAAGGCAGATAGCCCGGTTCTATCGGCTTGATCGTGGGCCACCTTGCTCCACGTATCCTCAAGCACTCCCTTGGCGCGGTTAAGTCGCGTACCCATGACACATCTCCTGATCAGCGGCAGAAAGCCCAGCGCTTTCGCACGTGCTCGATCATATGTGCCGACTGAGCTGCCGACCAGCAGTGGGCGGTCGTGCCTGGTTAGGGCAAAGCACTGGAGCTGATTAGGCCCGTACGAGGCGTGCCAGCCGCGCCGCGATTTTCCCGCCACTGTTTCGAATTGAAGCGAGCCGACCGCTCGTTATGCTTCATTGCATAAAGACAGCGGAAAGGCGGAGGTCGCATGGAGTACGGGGTGAGGATCGAGGCAGACGGTTCGGGAACACTGATCGACTGTTCTGGCAATCCGGTTGGCAGGGCCGACAAGGATGGGAAGACACTTCACCTCATCCCGAAACTGCTACTGGATGAGCAGGCCGCCAGGGGGCTGAAGCTGGCCAACGTGACCTTAGAGTTGCTTTCCGCGCATCGTGAAGCTCTCGGCCCCCCAGGCGGAATCCGAGTGCGGCAACCCTACCCTAATGCCAACTACCTGGTTGGCGGCTCAGACCAGCAACGAAACGGCTGGTGCATCTCGGCAGAGAAGCTGCCGTCGGCGTTTGACCTTGAATTCCAATGGGTCCATCACAGCGGCGATCCGGCCGATAGTCGAGCTCCACGTTGGGTTGTGCGGCACCAGCTCAGGATTATCCTGCAGGAAGGCGCATATCGGACGTACACGATGGCCGTTAACTGTTGGCCCAGGGTGCAAGGTGCAGCCGCCCCGCTCTACCGTCAGCCTCTGGCATTTGTCCGAAAGAGCCAGGCGACGAGCGAGTACTTGAACGCGAGAACCACACTTCGGCTGACCCAGACCGGGCTAAAGGAACTAACGCTCGCGGAGCATGTGGTGATTCCGCCCATCCCGTATGAACAAGCGGTGGCCATCAACGCTTTTCAGGTGGAGCAGCTGCACGAGCGTGAACAGGTTTCGACCTACACCGCGTATCGCGAAGCTCACGTCGCTAACGGCTCCGCCGCGCTTCCCGCCGAGCTGCTTCTTGAGGCGATCCACTTGGCTTGCACCGTTGATTACGACGAAGACCCTATCGAGAACGGCGAAGATAAGACCGGCCAGCTTGAAAAACATCCGGCGATGCGATTGCTGTCTGTGTGGTGGGAAGCAAACCGTCCAGATAAGCCCGGGGCCATGCATGCAGGCTACGCGATGCCGCTAGTCCGAGCCCAGGACGATGGCGAGTACTGGAGCGGCTATCTGGAGTTCCCCAACGTGAACATCCCAGCTATGGCACCGTTTGCATCGTCGTCTGCCACCTGCGGCGACGGCGTGCTGGTTCAGTTCTTCGCATCTGCGGTCCATTGCACCTACCCAAGTGGCGTTTTCCAGACCCACCTGGCGGACGGAACCCGCTGGTCGGACTGTTCTGCCGACCAGGCTCAGGTGGCTGACGGGTCCTTTGATGAGGCTTGGTACTGCCTAGAGGCCCTTGCCTATTTCCCCACGAACTTCCCAGCGGCCTATCGCGCGCTGAAGGCTGTGGCCGGAGGCTAGACGCTGTGGTGGCCACGGGCTCGACCCTGCCCCGCCGAAGAGGAATGTGAGAAATGGGAGCCGGGAGCACAGCCATTCCCCTGATGCAGCGCGCAGCTCCACGGAGGCACCAAGAAGACGCCGAGGACATGCCACACGCCAAGCAAACCGACCGAGCGCGGTGCAAGCCCTAGCTCCGCCCGGCCCTATTCGCAAATGACTCATTTGAAACCAAACAAGGAAGCTATCTAATGCCCGTCCGCCACTGCATCGTCCACTTTATCGACAAGAAGCCCGATGGTTCGCCGGCCGTGTTGCATGCCCGGGACAAGGAGCTACCTCCCTCACAAGTGGTCGAAGACATGCTCGCGGACCTGAATGATAGCTACAACGCCAAGGCGGGAAAGGCGTGGGGCTTCTTCCAGCCAGAGTCAGGGGCCTACCCCTTCAGTGGCTGGCTCGCCTCTTTTTTGGATGGCAAGCAGGACTTTTCCGCGTTTAGCAGGATAGCTGTGGAGCATCTGCAGAAGCTGATCGAGGAGTCGAATCTTGCTACTGGTGGCCACGTCGTCTTCATCCAATATCAGCAGGGACTTACCGAATACCTGCTGATCGGCCTCCTACATCATAGCGAGGGTGTCGCTCTGAACGAGGAACTGGAAGTGAAACAGGCGAACTATCTGGACCTCAGTCGTCTGCAGCTCGCCGCCCGAATAAACCTGTCGGAATGGCAAAACAACAAGGCATCCAAGCAGTACATGTCGTACCTCAAGGGCAAGAACGGACGGCGAGTGTCCGACTATTTCAAAGACTTCATCGGGTGCCAGGAAGGGATCGACGGGCCGGGCGAAACCCGTACATTACTAAAAGCGTTCAGTGATTTTGTAGAGAGCGAAGACCTTCCAGAAAAGCAGGCACGTGAGATGACCGACACCTTGGTGGGCTACGCCAGCTCTCAGGCCAAATGCGGCGGATCGATAGCGCTGAAGGATCTATCGGGCCTTATCGACGAAGACAGGCCGAGCGCTTTTTACGACCATATACTCAGCAAGGACTACGGTCTTTCTCCCGAAATACCCGCGGACAAAGGAACGCTTAGTCGCTTCCACCGTTTCACGGGCCGGGCTGAGGGGCTTTCGATAAGCTTCGATTCCCACCTGCTGGGGTCAAAAGTCGAGTTCGACCAGAACCATGGAACCCTTACGCTTCGTTCTTTGCCGACCCAGCTGACGGAGCAACTCAGAAAGGCTGCGCCGAAGGAAGAGCCAAACACCACGCACCGCGAAGCTGCGCCCGTTGAGGATGGACAGGACGACCCGCTGTATCCGGATGCCGTGAAATATGTTCGCGAGTCCAGCCGTGCGAGCGTAGCCGCCCTGCAGCGCAAACTGATGATTGGCTACAACCGCGCAGCGCGCATTGTGGAGCACATGGAGATCTCCGGCGTAGTCTCCTCGATGGACAGTCAAGGGACGCGGGTCGTGCTCCCCGTTTAGGTCCCAGGAAGGGAGCCCAATTACTGATAGTCTGGGCCGCGCGCCCGAACCAGGCGCCTGGTACCGAATGTGGTGCCCTGGCTTCCTACGGATCATCTCCCCGCAATACGTGCCGAGTTCATTGGTGTGAACAATTGGGTCCTCAGCAGGCCGCGCTAGCAACCGTACCCGGCAGGCTCCTACAGTGGGCTCCATGCGGGACGGAAAGCGCTTGGAGCAACGCCCGATTGGCTGGTCGTTGAGGCCGCTGCCCTAGAGGGGAATCCAGCACCATTTGAGCGGCGCACAGACCGCAGCCAGGCCGGTTTTAGCGGTGAAATCTTTTGCTGACGCACCCTGGCACCAGTCGGCCTTCGCGCGGCTACAGACCGCCCTTACGTGTACGGCACGCATAGCTAGGCACTCCCTGGACAGCTACCGGCCAACACCCTTCCTCGTTAGCTGACCACCACGTTTGCTAACTCTATGATTCTAAAGGCTAACACCCGACCCAAGAAGTTTGTACCCTTCCCGGCCTAAGCCTGCCCCTTGACCGCATGAAGTAGAGCCGTCCCGGAGCCATTGTCGCTTCTCGGACAATTGTCCGCTGACGACAATAGTCACCACTTCGACAATCCGGCCCTTGAATATTGGGCGGATGCGTTGACCAGCAAACCTCTTCGAATACACAACCTTGCCATTGGCCGGGTCGTTCGCGACCTACGGTTGGCTTCCGGCTATTCGCAGGAAGCTTTTGGATTCGAAGCTGGTCTCGACCGCTCCTATATAAGCCTCCTCGAGCGCGGCCGCCGATCGCCAACACTGGACACGATTGTGTGCCTTTGTGCCGTGTTCGACTTGACCTTGAGCGAAATGATCGCCCTGGTCGATGCCAAGCTGGATGACCTGAATGAAAGTTGATATGACGGTGCGTGAGGGACTTGAGCAATACCAGAGGACCATCTCGATTCTAAAGAAGGGCTACGCTCAGGAGACGTACCGAATCAGCCAACTTTTACGGTGGGCTGATGCTGATCTGCCTATGCGTGAGATAACTAGCCCTCACGTGGCGCGATATCGGGATTCACGGCTGCAGCAGGTCAGTAGAAACACCGGCAAGCCCATCTCGGCTGCTACGGTTCGGCTGGAAATGTCGTTGCTATCAAATCTGTTCGACATCGGCTGTATCGAATGGGGCGCATGTGATGCAAACCCGGTCAAACAGGTGCGAAAGCCGAAATCGCCGCCGGGCCGGGACCGCCGCCTGACTGTTCGGGAGGATCGTCAGATTCTCCGCTACTGCAAGCACCATCCCACAACGGAGCTTTACTCCATCGTCGTGCTTGCTCTGGAATCGGCAATGCGGCAGGGGGAAATTCTGAGGCTGGAATGGGAGCACATTAACTTGAAGCTTGGAATTGCCCACCTCCCCGAGACGAAGAACGGCACGAAACGGGACGTTCCCTTGAGTATTCGGGCCAGGGCGGCACTAACTCGCCTCGAGGTTAAGTCCCGAGGCCGCGTGTTCAGCTATACCAGCAACGGACTGAAGTCCGCATGGCGCATTATGACCCAACGCCTGGGAATCGAAGATCTGCACTTTCACGATTTGCGGCATGAGGCATGTAGCCGACTGACAGAGCTCGATCGGCTGGACATCATGGAGATCGCGGCCATCACGGGGCACAAAAGCTTAGCGATGCTTAAGCGTTACACCCACTTACGCGCAAGCCGGCTGGTCAAAAAGCTAGAGGGGACCGGCAGTCGGGGACGGCAGGTGATCATGGGGCAGTTGGTCCCTTACCCGGCGATAGCAGAGCCGACCAAAGAGGGCCGCGTCGAGGTGCGGGTGCTCGACTTTGAAAATATGAAAGGCTACGGGCATTCCGCTGAGGTGGCGATGCAAAGTGCCCAGGACCAACTGCTAAGGCACTTGATCACGGCACTGAGGGATCGGACGCCTGTACCGCCGCCCAACCAGTACTTAGATCTGATCGATGAATCGCGGGTGTTCATGCTGGACCCTCTGGCACCGGCGTCGTTAGACCAGCATCTCTAGGCTCACACTATTTTCTTGGAGAACGGTGACCTTAGGCGGCAGCAAATACCCCAGTTGGCTAGCGAACTAACGTCGCGGTGTTATGAAGGAAGCTGACCCGTTGCATAGATCCCACGCCGGGAGCAGGCGACTAATTGTGGAGCCGCAAAACAGTCAACTTGCTTCGGGTTCCGCACGCTTTGGCCATGCGCACGTCTTGCCAAGACAATCAGTTACAGACGTAGCCTTGGTACGTATTAATGATACAGGCGTAATCGCCTGAAAAACCGTACGAAATCCGGGTTGCCGAACTCCCCGAAGGACAGGAACAGACCCCTGTTTTTGCGTTACCACTTACGCAAGACCATCCGCCGCCGCAGTGGGATCGGCCTAGTAGATACCCTCCGCTACTACCTGCTTGCGGTGAGCGCCACACCCCGGATTGGCAAAACGCAGTTCTACGACGTCCCTAGTTAGTAAAGCAGTCAATAGATGCATAAGCTGGCATCCAAGACGCTTGGCCATTGTAATACGTGCAGGACGAATCGCCATTTGGCAAAGCCCCGAAATATCTATCGGCTGTTTTGTCATCTCCTGACCGAAAGTAACATGCCAAACGCTTATATCCTGTGGGGCATGTCATGGTAGTAGTCGATGTACTAAACTGCTTACCGTATGTCGCCGTAGTTAGGCCCGAAGCGTTTCCCTTCCACACGCCGGATTGGCAAGATAGTGTGAGGCCTGCGGCATTTCTTGCGATTGCACCGTTTCCGGCAGCAGTGCAGGACGCTCCTTCGGTCACAACCTTGTTGAGCTTCACCACCTCACGGAAGTCCGCGGCATCGTTGAATCGAGCCGTGTCGTTGAAGGTGACGGCGCCGTTGAGCCGTGTGGTACCCCCGACTACCGCATTGCCGGTGACGTTTAGGGCGCCGGTTGTTGTGGTGCCCGACACTGCCATGGAGGCGGCAGACGCCGCGCCTACGACGCCGAGGGTGCCGGTTGTGGTATTGCCAGCGACGTTGAGGGAGTCAGCATCGATATGAGCTACTTCGCGGATGTCGTTGTTCCCGAGCAGAAGCGTGGTCTGCATCCGGTTCATTTCCGCATTGCCGGTAGCAATGCGCGAGAGCTTGCTGTCTAGCGCGGGCTCGGTTCCAGGTACGCCGATAGTCGTTCGCACTGTGTTGCTTGGCGCAGACAGGACCTGCGAACTGGCGAGGCCATTCGCCACGACGCCATCCCAATCGGGGCTTACCGTTTGGTCAACGCTGAAGGTAGTGGTCGTGCACGACGTCGACAGCGTCTGGTTGAACGGATTGACGTTGGTTACGCCGGCGAGCAACGGCGGCGAGGTGCTCTTGAGGGCGTTCACGGCGCTTAGGCATGTGGTTCCGCCTGGCCAGGTTCCGTGTTCCACTCGATAAACGCGCGCGGCGTCTAGGATCGACTGTGTCTCTTCGATAGTGAGATTTGAGCGCTTCTCGTTGTAGTCGTTGATCCATACCGGCGTGGTGGCGACGGCAATAAGGGACATGATCGAGACCGCAACCATCACCTCGAGCATGGAGAAGCCACCCTGGGCGAGCGTTGAGCGAAACATCTTCATCTTCCAAGCATCCTGGTGGTCAATGCACTGCGCGACGGTTCTGGGGAGCGGTCGCACGTTCGCGGGAACCCTATCGAATGCCCGATGGGCCAACAAACCAAAATGGGGTCACCAAATTCGCTCTGCTCTAGGAGCGGGCCACCTGCCGGCCGGGAACAGACCGCCGCGACTTCTTCTGCCCATCGCCGCCGTGGATTGCCGGATGGGCATTACGGCTCATCGGATTTTCGCGCGGCATTTTGAGTTGATGGTTTCGCAGGATCGGAAAGAATGCGGCCACGCACTCTAGGAGATCCCCAATGAACAACCAGCCACCTCACGTCTTCGACGCAGCGTCGGACATCCGGGTGTGTGCCGCCAACGGCGCGGTCACGCTCGAAGGAACCGGCTTCTTCTATCGGTTCGGGAACGAACCCTACAATCAGGTCCGGTTTAGCCGTAAGGAACTCCACGGGGTTGACGCCGAGCAGGGCCAAGCAGCCGTGATGACCAGCGGTCTGGGAGCGGATACGCCCGTGGTCGTCATGCGAAGCTCCGAAGAGGCAGACGCGCTGATTCAAGCAATCGCCCGCGTTGCTAACGCCAAAACGAGTCAAGCAGCAGGGTCTGGGCTTAAGCGTTTTCAGGCTAGTGCTGTTGAAGCAATGCTGACAACGATCCTCGTGTGCTTCCTCGGAGCAGGGATGGCGCATCTTGGCTGGACCGCATTTCAACCCCTTGCCGAGATTATCCAGACGCTTCAGACGGGGGACCTTACCGAATAACGGGGCATCGGCTCTTTGAATCGGCCACGGCGTATTGGACAGCCCTCTCCGCTCGAAAGACGCCTCTGGGGGGCCGGCTTAATGTGGATCGGCCGAATGTGCGTTTTGGCCTAAGGAAAAAAGGAGCGCTGACTTTGAGTACGCCTGCGAATTCGGTTCAGATAGTCTCGCCGAGTTGAAAGCTGACGGAGCGGCGTTATCCAGGCCCTCCCCTCACAAACCACAAGGAAGCGTCATGAAAAACTTCGCCGTATTCGCCGTGCTCAGCCTCTCGCTACTCACTGGCTGTACTACTCACCTCGCCGGCGGGCAGAAGCAAGAACTCGCGATCTACGAGAGTAAAGGTCTGGTTGTAGAAGAGAAGAGCGTGGCCACGGCGGCTATCCTCGGTGTTCTGCCAGGGGTCGGCTACTGCTATGTGCGACGATACGCCCTGTGTCTTACCACAATACCGCTCTACCCTTTCCTCGGTCCGCTGTGGCAGCCCTTTGACGTTGCCGGTGCCGCGAAGACCGAGAACTACTATGCGACCAAAATGTCGGTCGAGCGTGCAAAGGCGAAGGCACTGCGCGAGATTGACCATAAGCTCGAAGATAAGACCTTGAACTATGAGCAGCATCTGCGCGAGCAGCGTGCGATTGAAGCCCTCTACTCCGCTTACTGATTACTGACAGTGGCCTGGCGCTCGTGGCCAGGCCTTTCTCCCTCCGCCGAGACGCCGAAATGAGCAATTCATCTGATGCCAACACCTACTCTCCCTTGGCCCCAGCGAAGGCTATAAGCAAAATACTCATCGTCGATGACTCAAAGACAGATACCTACGTGGCCCGCAAGGTCGCCGAAGAGCTCTTTGACGAGGTTCGCTCAGTCTCCAACGTGGACGAAATGTTCAAGGAACTCCAGACGTTTCGCCCCGACATCCTCACGATGGACATCCATCTGTCCGACCGCTTGAACGGGATTTCTCTGGTCGCTGAGATCCGCGCTCTGGATAACGACCTTAGCGTCATGCCCATCGTGGTCATCAGCTCCCGCCAGATGCCATCGGACAAGCAGATCGCCTCGAACGCGGGTGCGTCCGATTACATCATCAAACCGGTAACGGTCGAAGCGCTTGAGCGGACAGCGCGCCGCTTGATCCCGGGCTTTGTCCCGAAGCCCAAGCCATTTGGGGATATGGTCACCATTGGCGACACCAAGTAGTCGCGAAGGCCTTGATGTCGCTCCGCCCCAACCAAGATGCTGATTGCAGGGTGCCGGGCAGCTGAGCCGGGCATCGCACCGGCTGCGCGAGCTGGGTAGTCATCCCCGCCTGCCCCTCAACACTGCTTTCTCGCGGCCTCCCCTCACGGTCAACTATCGCCAGCCACCTCGGTCGCCAAGCACCCGACTCTGTGACACGTCCTCGGCCGGCCCATCGGCCGGAAAAGCCTCAACGGTGTTGCGCGCTGGGCATCCTCCAATCGCAACTTTGCGGCTGGGTTTTGGAATGCCGCTTGCGGCGGCCGGTGGTTTACTGGTGACGCCAACAACGTCCAGGGGACCCAATAATGCCTACTTCCCAATGCACCTCAATCACCGGCACGCCTATTGGCGATTTGAGCCCGGCCATGTTGGATGGATCGAGTTCGGGCTGTGCCTACAGTGACCCGCGGAACGCCCACCGAACCTATAGCGTCGACGGAGAGACCTGGAATGACCAATCACTGAGCGAGCTCATCAGCTTGAACAAGGACCTGTGTGTAGGGGCGCGTATATTTAGCGGCGCGATACGCTACCCTGATCCCGCATCGTTTTTGCCTGGCGCTGACGACGTTGTTCAGCACATGCAGGATCAGGCCGAAGGCAGCGATCACGGCGAGTGGGTAGATCATTACCCCAGCGTCAGCGAAGGGGGAATGGCAGAGTTGACCGCCCTCCTCGCTCCGCTGGAGGCGTGGGCTCGCCAACACTGCGTCCCGGGATTCTACTTGGTCGACGATGTGCGAGAGCACGTCCTTACTGAGGCTGAGATTTCGGCGGCTCACCAGTAAGGCTCTTTTCCTTGAACGAAAAGCCGCGCCGTGGTGTTACGTCCTAGAATGCCACTGTAGAGAACGCTTCACGCCCGGAAGAGGAGCCATCTTTTGGCAAGGGAAACAGGGGCCATTCAACCCAGACCGCTTTTTGGTGCAATCAAGCCGAGCACCGAGGGTTCGATCTTGGACGCGAAACCGATACCGTCGCCGGACGGTGCGGTTCAACGCTACTTGGAGACGTTCCCTCCCGAGATCAACGTGTCGGTCGACTATTGGCACGTCCAGCGGTTTCTAACCTCTTACAGCGGCAAGGCGTCTACCTACAAGGTCTATCGCGGGTTCGTGGAGCGACTTCTGCTGTGGAGCTGGATTGTCAGGGGGCGATCGGTGTTGTCGCTCGTTCGCAGCGATGCCGAAGACTTTATGCGGTTTAACAAAACCCCTCCCGCCGACTGGATCGGGCCTTTAACGCAACATCGATTCGTGCCGGGTGATGATGATGGATTGGTCTTCAATCCGGAGTGGCGCCCTTTCAGCATCCAGAAGAAGCGAGGCGGTAACGGCGAGTACATCGCTACCCAGCCGACGCTGCAGCTGATCTTCGCCAGCTGCAGCACGTTCTATTCCTTCATGAATGCCGATGGTCATCCAGTCGGAAATCCGTTCTCAGCGATAAAGCAAAAGAGCACTCTGATAGGTGGCAAGGCATCTCAGCGCTCAAGCAAATCGCTGACGCAACTCGAGTGGGATTTCCTCCTGGAGACGGCCGAGTTAATGGCCGACGAGGACCCGAGGTACGAACGAAGCCTGTTCATCGTGGTGGCGCTATTCTCGATGTACCTGCGTATCGGGGACCTTGCGGGGAACGGTGAGTGGACACCCACAATGGGATCGTTCAGCCGCCGTGGTGGCAACTGGTGGTACTCGAGCATTGGCAAGGGTGGCGTTGAGGCCACTATCAGCGTTAAGCCCGCGTTCATCCCCTACCTGAAGCGGTATCGGGAGAGCCGGAATCTGACGCCACTGCCTACTAGCACTGACTCCGCACCATTGCTCATCGGACGAAATGCGCGGCGCGGGCTGAGTGCTAGGCATATCCGCACACTGGTACAAGAGGTGTTTGACCGCGCGTTGGCGAGAATGCGGGCGGACGGCCGCACGGATGATGAGTGCATGCAGCTACAGGAGGCGACGGTGCACTGGCTGCGTCACACCGGCGCAACCTTTGACGCCCCTCACCGCCCCGCCAAGCACCTGCAGCTGGATCTGCGGCACAGAAGCCTGCACACCACGCACGACGTATATTACAACTCAATTGATGAAGAGCGGGCCGCAAGCAGCCATGGCCTTGGGATTCGCCGGTAGCGCCGGCGATGCTGCAGCGGTCTCGGCGCCTCTGTAGTGAGGCGCTGAGAGCAGTCCGATTTTTTCCAGACCGCGCTATGCCAATTAGCCTAAGCGTCACTTGCCCCCAAAGCGATCACGTTGGCTTCCACTTGCTCGAAAACTGCTAGTAGTTCCCGCCGTGGGCGACAGTCGTTGTAGCAGGACGTGACGAGCCGGCGGGCCTCCGCTAAGCCGGTGCGCTGCTCCGCCACGGTACCGTAGTGTTGGCGGGCCGAGCCGTAGTAAAGGTCACTGAGGGTTTGACTGGATTCATTTGGATGTTCGCACATCGACCAATCGTCGAGGCGGGACAAGGTTGCTGTCAGTTTTGCATGGGTACGTGCGGAAACGTGCGACCAGGCGAGCCCTCTAAGAATAGACCCAAGTGCCCTATGGTCTGCGATCGACATCGGAACCGCGGGGCGCCACTCCGATGAGACACCGGCGCGGCCGCCGTAAGCGATAGCACCCCCTTTCTGTCCGAAGGAGGGTTGCGGCCGCGCCCGGTACCGTCGGCCACTGGCGAGCCGATGGGGGCTAATGAACGGTGTGTGGTAAGGCCCTGCGTGGCTAACCCAATCAATTGCGGGCAAGTCGCCCAGATTCTCCACTGCTGAGGCGGTTCGCTGTAATAGATCTTCGCTCGATGACACCAGGTACGGAACCGTGCGTCCAGGCGCGTACAGACCGGCCCAGTCTGGCGCGATCGACGCCAGCCCGTGGGCTGCAAGCCATTCCTCTCGATCAAGAACCCGCGTTGCAAGGCGTGACTCATAGGGTTCGTCCAAGCCGACGCCACCTCCCGTAAGAGGATCGATCCAAAGCGTTAGGTGGTCACTCCCCGGCAGGTTCTGCAGGAAGCTTATTCGACGGACATCGGCGGCTTTCCGGGCTGGGCGGAGGCCGGTGGCGTCGGTAAAGACCAATTGCGTGATGGCATCTGTGACGCGCTTTTTCGCCTGTTCGGCGGAGCCCGCGTCAAGCAAGGCCCGGAGATGATCAGGGCTCTCCAACTGAAAGCCCCCCAGCATGGAATAGCCACGAACCTTCAGCGACGGCAGCAGCTCCACCGTTCGCTGTGGCAGATGGACCACTGCTGTGCACCGACCAGAGAAAGGCGTTGCATCCCGGTCGTGCCAGAAGACGGTTAGGAAAAGCGGTACCAGTGTATCGGCAGTGGCGGACGCGCTAAGGGCGCGCTTGGCGTGCTTGAAGCTTTGAAAGCCCGCAACTCGGGCGGCAGCTTCAAGCGCCTGGGTGTGCTTTATTCCGCGTTGCTGACGAATGGACTTGGCGAGGCGGGAGATGCCCGGGATGGTGCTTGGCGGGGTGTACGTCTGACTCATGACAATGCTCCAGGCCCTTATGGAAGCGTCACCCGTCTCCGCTACAAGGACCGAACGATGTCAATGTCGGTCGCGTTTGGCAGTACAAACAGTGCTGTTGCCAGCTTTGGACGACGGGTGTCATGCGCCTGTTGAGCACGGAGGAAAGCTATCAGATGTTGGATGACCAGAACAAGCTAGACGGCTGGCTGAATGGTCACGCCGTGCCGGCAACCTTACTGGTCAGGTTCGGACTGAGCAGCGAGGCCACCTCCCGAGGCGTCGCCTTCGGCTGGGTCCCCCGCTTCGCGCTCAGGTGCTCTTTCGGCAAGTCTGCTCACCTGGGCGATCGCGTCGACTAAGCGCAGTTGCATCTCTTGGACCAGACCGTGTTGAGCGTTTGATGCCTCGGTAAGCCGAGCAACATCTTCTTCCAGAGAGTGGCACCGGCGCTGTAACGCCTCGCCATCGCGCTCGGCGCTGAGCAGCTGCTTCTCTGCTGCGGCACAGGCCTGCGTCGTTTTACTCAGCTGGTCCTCCAGTTCGTAAATGCGCTTATGCTGCTGCTGCGCCTCGGTCACCAGGCGTGCATTGTCGCGGTTTAGCATGGTCACCTCGTCTTGTTTGACGATGAGTACCTGCTGTAGCTGGCGCATTTCGTGCTGCACCTGTTGCATCTGCGTTTCATGTCGATGCTGCTCTTGTTCTCTCTGCTCCACGCTCGCCTGTCGGTAGTGCTCAAGTGTTTCGCGTGCGTTCCTGTGCTTCTCCTCAAGCGAGGCGATCTGGCTATCGCGGTCTTTTAGGCGAACCTGGAGATCGAGGCCCTCTTGGCCCAGACGTGCGTTCTCAATGTCGGCCTGCTGCCGGAGGGCTTTTTCCGCCTCTAGCGCTTTGTGGACGGGTGCATGCCGAGATAAGGGGAAATTTCACTCACTCCCGTTCTAACTGTTTGATTCCTAAGTGAATTCTACGCTCGAATACATTGACCGTGCCGACATACGCTACCCTCGTCACTTCGAGGTGATCTCTCGGGTCGCCTTTTTCAATGCCCCACATATCGATTGGTAAGTTGGAAGGCAGCCGAAAGCCTCCCTCTCCTTGGAGCTGATGATCATGCGCCACGTTGCTACCGAGCCGACGGAAACGACCTCAGACGTTACTTGCGACGCCTGTTGCCAGAGCACAAGCGTTGAAGGTTATGGTCACCAGTTCGGCGTTCTTCAAGCTTGCTGGGGGTACGGTTCAAAGCATGATGGCGAGCGCTATGAGATTCACCTTTGTGAATCGTGCTTTTTCCGAGCGCTGGCCATGCTTCGCCGCGAGCGAATGGTTAACACCATGTTCGATGATGAACCTGACACCAATCAGGATGAGTTTGGTTTGGTGCGAAAGGACGATTTCTGGGCCGAAGGTTGAGTGCGCCGATCAGGCAGCATTCGCAGTCACATGGTCAGTGACTCAACGGCGCCTGCAGGCTTTGCGTCCGCTGAGCCTGAAAATTGGTGAACATGGTTTGCCTGTCTGACCCGCCCACGGTACCGGTGTCTGTTTCTGGTCGCAGTGAGCCGGATCATGGGCTACTTGCGTCGCCGGGGACGGCAGGCGGCGCATGCCTGAGCAGCTTCAGCTGCGCGAGGGCTTCGGACAAGCGCTCCTGTAGGCCCTGGGCTCTTTGTGCCTGAGCATCGGTGGCTTCGCCAAGCCGGGCGACTTCATCCTGCAAAGCGTGGCAGCGCTGCTCCAGTGCATCATTCGTACGCTCCATTCCGGTCAATGTGCTCCGGGCGATCTCCAAGGCCTGAGTTTTCTGCGTGAGATGCTGTTCTTGAGCACGCTGATCCTTCTGCATCTGCCGCGCCTCGGTGAGTAGACGTGCATTGTCACGGTTAAGCTGGGTCAGCT
>Ga0209347_1004105_pt1 | contig 15698 bp, 18 predicted proteins | sample AutmiccommuBRH23_FD_187382 | JGI IMG/M metagenome (GOLD analysis project Ga0209347, IMG submission 187382) | Deep subsurface microbial communities from Mt. Terri, Switzerland - Autotrophic microbial communities BRH/23 (SPAdes) (version 2) | ecosystem: Environmental > Aquatic > Deep subsurface >...
GCTATGCTTCGTTACTTGCTGAATCCTAAACACCTAACCTCAATCAACCGGAAGCAAACCGGCTGTGAACAGAAAAGCGGTCCGCATAACCGGTACGCGAACAGTTCCTTTCCGCTGCCTGGGTCAGAAATAGGCTGATCTCTTGCTGCGTGAAGCCGCACAGTCTGCTCCCTGCCAGACATCCCATTACACTCACTTCACCCGCAGCACAGGCACCTTGCTTGTGCATAAACGGGAAGCATTGTATAATAAAAATGTCGTCGTGGACAGTCTGTTACGTGTAGGTGCTGGTTCACCTGCTCGTGCCTGGAAGTGCTCCAACACTTTCAGGTCACGGCGACTTTTTAATTTCCACCTATTCCTAATTATAGCTTTTTTGAGGTGAATTGCAAGGTATAGGAGAGGGGTAGCGGGAAAAAACCGTCAAAGCTTTAGTTCATTCTGGAGTAATATTTTTGGCATTACCATCCGGAGTTCTAAGAATATACCTTCTGTAAACAGACAAGGCGAATTCCCCAGCTTCAGAATAACTTTTGCCCAGGAATTTTTTTGCCAGGGTAGAGACTTCTAACCCAAAATCAAAGCCGGTACGTTTTTTTAAACTGTTCAAACCACATTTCCAGCTCCCGGCGGGAAGGTTTGGGCAGGGAGCAGATCTGCTCTTGCCATATTTAACACACCTTTTCTTGACCAGGATATTATTTGATTTCATAAGCAGATAGTCAGGTTTTCTTGGCCATTACTTTACGTTGTTTCTTTCAACTTTCTGATAGTTCCATCCTTAATATGGAACTGAATATTGCGTTCTTTACAAAAAGCAATGACTTTCTCAGCCTGTTCATTGTAGAAAGCACGGTGTGCCGTGTATGCGCTAATTTCCTTACTGTAGTTCGTGCGACCGAAGATGATTGTGTCTGCGAAGGCAATCTCCTCCAAAATTTCGCTCAAGTCCTGCTCTATCAGATTCGGTGTCGGGTACGGCTCAACGCTGACCCATGTTTTACAACCCTTGTCATGCAGGGCTTTTAGCGCGGCGAGGCGATCCTGGTAAGAGGACGCTCCCGGTTCGATCCGTTCACGATATGTCTCGTCTAGCGAAATGAACGTGATACCATACTCGTTCTCTTTGGAATAGTCGTCCAGGACAGCGGGTAATAGTCCCTTCGTAAGAACGGTACACTTAATGCCTGCTCCATTTAGTTTCTTGATTGCATCAAGGCTCATCTTTTCTATCTCATCGTACCCGTACATAAAGGGATCAGTGGTAAAGCAAAGCTGTACGGACTTGATTTTGGATTTCAGCCGCGGGATTTCCCGGTCAAGGATTTCCAGCGTGTTACTTACCAGATATGGCTCCAGCCATTCCTCGTATGAAGCCACCTGCCCGAAACGTTTCTTTTGTAAAAATGCATAGCAGGGATACTTACAGCCATGAGCGCAACCAAGAACGTGGTTCATGGTGTAATCGCCATATTCCACGCCGGTTACGTAGAGCATAGATTTGCGTTCTATGTATCCTTTTACCACTTTCATGGTTTGCGCCTCCTTATAATAATTTTCTTATCTTTACTTTCCTCCCAAAACGCAGACGGTTTTCCCTTCTCGGTAAAGGCCGGATTTCTCACGATGTCAATATCACAGCTTACCTATAATTCTTCCAGCATGCTGTATATCATTTTGAAGTCACACAGCATACCGTAGTCATTAGCAAAAGTGGCCAGAAGTTTCGTAAGACCGACATCACCTATAAACCGGGACAGATGTTCCTTTAACTTTACCTTAATTTGATCTACAGTCATAAGTTCGTTTTCCACAGTAGATGATACTGTGGGGTCGATATCAAAAAGCGTCAATTGCCCATCCTGTTGTACATTGATAAACAATTCGTCTTTTCTCTTCTGCATATTCTGCGCCATTAGGAAGCATCCATCCTCGTGGTCACAAACATGAATCATACGATACTTTGGACGCTGACCAGCTTTCAATCGAATAGGCATGTCGAGAACATATCCATATCTCTGCCGCAAACGCTGCTTGTATTCAGTCGACAGCCGCCTTTCAGCTTGATACCCGTTTATCTTTCCGGCCTGATAATCCACCACGATGGCTTTCCAGTATTCGCCGCCGGCAATACTGGAAAGCAATTCCTCAGATTGCTTCGATGCGTTTCCCCCCTTTGCAAGCCGTGACAATTTATCACAGCTTCTGATTGCAGTTTCTTTATCCATTCTGACCCTCACCGCTAGCAACAATTAAGCCTATCGAATTCGATAGGTTTAACTAAATATTATACACACAATACCAAACATTTGTTCTTGTTTCAATGTATATTGGAAATAATACCCTTGTTATCTAAGCGAAAGCTCTTTTAACTTCAAATCGTTAAAAATTCCACTGAATTGGTTGCAAAATGAATATCCACGCCGGTTGCCTTCCTGTAATCATTACTATTTTTAACCGTGTTCGTACGGCACTTGACCTTGCAGCGGACGCTGATTTAAGCGGACGAATTGAAATATAGGGGAATTTAAAAAGCGCATGCGAGGTTTTTTCACCCTATACATGCGCTATGCTTCGTTACTTGCTGAATCCTAAACACCTAACCCCCATCAACCGGAAGCAAACCGGCTGTGAACAGAAAAGCGGTCCGCATAACCGGTACGCGAACAGTTCCTTTCCGCTGCCTAGGTCAGATAACCAAGGTTCCAGCATCCCTGTCTGGAACGCTGACCAACGAAAAGCGTTCCGGCGAGTATTAGTTTAGTTTGCTAGTTCTGCTTTAAGCTTCTGCACTGTTTCCAAAGACAGCCCAGTTATCTTTGCAATGATGGTTGGTTCTATTCCTTCAATTAATGCGTTTCGAGCAACTTCCAGCATTCCTTCCAGCTTACCTTCCAGCTTACCTTCTAGCTTACCTTCTAGCTTACCTTCTAGCTTGGCCTTTTCTGCCACAATAGGATCATACAAGGTTCTCGTCATGCTCAGCACCTCCTCGTTCAGCCTTTCATCGTTTACATACCTGCTGTTTAAATATCTAAAGAGTTTTTCATTCGCTAAGAGTATTTTGTGCAGATCTTCTCCGTCTATTTCCTCAGCTTGAAATAGTCTAACTGCTTCATTGGATATACTTTCCACGATCTGTTGGGCTCTTTGGATTAGTTCCCTGAGTTCTTGTTCTGTATGGTTCTTTCTATTTTTGATTTTCTCCATCTGATAGCGCAACTTAAATACCTGCAATGGCAAGAGTGGGTAGAGCTTTTGTTCCAAAATCTTCTCTTGACTGTATTCCCAGTATTTCATGACAGGTACTTGGTAGCTTACTTCCTGTCCGTCAGGAAATATCAGTCTTAGTCTTAGTTCATCTTTGATACTCAGGTTTTGTTCTATGAAGATGACCAGTTGTTTGGGTATGTAGAATACCATTTCTTCTTGGTCTCTTTCGTATTTGGCTAGTTCTCTGGCTTTGCTGATTCCGTATTCTAACATTCTGATGACCATGCTATCATTCATTTAGAGTCTGTATTTCAATGTGATAATGATTGAATTTGTTGGCATCGCTGAGCTTAAGAAACAGGTCTCCTCTTAGTATATTATATGCATCATCTACAAATTCATTGCTAGCGAAGCTCACCTCAGTGGCTTCTGTTACATAATTTTCCTTAAATAGACTATTTAACATGTTTACCAGCACCTTACTTGATACTGTAAACAGCGATTTCAGAATTTCGTCTAGTTTTACCCGTTCTTGATTGGCTTCCTTTTTGGGCAAGCTATTCACCTACCTTCCTGTAAATATTATACTATAGGCTCCCTTCTATGACTACTCGATCCATCGAGGAACTTCCAAATTGAACTGTGGAATGCTTGGGCGCTGCAAAATAAACAAAGTCAGTTGATGAATTCATAGCCAGCCCATCCGATTGTAACCGAAGGGTTAGCCTGAATTAGAAGTTATAAGCAATAACCGCAATCCTAGCCAGGGGCGAATATTTTTGATAAATGATCCAGCTTCTTCTCATATGACTATCTCCTTCTAAGTTGGTAAAACTAACCATACAGTATTGAAACAGCATTTGGAAGGTGATATGATATGGACAAGAAGATAGGTATTGATACAGAGATCAAGGCAAATAAAGTAATTAAATTCTTTAGAGGGAGGGAATAAACATATGCATGCCGTAAAAGCAAGTCCTATTAAGGCAACTGTCATAGAAGGTCATTACGCGCAAGATGTGATAAAAGAACTGATGAGTAAGCCCTCTCCTATGGCAATTATTCGAAATAAAAGGGCTTCAGATCTAGTTAAAAAATTAAGGAAGTAAATTTTTGGGTTTGTTAATTTCGAAGCAATACCTTCAGTGAAAATTGGTAAGTTAGCCGTTGATATAAATTATAAAAAGAAATATAAAGGCATTGGATCAATGATGGTTGAATTAGCTAGTATGCGATTAGATGTCTTCTCAGATATTGAAACTTTAGAAGAGGCGGGTACAAAATAACATGCAAATAAGATCTTCGAGAAATCGGGGATCTTTTCTCGTTCCCAAAAACAGTAATATCCACAGGGGTAGCGGGAAAAAACCGTCTTGTCCCCTTCGGATCTTTATGGGAAAACAGACAAATTATGAAGAGTTCCGCGAACTCCTTCTCCCTAACTTGTACCAAGAATCTTACGCGCGTAAGATTCTTGGTACAAGCCAGGCCGCTTACCCCCGCCTCTCATTACGTACTCCTTTTGGGACTGCTTCAGCTCATTAACCGCCTGCTCCAACTCACGGGTCGTCATGCTTTCAATATCTATGTCGCGGATGAATTGCGCCCGGTCTTCTTCCGGCACTCCCAGGAGAATGAGGGCGTGGGTGTAGCTCACATTGGGCTGTTCCTGGTTCTGGGCTCTGCCCTTGCCTAAAGCGGGCTGTTGGCTCCCGTAGGCCTCGTAGAGGCGCATCAGTTTTTCAGCCCGATTCTGGGAAAAGCCGACTTCCTCTTGCAGCCACTTGCCCCATTCCCCATACTTGATCAGTCCCTTAGCCTCTGCCAGCCGCCTGCCTATTTCGATAAAGTTATCCAGCACCATTTTCTCGGTCTGGTGCTTAATGATATTAATTTCAGCAGCGATTACCAGAATCCGGTGCTGGACGTACTTAACCGGAAGATCTTTGAACTAACGGAGGAATAACCGTTAAGAACTACTAAATTTATGCTGCGAGGAGTGAGCTTATCGACAACCAAGGTTGTCCGGTTAACCTTTAGTACAGCAGGAGGCAAGACTTTTGCTCTTACTATTGATAATCCGAAGGAAGACCTGCAGATGGCTGAGGCTATGGCCGCTATGAATTCCCTTATTGAAAGCGATATATTTTTAACACCCAGCGGTGCCCTGACGGGAATACGAGATATAAAGGTTATTGATACGACTACTAATGACCTTTATGACCCTCTTCAGGCTTAACCGTTTTACTAAAAAGCTAACAGCCGGCAGGCTCTTAGTTATTTCATATAAAATATCTTCGCTTTTAATATACCTGCTTCTCTGAGGAAGTCTGCCAATCTGCCTGCCGTGTTCATCTTCACCTAAAGTATAACTGCATTCATCTACGAATTTTGTGAAATAAGGTGTAGTTCCGTACTTATTGCAGGAGGCATACTCATATCCTTCAATCTGCAACTTATTTGCAATAATATTCAGCAGCGTAGATTTTCCAGATGCATTATTACCATATAAAACTGTAATTGATCTGAAGAATAATGATTTTTCTATTTTATCAACAAATACATTATATGGATAAATATTCGGATTACTTACTGTCTCCTTAGATAATGAAAAGTTGCTTAAATATATTATGGGTTACACCTTCTCCCATAAGTTTTTCGAGCCGGGCCATGATTGCTTCACGGCCCACGGCCTTCCCCTTTATGAAGTCCGTCACACATATACAATGCCTTGAAGATCGTTGTAAACGCAAAGCACATCTAATCCCGCCCCACGCCGTGCCGCAGTTCTTTTTCCTTATAAATATTTATCGTTTCATTAAGATCAGGCATTATGGTCTACTTTGCTGCCGGTAATTAAGCACCATGGCAATAATCGAAGGGACGATCACTTCATTTTATCTGTTGACAATAAACAATTCATTTTCTTCATCATAGGTATACCCCGCCGCCAGCAGCGTCTGGCGTGAGGCCAGGTTATCCTCGTCGGGCTGGGCAATAATTCTATGCCCATTGGGAAGGGCAAAGATGAAGGATTGAAGCAGCTTCAGGGCTTGACAGGCACAGCCTTTACGCAAAAAATCCACTTCGCCGATTAAATAATCAATACTGTAGGTCTCTTCGACTGGAATGCTGCCCTGCCAATCCTCTCCGCTTCGCCAATAGGGGTAATACTGACAAAACCCAATGGCTGTTTCCTCGGCCAAAATGATGTAATGCCGTATCCAGCTGTATTCGCTTTCCCGCTTGCTTACTTCGTCGATCCAGGCTTCCACAGGCGCATACCAGCGCTGAATACGCTCGCTGTGAAGCCAGTTGACAAACAACGTCAGGTCACTGTCTGTAAAAGGCTTGAGTTGAATATTCATGCTCATCTCCCTGTTTTTCTTCATTTTTTGAGTATTCTCTTTAAGTAGTCGACATCTAACAAATTCACTGTCTCAAAATTTCCGTCATACCTCTCGGAGACCTGCTTGTAATAGATGATCAGCACGGTGGCCATGATGAACAGCGCCCCCAGGAAAATTCCCAGGAAGAACAAGCCTCCATCTATTGCGAAAAAGGATTCCTGGGCCTCCGATTTCAGTTTCTTTATCCATTCTGACCCTCACCGCTAGCACAATTAAACCTATCGAATTCGATAGGTTTAACTAAATATTATACATAATACCAAACATTTGTTCCTGTTTCAATGGATATTGGAAATAATACCCTTGTAATCTACGAGCCCGCTTGCAATGTATCTAGTAAATGAGCCATAAAAGGAACCCTCCTTAAATTTTAAACGTTATTCCCACTGAGAAAGCCTGTCCTATCTGATCTCGTATACGATAATAGGATTGATACATTTTTTAATATTCCCGACTGCAACGGGAATTAATGCAAATGAGTAGTGTTCATTAATTCAGTATGAACCGTTGTTAAAGCACCTAGTTCTTGGGTTTACCGGTCTGCTTTGCTTACCTTCCGAAGCCGGCCCTTAATCGGAGAGTTCTGCAGATTCTGCAGCACCAACTCACCCTTATTGTTTAAGATTTCAACAAAGGTTGATACATCCAGGATATTGATGATTCCGATATCTGCCGGGGTTATGCCCTCAATACTGCAAAGCGTGCCCACAATGTCGACGGGTCTCATCTTGGTTTTCTTCCCGGCATTCACATGGATCTTCATGATTTCGATGCTCAACTGCACGCCTTTTGTTTCCTTGATTTCTGGCAAGGTATTGTTTTTCGCCATAAAATCCTGTTTCGACTCATGCACCCTTGCTTCTTCCGGTCTTTCCTTGAGAAGAATCTCTTTGCCGATGTAGTCGTGGATTTCCTTTAAAAACTTATCTTCATTTTTGGTAACAAAGGTTATGGCTTTACCCAGTTTGTTGACTCGGCCTGTTCTTCCGATCCGATGAACATAGCTTTCTCGGTCGTAGGGGATGTCATAATTGATGACCAAGGTAATGTCCTCGATATCCAGACCTCTTGAGGCAACATCTGTCGCACATAGATATCTGAAATATCCTTGTTAAAATCCTTCATGACATTCAATCGATCTCGTTGTTCCATTCCGCCATGAAGTTTATCACAAGAATAGTCCAGCTTCACGAGTTCAGCGTAAACTTCATCGACGGTTTGCTTAGTATTGCAAAAAATCATACAACTGTCCGGGTTTTCAACCAAGGTTAGATCTTGAAGAAGCTTCAGCTTGTCTGTCTGATCGACAAGATATCTTTCCTGAGCGATCCGATCCGCCGCCGGATTCTGTTCTTCGATTTCCACACGGATGGGATTTCTCATAATCTTACTGCATAAAACATTGATGTCTTGAGGCATTGTCGCTGACAATAAAACGGTCACCCGTTCATGGGACAAGTTGGCAATGATCCTTTCGATTTGCTCAATAAAGCCCATATTCAGCATTTCATCGGCTTCATCAATAACCAGGTATTTTATATTTGATAGATCCAAGGTCCCTCTTTCGATATGATCGATCAAGCGACCCGGAGTTCCAACCACAACGTGGGTTTTTTGTTTAAGTTCCTTTTCTTGAACATGAAAAGGGTACTTACCAAAAATTGCTGCTACTTTTATTCTGCTGTGCTGCATAGGGTGTGAGGCCCTGCAAAGGGTGTGAAAATTTCGCGGTAAAAAAGAACACTCCAGCTGACTTGTTCGAAGTGTGCCCGTAAGTTTACGATATATTACTCCTAAGGGTGCCTATAGGGAGCAGACCCCCTCCAGATCATTAACCTTTGTTTCTCAGGTGACTCTGTATTGCAGCCAAAAAAGTTTCAGCATATTCTAGCAATTCGATAGCATCTTCAGTATCGACTGTCACAGTTGCCTCACCATAATCCCCTTGTTGCCGCAAATCAAAGGCACGGTGCAGAGTCTTGCTTAACTCTTTTGGTAGGAATCCTGTTTTTACAAAATGGCGGTCAAATAGGCCGATCACACCGCTATGTTTAGCAAAACCCAAGTCCATTGTAGCTAAAACAGCCAATACCGCGTAAAACATCGCATAGTAAGAACGGTTGACAATACTCCTAGGACTACCTTGCGCTTTCAAGAGTTTTTTCGCATCTACAAGAGTTTCCACTGACAAGTCCAGCCTGTATTGGATCAAAGTAAGGAATATCGGGTTTTCCGTCATATTGAAATCCCCTCAGTTTTAATTGCTTTACAAAGCATAGAAACGGAAAATGCACCATTTCTTGCCTCACTCTGTGGAATTACCAAAGGTGAAATTACTATGTCATTCTCGAAACCAATTTCCCAGACCAAATCGCTGATTATACGCCTTTGCTCTCGTGATATTGGCCCGGTTTCCAAATATAGATCAAGGTCTGAATCAGCGCTAGCTTCCCCTCGCGCCCGCGAACCAAATAACCGAACTTCATGTAATAGAATTTTTTCACCAATACTGTGTTTCACTTTCTTGGATATCTCAATATCTTTATTACCTGCATGCATATTATAGTTCACACTCTGTTCTTCTGGATAATCGTGAGTTACCGATTCTACGATTTTGCCAACTATTGGGTTAGGAATTGTCTCCATCGTGCCAACCCCCTTCTTCCCTTTGTAATATTATACCATACATTGCAAGGTGGAAAAAGAACAGGTCTCAATGCTCTCTCTCATCTTAATAATAATAAAAACATATGCTGACGTTTGATAAAAAGATATTTTTCGATTTTGGTAGATGGGTAGAGAGGATTCGAACCCTCGCATACTTATGTTTGCTTTATATCTGTTTTTTCATCGCCTTTTCAAATCTGAAAAAGGCATCCATACCTGGTAGCATTCGGTCATCTTCACGTCCGTCGTGACGCTCATGAGGATCAGGATGATACTCATTGTAAAACTCCACAATATGGAATCCGCATTTATTGACGTAAAAATTGATATTACGTTTTTCAAAATATGGGGTAACAAGTTCCCACACCGCTGTTTCCGGGTATTTTGCCTCAATGGCTTTCCATGTAGCAAATCCGATTCCGTGGCTGTTATACTCCGGAAAAACAAAGAGCAAATCCAGTGAATTGTGATGTGTTTCCTTGTTAATACTCAACACTACCCCTCCGACCTTCTTGCCGTCCAGAAGAATATGATACACTACTGCGCCGGAGGCCTTGAAAGATTCCTGAACAACTTCATCCGGCGGAATCGGTCCATTATCACAGTCACCGAAAGTCTCAACAACCGCAACAGCGAACGCCTTTTGCAGATTCTTCTGAAACTCCGGCAGCTCTGCTTCCTTTGCCGGTGTCAACGTAACCCTGTTTTCTTTTTCTATTTTCATAATTACATATCCCCTTCTCATCATTAATGCGATAATTATGTGGCTAGATTTTTTTGAATTCAAATTTTGATACCATAAAATAAGCAAGAAGCATCAATATAATCATTGATATAAGAGCATAAATAATATGACCCAATTTCCTGTGCCAACTGCTTGCCAATGGTTGTTTTTCCGACACAGCTTACACCACTGAGAAATAATCGCATTTACTATTCACGCTTTCTTAATTTCTCTTTATTAATCTGTTAGATCCTATCTTCTTCGTCTAAGCGCCGTTCAATTTCTTCATCAGTCAAGTCAAACTGGCGAGCGTATTCTCGTGCCCGTTGTCTCTGCGCATAATAATCCTGTTTGCGTTGCTCTCTTGTAAGTAAAGGATTCTGCTTCCCACGTCCTACATTTCGTAAACTTCGATAAATAACGTAACTGATGAGTGAAGTGAATAGCAGCATGATAATACTCTGAAGTGGATTTCCAAAGCCAAAACCTATGATCACACTGTTCCCTCCGAAAAGTCTTGTTTCCTTATATTCTACCATAGTGGTACTTAAGCACTCTAAAGAATTTTCTTCGCTTAGCACGCAGAAACCGCTGCCGGCCTGCTTGCGTATTGCTTCTTCAAATGTCGTCATTGCGACCAGAAGTCATCCGACAGATGCGTAGTGTCTTAAAGAGATCCTCAACTTTTGAACAAAATATGTCGGGATGCTGGGAAGTACAAAAAAGATCAGCGCCATTGTAAACTACTTGCAAGAGAAAGGGTACACTTCTCAATCTCTTGCTCGTTTAAAGGCGCCGATCGGTTTAGATATTCCATGCTCAAACCCCGTCCGAAATTGCGATAAGTATAATATCTTGCTGTGTAAACGGTAGAGGGACTATGACTAAAGACACCAGTCCACGCTATTGTAATGATATTGGGGTTTTTATTTTCTACGTTTACTGTCACTAGCACAGTGGGTTCTGGTAATGGTGAAACGTTCATTTTGTTCATAATTAGTTAAGGTAGAAATATTTTACCTTCATCTCCATCGACATCTACCTTCCAGCCCTCTTTAATGACTCGCATGACCCCAGGTATATTCACCACAGCGGGAACGCCATATTCCCTGGCAACAATAGCCCCGTGTGATAAGAAACTTCCGGTTTCCATGATCACCGCGCTGGCTTTTAAAAACAACGGCGTCCAACCTGGATCAGTGGATGGCGCTACCATAACGTCTCCCGGCTGCAATCTACTTCCTTGATCTGGATGATGGATCAACCGAGCTGTACCAGAGGCTCTTCCGGCGGCAACCGGAACACCTGTCAAAAAATTGTCGGAAGACCTGGGAGCGGGCTCCGAATACTTAGGCGTGTCTCCCATAATAATATCCGGTGGTGCAATGGCCTCCATTTCAGTCATGAAAATCTTTCGTTCGGCAACCAGTGCCCTGAGCCCATCACTTTCCCATTCGCCCCTTAATATCGTTACCAGTTCGGGCCAGGTACAGAAGTAAATATCGGCCTGTTCTTCAATGATAGCCCGTTCGCAAAAACGAGAACCCACCTCCTGGGCTATCATCCGGTAAGCCTCCATCAGTACGGCCATCACTGATTTGGTCTTTTCCCGCACGGCAGCTCCTTTTTGAGCTTCCCTAATTAATTGTTTAATCGAACTATGCATACTAGAGAGTACTTTATTTTCAATTTCCCGCCAAGCTTGTTCGAATTTTTCCTTTTGCTTTACCTTCAATTTGGCCAAATCAGCAGTATTGATTGTACTACGTATAATGTCCATCAGGTAAGAAGGATCTTCTTTCCACCTGGGATTAATGATATCAAGCTCGTATACTGCCCGGTGACCGTATTCTTTTAAAAACTCACGGAAGGCCTGCTTAAAAGGTGACCTTTCAGGTAATACTTCCCAACCCATTGGGTCAAAGGCTGGGCCGGTTAAAAATTGAACAGCATCATTATCATGACGGGCGATTTCGGCCAATTCTACAAGTTTGTAGCCGTGATCTGCGCTAGTTATGTCCGCAGTTCCACCAACCATTAAGCCATTGATAATCATCGGAGTTCTGTAAGCGAAATATTCCATTAGGATTTGAGTCAGTCCCCCTATGGCCATAGAAGCCGCGCCGCTTAAAAAGGAGAACTCCCCAGCGAATCTTATGGAGATCTTACCAAGATCGTTATACAGTTGAATAAAATCTTTATCTGATAAATGCCTAAATCCATCTCTTGTTAAGTCGTTAATGGAACCAACTACCCGAGCATGAATTGTTAAGGCATTCTTTGTTGTCTCATTAACTAAATCGCTGTATTTTATTCCGCGCTCTCTTCGTTTCAAACCACTAAGCCCTTCAAAAGGTCTGGGGTCCTTTAACTCAATTTCCGGTTGGTGGCCTCCCCATCCAGCATTAAAGGCACGGGGCAATGCCCCCATCGCATCAAACATAGCCCATTGCAGCGCCGATAGATTACAATACAGACGGCCGTTGAAAAACCTGGAGAATTGTAATCCTGCCGGTAAGAGATAACCGGTTTCGGTAAAATTAAATTTGAGAATTGAATCGATGGTATTAATCGCTAAACGACGATTGAGTGGTGACAGGACCATTGGCATGGCATCTCTATAGTTTCCGTTAGACCAGATGTCCGCTTGGTTCTTTAGAGCGTCAAAGGTCATACGGGGTAAAGAAGTTACCGGTCTGGCCTGAACTAAAACAAACTCCCGGCCATCAAAAACCCATTCCACATCCTGGTGCTGATCACAATGCCCCAGAGCTTCGAAAACCCTTAAAAGAAGCAAGCCCAACTTCTCAATTTTTTCATCCGACAACACCTGCCTGGTATAATATTCTGTGTTCAGCACAAATTGAGTTCCTCCACCCTCTTTAAGGCAGGTCACTCCTTCCTTCCGCCCAGTTTTTCGTTCAATTAACTGAGGCACTGCGCACGTTGGACTGGCATCTAGAAAATATGTATCCGGCTCCACAGTGCCAGCCACAACGCTTTCTCCCAATCCAAAATTAGAATTGATAACCAAAATATCCCGCCGTCCGGTTTGGGGATCACAGGTGAAACCGACTCCAGAAGCTTGGGCAGCCACCATCTCCATCAATACTACCCCAGTAACGACCTCATCATCACTGATCATAAATTTCCTGCGGTAGACTATAGCCTGATTCGACCACAATGAGGCATAACACCCTTTTATAGATTCCAGGATATTACTCAAACCACGAACATTTAGAAATGATTCATGGATCCCCGCAAAGGATGCCTGTGCGGAATCTTCCGCTGAAGCGGACGATCTTACGGCCATTGGTCTTTCAAGAATGCCCAGGCTGTCGAGCATGGTTCTTAATTCTTCCATGATAAGCTGAGGTATAGAGCCCGCTGTGATTTTTTCCCTTAATTGACTCAATTTGTCCTGGTTTTTGGGTTCCTCTATGTTTCCGAGAGTTACTGATTCAGAAATGTTTTTAACCCTGTCCTCTAATCTGTTGTGCTTGATAAACTCCTCATAAGCACAGGTAGTAAGGACCCCTCCCATGGGGATTTTAAAGCCGTACTGAGCTAGACGTCCCAAATTCCAGCCCTTGCCGCCGACATCTTGTACTCCACACTGGAAAGCTTCATCCCACGTTAAAAAGTATTTGTCTGTGGATTTCATCACTTAAACCACTCCCCCCAAACTATTTATTGCCTGTGCTGCATTATATCTTGGACCCTCCTCTGAAATTGGCCCCCTCTAAGAATAGATCGACCATATTAGCTATCTCTTTGCACAGTTCTATCTTTGATGAGTCATTCAACCACTCCATTACAATAAAGCCGCGCAGAAAGTCTAATTGTTTGATCAACAGTTTAGACGAGATATCTTGCCTGATTTCACCTGCCTCCTGGCCTAACTTAATAATCTCGGCAAGAAGGCTATGGGTTCCGCCGCTTTCGTATCCTGCCCCCTGAGACATGTTTTTGAAACGATAGCCTAGGCTAATCCCTATAAGCTCCGGATTAATTTCTACCTGTTCATATATTTTGTCCAGCGTATTGAGCAAACGCGACCTTGTATCAGGGAAGTCAGGCAGTGTGACCAAGGCCTGCTGTGTAAATTCTTTGGAAAGGCCTCTAACATAGTCGTCAACAATAGCCTCTTTAACAGGAAAGTGATTGTACAGAGTTTTCCTTGCAATATCAGCTTCTTCGGCTATCTGCTCCATAGTTGTATTGTTAAACCCCTGGCTTTGAAATAAATCCAGCGCTACTTTAATAATCTTTTGCCTCGTTTCCTTTTTCTTCCTTTCAACCCTGCCTTCGACCGGTATATCTCTTGATTCCACACTACGCCTCCTTTGTATTTGTTCCCTTACGAAAAACGTAAATATTTAATACACATTGAGTGTATTTACACAATGTGTATCTTACTATTATTATCTTTATTTGCTACTGGTGTGTCAATACCTAATTATGATTTTTCTTAAGATGCAAAGAGAAGTAATTCTGGCTGTTGAGGAGTTTCTAGGCAAAAAATTCCCCGACAACACTTCGACGCTTATCTCTTATTGACCTTTGATGGCAATAGCACGGAAGAACTGGAAAGACTATGAGAAAGTCGCAAATATCTGCCTGGAAGAAGGGGCACTTGATGCCTTCATCATCGACACGAATGAGCGAAAAGAAGTCGTTTGGTCAGATTCTTGATCCCGGTAAAGTTTGCGAGTAGAATACAAAGGGGGCCCTGCCGAGCAGGACCCTTTTGTTATTTTTGGTCTATTTTCTTTTTTTGACTCCAGACTTAGAGGCAGGAGACTTCTTGCCAGCAAACCAGAATCATCATACCCCGTTAGCCAACAAATCACAGCATCAACCTCGAATTTGGTGCGCCCTTTGCGCTCCGCCTTTTTGACGAGTAGCGGGTAGACGCTCGAAAACGCCATCTTGTACACGCGCTCGTTTGTCATAAAGTATCACTCCGTTTCGCTTCCTGATTTACTCTCCACCGCACGATGTCGGTGATGAGTTCATAATCTATCGGCTTGCCAAGCAGTAGCTGAATTGCTCCCTTGGAAGTCTTATAACCCACGAGCCGCTCCGCAAATTTGGATGTGACTTCGCCGCCGGGGTACAGCCCGATGTGCTTCTTGAACGCCGCAAAATGGACAAGGTTCTCACCCTGCCAGAACGTCGGCATCTGCCACGAGATTTTCTCTGTGGCTTCCGGCGCAGCTGCACGGATGGTTTCACGGATACTTTGCAACAAAGGCCGCACATTTTCCGGTTGTGCGGCGATGTATTCGTCAATGCTGTTCGGTTTCACGCAAAAGTGATCTTGTTCCGTGTTTTTGAACTCACGACCGCACTTCGGGCATTTCCACATTTCATCCACGCTCCTTGTTATTGTGTCACTGATTCCTACTTGATACGCACCCACGATGACTTATCAATAGCAAAGCGACAATTAATAATGATATCACTGACGCTCCTTAAGGACTACTTTTACGGTGTTGCCAGCTTGCTTGCCCCATATTCAAATTAGGTTAGCGTGATACAAGATGCTTGGTGTATGGTTCTAGCAAATACATAAGTTGCTCAGTAATTTCCTGCACATTGCAGGGCATAGAATTATTGATCCACCATTCCAATACTCCAATAAACCCAGAAGTCAAAAAATGAGTGGTTACACCATTTGA
>Ga0209347_1004106_pt1 | contig 15695 bp, 12 predicted proteins | sample AutmiccommuBRH23_FD_187382 | JGI IMG/M metagenome (GOLD analysis project Ga0209347, IMG submission 187382) | Deep subsurface microbial communities from Mt. Terri, Switzerland - Autotrophic microbial communities BRH/23 (SPAdes) (version 2) | ecosystem: Environmental > Aquatic > Deep subsurface >...
TTTATTTACAATTATAAATTCGTATCCGCCCTTTTTTGATTGCCTGAGTAAAACAGGCAAGGTGTTGCCGTACTTAATGCGGTAAGTGAAATATTTTCGTGCATTGGCAGGGATTGTTGTTTCAGTAAACGCACGAAATTTATTCAAGGCATCGAGCTTTATGTTCTTTGCCCTTTTTGCATGAAAAAGTTTTTCGAAGAGAGATGGCTTTTCAATGATATGGTAAGCGAATATTTGCATACCGAGAGCCTGCTGATAGAACAATACTTGCTGAAGGATGGTGGCACCTTCCTCGCATGGTGGTACCAGGGCCAGGATATTATTCGAACGGTATCTCATTGCAAAGCCTCCACTAATCTGTTAATATAAGTATAACTGTCAGCTACTTTAATGTAAATATATAAAAAGTAAAGGATTTGATTGTAGCCTGAGCTTCATTATCGATATGATTACATCAGACGGGCTTTTACCTGTAAAGCCTCCTTTGGGTTCAATACAAAAATCTGGTAAATATCCTGCTGGCTCACTCCTTTTTCCCGGAGAGCAGGTACCAGCAGGTTTTCAATATCGGTAAAACCCCTGAAAGATCCTCCTCCAGGTTCATCAGGCTTATACCAGCCGGCATCATGAGAAATAAGAATCCGGTCAAGTAATCCCTGTTTTTTCATGAAAACTATAAATTCAGTATAGCGTTCAAGTTCATTTGAAGAAAATCCGTCGAATGCTACCCATGCGCCCCTGCTGGCCGCTTCTGCCAATCGCTGAAAGTCGGACTCATTTTGTGCATGTGTCCATATAAAAGCAGAAGGATGCACCCCGTGGTTCTTCAGAATTTCAAGCTGCTGAAACGCAGGAATGGAAGGGCCTGTATGCGACATAATAACCAGACCTGTTGTTATATGGGTAAGGGCAGCTGCCGAAACAATTTTCCTGTGTATCTGCTCCAGCGGTCCCCCTTCAACAGCAATCTTTATAAAACCGGGGTATACTCCTGTCCCTTCAATCCCATTGTTTACTTCCTGTATCCAACGTTGAGCCAGTTGTTCGGCAGTTTCTTCCCAGGCATGCCCGGGCAGGTATTTTCCACCCACCGCACCATAATATCCTGTGTTGGTTATAAATTGCATGCCTGACTGTTCGCTGAGCATTTTAAGAAGTTCAGGGTCTCTGCCCAGGTATGCAGGGGTGCATTCAACGATTGTTTTATATCCCAGGTTTTTAATTTCAGTCAGGTAGGGCAGGATTTTATTCACAACGCTGTCTTTATTCCAGCGGTGGTAGCCGGTGCTGTCGGCTCCAATAAAATCAACAAGCAGATGCTCGTGCGTGAGGGTTTTTCCCATGGCTCCTGCCCGTATTTCACCTTGAACAGCCATAACTTTTCCATCCTTATTGGAAAGAGAGAATTTACATGAGACCATGCATATGGGCAAGATCATTATCAACAGGAAAATTATTCTTTTCATCATTCACATAAATGTTTTTACCAATTTACGAAATTGGGAGCATAAAACAGATATTTTCCTGGTATTTCGAACCTTAGGCTGCTTAATTTTTTGTACGGCATTTATGCCTACCTTTCCAGCCTCGAACCCAAAAATAAAACAATAGTTCGTTACGCTCCCAAAAAATAATGAGCAAGGCCTGATAGCTTATAGGGAATCAGACTATATGAACATTATAAACTCTGATATTTCGGTAATTTTAACCTATAATATCAGCAATTGGAATGAAGGCTAAAACCAGACTACAATTACCTTTGTAATGCTTATATAATGAAAAGGTGAATTCTAAAGAAAAAAAAATCTGGTTGTTTGGCATCTTCTGTGCCTGTCCCTTAAATAATTCTCTGAAGTCATGTCCATTCAATCCGGTCAGAAAATTACCATTGAGTGAAAGGTGGCACATCATTGAGGGGTTGTCAGAAGATGAAGTTACCGCCCTGATAACCACTCATACTACGTGTTTGCATGTGCGTGAAATGAAAAGTGCAAAAGCTGCACAGCCCCTTAAGGCATCTTCTTCTGTATCATTCAGGTAAATAATTTTGTATCTGTCAGTATCCAGCAGCCTGTCCGTCTTTTCTTGATTCAGAAGCCCCGTAATAAACCTTGTTCACCGGGTCGTGCATGATTGCCTGATATCCGCCATAGGGCCCGTCGGCATAACCGATATTATGGCCTTTTCTCATAAGGCTTCGTATGGTTTCGTAAGAATAGCCTGTTTCAAGCGATACAACTCCGCCATCTGTCATTCTTTCATCGGTTGGCTCACTTGAGCCTTCGTGCTGAATCCGGGGAGCATCGCCTGCCTCCTGAAGGTTCATGCCAAAATCGATGATATTGCATATCACCTGGACATGACCCTGTGGCTGCATGGCACCGCCCATTACCCCGAAACTGATAAAGGGTTGTCCGTCTTTGGTTACAAATGCCGGAATGATTGTATGGAAAGGCCTTTTATGTGGTTCATAAACATTCATATGTCCGTCCTCGAGCGAGAACATTTCTCCACGGTCCTGCAATATAAATCCAAGTTTTCCGGGCGTCATTCCCGATCCCATTCCCCTGTAGTTGCTTTGGATGAGGGAGACCATATTCCCATCCTTATCGGCAGTAGTCAGGTAAATTGTATTTCCCATTTCAGGCACTCCCGGTGGATAGCTTCTTGCTGCCCTTTCAGGATTAATCAGCTTTGCACGTTCCTTTGCATACTCTTTCGATATCAACTGGCGGAGAGGGATATTACTGAAATCAGGGTCGGCATAAAATTTTGCACGGTCTTCAAATGCCAGTTTTTTAGCTTCAATGAACAGGTGCATATATTCAGGTGACCCGAACCCCATTTTGGAAATGTCATACATCTCCAATATATTCAACATCTGGAGCACAGCAATCCCTTGTCCGTTAGGTGGAAGTTCCCAGACATCGTAACCGCGGTAGTTCGTAGAAACCGGTTCCACCCATTCCGAAGTATGTTCTTCGAAATCACGCATGCTGAAGAAGCCTCCCTGTTCGCGTACATACTGAACAATCTTTTCAGCAATTTCACCTTTATAAAATACATCTCTGCCACCCTGTGCAATGAGTTTAAGTGTACCTGCCAGGTACGGATTTTTGAATATTTCACCTTTAGCAGGAGCTTTACCGCCGGGCATAAAGATTTCTTCAAACCCGGGATATTTTCTTAACGACCGGGCATTTCCCTGCCAGTAATAGGCAATTACTTCACTTAAAGGAAAACCATTCTCAGCATATTCAATAGCTGGAGTAAGGATTTCTTTCATGGGCAGCTGTCCGAATTTATTATGTAATTCAAACCATCCGTCAACGCAGCCGGGTACCGAAACAGGAAGAGGCCCCAGAGCAGGGATTTTCTTAAACCCGTTTTCTCTGAAATAATCTATTGTTAAATCATATGGTGAGCGGCCGCTTGCATTCAATCCATGCAGTTTTTGGGTTTTCGCATCCCATACAATGGCAAATAAATCTCCGCCCATGCCATTGCCTGTAGGTTCAACCAGTCCCAGCACTGCATTGGCTGCAATGGCAGCATCAACGGCACTGCCGCCTGCCTTTAAAATATCAATGGCAACTTGTGTGGCCAGCGGCTGGCTTGTACAGGCCATTCCATGCTGGGCAATGACTTCACTCCTGGTGGCAAACGAATGCCCGGTGATCCTGTCCTGCGCATTGATTTGTATGGTCAAAATTATGGATAAGACAGGCAGAATAATTTTTTTCATCTGATGAAGACTTTAAATCTGTCCTAAATGTACAAAAACAAGCTTAAGGAATGCCTGTTGAATTTAAAAATTGTAAGATCTCCCGAATCAACCTCTCAGCGTTTCCAGGGCACTTTCCGTGCGGGCAAGATAATTGTCGACCTGCTCACTGGTTTCAAATCCTATAATCATCATATCTACTGATTTGAGTCCAAGGACGAATTTCAGGGCATTGTCAATTTTCTCGCTTTCGTTGCGTAAATCGCCATTGCCTACCAGTTTCATTCCTATTACGCCCTTGCCTGCAGCATGAAGCTGGTTTATAACCTCCACTACTTCAGCAGGATCAGGTTTGTCCATGGCTATGCCATAAGGGTTGATGCGTACATGGATGACATCGATCCATGGATTTTTAACTGCATCCTTCATGGCTTCAAGAGAGTGAACAGATACGCCATGAGCTTTTATGATTCCTTTTACTTTCAGATTTTCAAGGATATCCATCTGCTTTTTCTGGGTTTCTGTCCAGTTTTCTTCAACCATGCAATGCAGTTGGACAAGGTCGATATAATCTGTATTCAGTTCTTTACGGAAACGGTCGATTACAATATTGGCATCGGGACGCTCGGGTTCAGGAATGCCACCTCCGCGCACCCATATCTTGGAAGTGAGGGTAATTTCTTCCCTGTTCATTTTTTGCAAAGCCTCCGCCATGAGTCCGTGGGTTCCGTAAGTATCGGCACAGTCAAAGAAGCGGATACCTTTATCCCATGCATGCTGCAGCAACGCCAGGCTTTTTTGTTTATCCTGACGGGTTAAAAATGCAGAGCGGTTTCCCCCATGAACCCCCGTACCAATCCCCAGAAGGGTTGTTTCAATACCGGATTTTCCAAGTCTGACCTTTTGCAGCGGGTTTGAACTGGCGTACCTTGACTGGCTGCCAAATACAGGATTAGAAAACAGCAAATGTGCCGTACCAAGTGATAAAGCCCTGATAAAATTGCGGCGGTGCATATTTAACTTCATACTATCCTTTTATTTAATTTTACTCACAACAAACAGGTTCCCTGTTTGGTTGATGCCTGATACTTTCAACAGATAAGCTTCTGTACAAAATTCTGCCACTAAATTAGCAAAATATTCATACAAAGGTATCAGCAGGATGTATATGGAATTAAAAGACCTGCCTGCAGAATGATGCTGAAGGAACTGGTTATTTAGCTGCTTTTTCCTGTTCTGCAGATTCTTTTGCCGGAGTTTCAACCGGTTTGTTATCATCGGTTTTCTTTTCCTCTTCCTGTTCAGAATCTTTAAACAGGGGAATTGCATGAACCGGTTTCTTTTGGATGATTTTATTAGTTATGATTTTATCCACTGCTCCGGATTTGCCTCTAAAATCAATGAAGCTGCTTAACTTCAGACCCAGCAGAAAAAAGATAGAGGATGCAAAAAGAATTGTTTTCATGATTTCAATGTTTTCCTGAACAAAAAATAATTGTTTAACCCGGACCTAAATTAGTTATTCTGGTTCAGAACTACCGAAAATTATCTGTCAAATGCACTATTTTTTCGGTGAACAACCTGTATCTGCCCATTAAGTTAGTTGTTGACCTTCTGATTCCGGCCCATAATGAAGTAAATAACAGCACCAATTATCCATAAGAACAATACCACCAGAACCCAAATGAGTTTGTTGTTCCCTTCAAAATCGCTCCTTAGGATATCGATTAATGCAATAAGTGGTATCACAAAAATGACGATGGCCACAGTTATGATAAGGGAAAGTTCACCTGCTCCCAATACACCTAAAAATCCCATAGTTTTAAGATTTAATTATAGGGTTAAAGGTAACATTTGTCAATTGAAACATTCATTAATTAATTACTTTTATTTCAACCAGATAATCATAATGTTCGCCTTCTGCTACCAGAGTGCATGAAAAACCTGCCCCGGCAGCAATGGCTGAAAGCGTGCCGAAATCAACAAATAACCATTTGAATTTTGAGAAATGATCTTTGTAGGTAAGTTCATATTCCATTTCCCCATAATAAGAATCATTTGACAGGTCTACCCACAAAGAACCATCATCCTCCTGGAGCAGGTAAATGATATCTGATGAATCCATCAAAATCCTTCCGTTTGGCTGGAGCAGGCTACCCAGGTGTAACAATAATTTTCTAAGACCGGGGAGGGTTTCCCCAATTCCTGCTCCGTTCATTAATACCAGTATGGTATCATACCGGTTTTCATGATAATGAAAAATATCGGTACAGGCAACTTTTTCAACGCCTCTCTTTTTCATGACAGTGGCAGCAAGCTCAGATTTCTCAAGGGCAGTTACATCCAGTCCACGATTCTGCAATGCAAGGGCATGACTGCCGGCTGCAGCTCCAACATCAAGTATTTTGCCCTTGCTTAGAGCCAGCGCTTTCTTCTCAAGCGGTGGCATTTCATTTTCATTTCTGAAGAACCAGGAAGGGGGAATGGTTTCATCTTCGGTGTAATTGGTCTGGACCATAATATCAGGTGTTTTTCCGGATTCGTAAAAATCAGAAATTGCCTGGCCTATGGGATCATCTTTTATTTTCATCATTGCAAAAGAGTTAATGTAATTTGTCCTATTAGGAAGAATTTTTTCACCGTTGCAAAACTACAAATTAAAAATACTTTACAGGCTTCAGTCTTTAAACCTGGTATTGTAAATTTAGCAGGGACATTTTTCATTTATCAAATTTAATTTCTGCTGGTTTAGAAAAATATAATTATATGTCAGGGCTGATGTTTTCTGAATTTAATTCATTATTTTTCGGTAGAATGTTAGCTGTAAGGAAAACATGATGAACCGAAAGGAATTTATAGAATATGTGGCCATGGCAGGCACTACTGCCATGATCATTCCAAATCTGGCTAAAGCTAATCTTTTTGGAACAGGCACACAAAGTAAACTTAGAATTGGAGTTATCGGATGCGGGAGTGTTTCGGGGATGTACCTGCCTCATTTAACAAAATCGCCCTTCGTGGAAGTAGTCAGTGTTTGCGACATAAAACCCGACAGGGCGAAGGCCAGGGCTGAGGAATTCAAGGTCCCCAATAATTATGACCATATCGATAAGATGCTGGCAGGAGCTGATTTTGATCTGTTTGTTAACCTGACCGATATGCAGGAACACGGCCGTCTAAACAAAGAGGCCATTTTAAAAGGAAAACATGTATGGAGTGAGAAACCTTTGGCAAATTCATATAAGGAAGGAAATGAACTGCTTCAGCTTTCTGAAAAGCAAAATGTCCGCCTGTGGGGAGCACCTGCGGTGGTTAACAGTCCGCAGTTTGCATTTATGGCCAAACGGATTAATGAAGGAAAATTAGGTAAAATTGCTGCTGCACATGGGCGCTATGGTCACCTTGGCCCTCACTGGTCAGCATTCTTTTATGAGAAACTTGGCGGAAGCCTTCCCGATTTAGGTGTATATAATCTTACAACCCTTTCCGGGTTGTTGGGGCCTGTGAAATCAGTAATGGCTATGACCAATATATTAACTCCCGAACGCACGGTTGATGATAAGGGAACCATTAAAGTTGAAGCAGAAGACAATGCGAGTGTATTGATGGAACATTATAGCGGGGCCCTTTCCCATGTTATGAGCGGTTTTAATTATTTCGATCCATACGGGCATGAAGGTAGCGGACAGGATAAACCAACGGTATCCATCATTGGTACAAGGGGTGCCATGCACTTAATAGGATATGACTGGAAGCCCTTTGCAGTTGAGATGGCCACTTTAGAAAATGAAGCATCACAAAAGTTTGCCACAGATACCGGTGATTATGTATGGGAAGAAGGAGCTTCAGTGGTTAGTAAAGCCATCCTTGAAAACTATGAGCCTCTGATTAATGTAGAACATTCATTGCATGTACTTGAAATCATTGAGGCTGCAAGAAAATCTCAACGGACTGGAAAAAGAATTCAGCTCAAATCAAAGTTCCCATATCCGGTTATCAAATAGTGAAGGCTTAATTTGTTTGTACAGGTTAACTGTCCCAATAATCAAAAGGTAAGTTGATATCATTTAATGTTCATCCATGATCCGTTTTATTGCACCAATATTGTTTTTGAAAAAGATAGTGTATTTGATTTTTATTCTGATTTCTGCACAGGCATTTGCCCAGCCTGTCCAGGTAGGGATGGTAAACTCATGGACTAAATCCCAAAATGGTGTTACCGGAAATTCAGGTGAATTCATATTTCGTGTTCAGGCCTGGTCGCCAAATATTTTCAGGGTGCAGGTTTCAAAAGAGAAAAAATTCAGTGACTTTTCCTATGCCTTAACTGGTACACCCGATAAATCGACCGGTGTTACAATTAGTTCAGATTCCAGGGGGTTGATTAAAATTGCTACAGAGCAACTTTCTGCAGAAGTTGGCACCAGTCCTTTTTGGGGAGTATCTTTTAAAAACTCTTCAGGTGTTATTATAAGCGAAGATGAGAGGAGAAAAGGTTTTGGAACAACCTGGTATGGTGAAAAAGTAACTGTGTATAAAAAGTTACAAACAGATGAAAGATTTGTAGGTCTTGGACAGGCTTTGGGAAACCTGGATAAACGGGGTATGGGTTTTACACTGGATAATACCGATAATTATAAATATGGCGACCCCAGGATTCCGATGTACATCAGCATTCCTTTTTACATTGGGATACACAATGAAATGGTGTATGGCATATTTTATAATAATTCCTTTAAATCTGAATTTAACTTTGGTGCATCAAATACATTGTTTTCATCGGCAGCGTTTAGCGGGGGAGAACTGGACTATTTTTTCATATATGATGTAAGCATTGAAAAAGTTTTGGAACACTATTCTGCACTGACAGGAAGGATGCCTTTACCTCCAATGTGGAGCCTTGGTTATCATCAGTCGCGGTGCAGTTATTTCCCCCAAAGTACTGTTCTGGATATTGCTTCTACCTTCCGTACTAAAAAAATACCTGCTGATTGTATTGTTCTCGATGCAGATTACCTTTATGATTACCAGCCCTTCAGGACACATAAAGTGCGTTTCCCTGATCTGAAGGGAATGGCAGATACCCTTAAAGAAATGGGATTTGAAATCACAGCTTCAGTAAATCCCGGGTCTACCATTGATTCGACTTATGAAGCACATGTCGATGGATTGAAAAACGATGTATTTCTTAAATACCCTGATGGAAGTTATTATGATGCCTATATTGAACCGGTTCATGATTATTTTATTGATTATACCTCACCAAAAGCCCGTGACTGGTGGATTTCTAAAATGCAATATTATGAAGATCATGGCATAAAGGGTTACTGGAACGACATGAATGAACCTGCAGTTTCGGGTCAGAGGATGCCTGATAATGTTGTGTTTGATTTTGATGGCAGGAAAGCCTACACCCTTGAAGCTAAAAATGTTTACGGCATGCAGATGGCAAGAGCTTCTTATGAAGCCGGGATTCAAAATGGCAATGGGGTTCGTCCCTTTGTTATGAGCCGCTCAGGTTTTGCCGGGGTGCAAAGATATGCAGCTGTGTGGAGTGGTGACAACATGGCCAACGATGAACACCTGTTAAAAGGATTCTTGTTGAACAGCCAGATGGGATTATCCGGATTACCTTTTACAGGGCCTGATATCGGAGGATATATTGGTGATGGAGATAAAAAATTGTTTAGCCGGTGGATTGCCGCAGGAATTTTTTCACCTTTTCTGCGCACACACCGTGAAGCTTATGCCGCTGCCTCCGAACCCTGGTCATATGGTGAGGAAACAGAGGCAATTTCTAAAACATATATCGGATTCAGGTACCGTTTGCTGCCATATATCTATTCCAAGTTCTACGAGGCAAGTGAAACAGGGATGCCTGTTGCAAGAAGCCTCTGCATTGATTACCCGTTTGATGATAAGATATATGATCCACGGTTTCAGTTTCAGTTTCTGTTTGGTGATGCATTTCTTGTAGTGCCCATGGAAAGCAACGTGGATGTGAAAAGGCTTTATCTTCCGGAAGGTAAATGGTATGATCTGTATACAGATGAAGTGCATGAAGGCAATGTTGAATTGCTGAATGAATATCCCATCCACCGGATTCCCTTATTTGTTAAAGAATCATCTGTAATTCCTTTGCAAAGCCTTATTCAGACCACAAAGGAAAGGCCATCTGATTCCCTTTATGTCCATATTTATTATGGTGACATACCCAATGACTTCATATATTATGAAGATGATGGTGTTTCATTTGATTATAAATCCGGAAAATACTGCAGAAGAAAGATTTCATTTGATCCTGTTAACAGCCAAATCCTGCTTTCGGAACAGGAAGGAAGTTTTACTTCAAATTTTAAGGAACTTGTTTTTGTTTTGCATGGTTTTCCTGCAGATATTTCAGATATGACTGTTAACGGACAAAAAATTATGCCGGAAGATGGAGGATATAATTTAATTGAACCTCTTAAGGATTTGAAGAAAATATATTTGACAGGTTATGTGAATGACCTGCTTCAAAAAGAACAGCCCCCTGTTACCAAAACCATCATTTATAAAAATATGAATGAAGAAATTACCATAAAATGGTAGACTGTAAAATGAAAAAGACACTGATCATTAACATCATTCTTTTGTTGGTTTGCTTTGTGAAGGCAGAGGAAAACCAATATATTCTTAAATCTCCTGATCAAAAAGTTACCGTGTTGGTTAAAGGACATCCAACTATTACATATGAGGTTTTATACGAGGATAAAAATCTCATTCTCCCTTCTGAAGTATCTTTAAATTATCTTTCCAGACCTGGTAAAAAGGGAAAGGATAGTCCTCCTAAAGTAAAGCGCCGTCAGGTTAATCAGTCAATTATTCCTGTAGTGAAGGAAAAAAGAGGCATCATTCCGGATATTTATAATGAATTGTCTCTGGAGTTCAAAAATAATATCAATTTTGTAGTAAGGGCCTATGATGACGGCGTTGCCTATCGTTTTGAAACAAGGCAGCCTGATTCTTTAACTATTTTAAATGAACTTGCCTCCTTTAGCTTTGCTCCGGGATCAACACTTATTTATCCTCAGGTCAGCCAGCGCCCTGACGCAGATATTTTTCACACTGCATTTGAAGATCCTTATTCTTTTAGCAGCTTTGATACTTTGCATCAGGAAATATTGGCATACTCACCGGTATTGATTCACAAGGAGAGATTACCTAAAGTGGTTATAACCGAATCTGATGTATTTGATTATCCGGGTATGTTCCTGTCAAAAGGAACCGGAAGTTCATTACAGGGAACATTTGCGCCATATCCGCTGGAAGAGACTTTATCAGGTGCAGAATTTAAACTCAAAACTGTAACCCGCAGGGCTGAATTTATAGCAAAAACCAAAGGGACCAGATCTTTTCCGTGGCGGGTTATTGCCATTGCACCAGAAGATGCTGACTTACTGGTTAATGACATGGTATACAGGCTTGCAAGGCCTTCTGAATTGAGCAGCTATGATTGGATTAAACCAGGTAAAAGTACTGAAGAGTGGATTACCGGATTAAACCTTTACGGAGTTGATTTTGAAGCAGGGCTGAACACAACAACCTATAAGTACTATATCGATTTCGCTGCCCGCTTTGGTTTTGAATATGTTATGCTTGATGCAGGCTGGTCTGATGTTAATGATTTATTTAAAATAACTCCAGGTATGGACATGGAAGAGATCACCTCCTATGCAATCGAAAAAGGAATAGGATTAATTTTATGGACCCAGGCTGCCACAATTGAGCGTCAGATCAGGGAAATCTTTCCTCAGTTCAAAAAATGGGGCATCAAAATCATTATGACTGATTTTATAGACAGGAACGATCAGAAGGCAATCCGGTTTATGGAATGGTTTGCAAGGGAATGTGCAAAGGAAGAATTTATGTGCATGATCCATGGTTCTCCCATTCCTGCAGGATTTTCCCGTACTTTTCCCCACATGCTTGCCCGTGAGGGTGTGCTTGGGTCGGAGTATAATATCTGGTCTCACAAGGCGAATCCTGAACACGATCTTCTGATCCCTTTTATCCGGATGGTTGCAGGGCCGATGGATTATGAACCTGGTATCCTGCAAAATGCCACTGCTATGCATACGGCAAAAATGGGTTTCGAAAAGGTCATAGCCCAGGGGACACGGATGCATCAGATCGCCATGTTTGTTGTTTATGAAAGCCCTCTTCAGCTTTTTGCAGGTAATCTTTCGGATGCATACCGCGAACCTGAATTAATGGAGTTCCTGGGAAAAATACCTACTGTATGGGATGAGACTATTATTATACAGGCTAAACTGGGTAAATATATCATTGAAGCACGCAGGTTAGGTGAAGAGTGGTATATTGCCGCCCTGAACGATTGGGACCCCGTTGAATTTGACATCCCTCTTGACTTCCTGCCTCAAGGGGAATATAATATAGAGATTGCTTCTGATGGTATCAATGCAGCTAAAAATCCGCATGATTACAAGATTAAGAATATAAGAATTTCTCCGGACCAGTTGTTAAATATCAAACTGGCACCTGGTGGAGGATACGTTGCCAGAATTTCAAAATAATGTGTGTATGCAGTATATAAAAAATACCGTCTCTCTCATCCCCGGGCAGTTTCTCTTTTAGCAATGGGCACAAAAATAAGATTCAATACTGCAATGAAAAACAGGTATTCAACCATGCATTTTTCATCAAAACAACTGACAAGCAGAGGGCTATTAAATTCTTTTTTAACAGCCATATTAATCCTGTTCATTGCTTGTTCTCATGGAAGTTCAGTTAAAAAGAAGAAGTTGCCAGATGAAACTCTCAGTGGAATTCTAAGCTTTAATCTATGGGAAGGAGGAGAAAAAAATGGCCAGCCTTTGGATTTCTCAGCTGATGTCATTCGTATTTCGGAAGCCGGAATCGTTGGCCTGCAGGAAGCAGTTTCCTACAACCCCGATGGTTCATTAAAAAGCAACAATACGAAGAATCTGGCTCATATGCTGGGTTGGAATTCATTTACACAAGGATCTTCAGGGATCATAACCCGTTATTCTATTGTTGATTCAACTGAAAACAGGCTGGGGGTTAAATTGCAAATCAAAGATGAAATGTTTCTCTGGTTCTTTAACTGTCATTTTAACCACATGCCTTACCAGCCTTATCAGCTTGCAGATAAGCCTTATGGAAATTTTCCTTTTATCAGCACAGAGGATGAGGCAATAGCGTTTGCAATTCAGGCAAGGGGAGAAGAGGTAGAAAATTACATAAGTGAGATAAAGATGATCGTGGATGAAGGCTGGCCTGTGGTTCTTGCCGGCGATTTCAATGAACCTTCATTTCTTGACTGGACTCCTGAAGCAGTGGATAAGAACCTGTGCCCCCTGAAAGTTGACTGGCCTTCAACTAAGGCTTTTCATGATACAGGAATGACAGATGCTTTTCGTGCTGTTTATCCCGGTGAAACCACTCACCGGGGGGAAACATGGTCGTCATTAGATACTCCCGGAGAATTACACGACCGGATCGACTTCATTTTATATGCAGGAAAACAGATCAAAGCAATAGAAGCACATACCATTGGATTTGACGACGGAAAATCCTATATTGGTATGAAAAATTACCCTTCTGATCACAGGGCTGTGAGTATCCAATTTTCATTGTCAGAAGTGACAGACAGTGAAAGATGATGCAACAATTATTGATAGGTGGCTTAGTTAGGAGCAATATCCCATAATAGAGGGTAATCATTATCAGGAAGAAAAATATGCTTGAAAAAAGTTTGGACGGAAAAAATCTTGTCATTGTAGGAGGGACTACCGGAATTGGATTTTCAGCTGCCCGTGCGTTTATCGCCAGTGGTGCCCGGGTGATTCTTGTTGGCAGGAATGAACAAAGTGCCACAGAGGCAAAAAAGATGTTGGGCAATCAGGTTGAGATATTGACAGGTGATGCCGCACAGCCATCAACTTCAATTGAAGCCATCAACCTATGTATCGAAAGGTTTGGAAGCTTTCATGGGTTATACCATGTGGCAGGCGGGAGCGGAAGGAAGATGGGCGACGGCCCCCTTCATGAACTGACGCTTGATGGCTGGAATAAAACCCTCGAGCTGAACCTTACTTCACTGATGCTGTCAAATCAGGCTGCTATCATGCAATTTCTGAAGCAGAAGGAAGGCGGGTCTATCTTAAATATGGGCTCAGTCCTTGGATTTTCTCCTTCTCCTGAATACTTTTCAACCCATGCATATGCGGCAGCAAAATCGGCTATCATTGGCTTTACAAAATCTGTTGCAGCATATTATGCAAAGGACAATATACGGGTAAATGTAATTGCCCCTGCACTGGTGGAAACCCCGATGGCAAAGCGTGCAGCTGAAGACGAAGAAATCCTTTCATTTATAAAGTCAAAACAGCCGCTCGACGGAGGCAGAATTGGCCATCCTTCCGATCTTGACGGACTGGCTGTTTATTTTATGAGCGACTTTTCAAAGTTTACAACAGGTCAGGTAGTAGCGGTGGATGGCGGTTGGAGTTTGAGTGAGGGACAGATTTAAACTAAAACATATAAACTAAATTCATAATGATAAAAAATATTTCAATCGGGATTGACCTGGGTGGCACCAGGATTAAAGCAATAGCAATGGATGCATCAGGGGAAATCCTTCATCAGAGCTATCAGCCTACCAACGACGGAAATGATTCAGTCTGGAAGAATGCCGTAGCAGCTGCTGTGCAGGAATTACAGGCTAAACTGAATGGCACCGCTGCTGTGATTGGCATATCTGCACCTGGCTTACCCAATTCCGGTAATTCTGCCATAGCCTTTATGCCTGGCAGGATGCAGGGGCTTGAGAATTTTTTGTGGTCTGATTTCCTGAAAAGCCGGACCTACGTTTTGAATGATGCCATTTCAGCCATGATGGCCGAAGCCAGGTTTGGAGCTGCCAAAGGAAAGAGAAATGTGATCATGCTAACCCTTGGAACCGGTGTCGGAGGCGCCATTCTTGCAGATGGAAAACCCTACCAGGGCGCTTTTAACAAGGCTGGCCACCTTGGACACATGGTTATTGACAGTGATGGAGAACGCGACATAACCGGCATTCCGGGAAGCCTTGAGGATGCCATAGGTAACTGTACAATCGAAAAAAGAACATTCGGAAGGTTCACCTCTACTCACCAGTTACTTGAAGCTTACAGGAACCGAGATCATTTTGCTGCTGAGGTGTGGCTCACTTCTGTTAAAAAACTGGCTATTGCCCTTGCATCATTGACAAATATCCTATCTCCCGATACCATCATTCTGGGAGGGGGAATTACTGAAGCCGGAAAAGATTTATTTGAACCTCTTGAAGCTTATTTGAACATTTATGAATGGCGTGCAGGAGGCAACAGAACAGAAATAGTTAAAGCAGGGTACGGCGACATGGCAGGTGCAGCAGGTGCAGCCATTTTTGCCCTGGAATCATCTAAAATTTAAAATTCAGTTTTGCATGAATATTACAGAAGATTTTTTACAGAAATCGGCTGACATACTTGAAACGGTAAAGAAGCAGCAGTTGCAAGTCAGGCAGGCTGCAGAGATGTTTGCCCAAACCATTCTGGAAGGCAGAATGGTACACATTTTCGGCAGCGGGCACAGCCGCATTCTTGTTGAAGAAATGTGGCCGCGCTATGGTTCCTTTCCGGGATTTAATCCCATTGTTGAACTCTCGCTTACATTTCATAACCTGGTGGTAGGGGCAAATGGTCAGCGGCAGGCAATGTTTCTTGAAAATGTAAGCGGATTTGCCGACCGCATCTTAAGGAACTTCGATTTAAAAGAGGTAGATACTGCTCTTATCATTTCATCCAGCGGATGTAATGTGGTTCCCATTGAAATGGCTGAGATCTTCCGTCAGAAAAAAATAAAGGTAGTCTCCATCATCTCGAAAATACATTCTGAAAAATCAAAAAGCAACCGGAGCGACGGG
>Ga0209347_1004108_pt1 | contig 15690 bp, 15 predicted proteins | sample AutmiccommuBRH23_FD_187382 | JGI IMG/M metagenome (GOLD analysis project Ga0209347, IMG submission 187382) | Deep subsurface microbial communities from Mt. Terri, Switzerland - Autotrophic microbial communities BRH/23 (SPAdes) (version 2) | ecosystem: Environmental > Aquatic > Deep subsurface >...
CCCGCCGGCAGTGCCACGAGACCACCATCCACGCCGTCGACGCCCTCGCGGCCCGCCTCGGCCGCCCACCACGCCGGTCCGAGACCTGGATCCGCCCACACCTCGCGCTCGACGGCATCGACGAGCTGCTCGCCGGCTTCGTCCCACGTCGGAGCCAGGGCATTCACCCGCCGGAGGAGACGGTCGTCCTCGTGCGGCCCGACGACTCCCCGATCGCCTGGCTGCTCGCCATGGGACCCGACCACCCCGTCGACGTCACCGTCGTGGACGGAGCGAGCCCAGCGGCATACGGCCCCGTCGACCGCACTCTGACCGGGCACCCCGTCGACCTCTACCTCCAGCTGTGGAACCGGAGCGCCGACCTGGACCCGTGGTGGCACGACCTGGTCACCATCACCTGGAAGTGAGCTGCCATGCCAGCCCTGGACCACCTCGTGAAGGACGCCTACCCGCGCTCGACGAAGTACGACGCCACCTGGCTCGTCGACCTCGACATGGGACCACACCCGCTCTGGCTGCTCGAGGACCTCGCCGGCGACCTCGACCTACGGCCCGGGATGCGCGTCCTCGACCTCGGGTCCGGTCTCGGGGCAACCTCCGTCTTCCTCGCCAAGGAGTACGGCGTGCGCGTCATCGCCGCCGACCTGTGGGTCGACCCCACCGAGGCGGGTGAGGTGTTCCGCAAGGAAGGGGTCGACGACCGCGTGCTCGCCATGCGCGTCGACGCCGGCCAGCTGCCCTTCGGCGCCCGGTCGTTCGACGCCATCGTCAGCATCGACGCCTGGGAGTACTTCGGGACCGGGGACCACTACCCGCCCTACCTGGCCCGTTTCCTCAAGCCCGGCGGGCAGCTCGGTGTCGCCACACCGGCACTGACGACCGAGGTGCGCGAGCTCGGCGAGATCCCCGAGCACATCGACAAGGTCGTCGGCGCCGAGACCGCCGCGTGGCACACCGCCGAGTGGCTTCGCAGCCAGTGGGAGTTCTCCCGGGCCTTCACCTCGGTCACCGCGCGCGAGCAGGTCGACGCCTGCGCCAACTGGCTCCTGTGGGAGCGGGCCGTGATGGAGCTCAAGGGCCGGATGAGCTCACCCGTGCAACAGATGCTCGAGGCCGACGGCGGCGCCTTCGTGACGTTCGCGATCGTCACCGGGCGAGTTGCGTGAGCCTCGACGCGCGGGACCTGGCGTTCCTGCGGCGAGCGGTGGGTCTGGCTCGGGTCGCGCTCGCGCGTGGGGACGAGCCGTTCGGGTCGGTGCTCGTCTCGGGCGAGGGGGACGTGCTCTTCGAGGACCACAACCGCGTGGTTGCCATCGATGGGACCCAGCACCCGGAGTTCGCCATCGCTCGCTGGGCCGGGTCGCACCTGTCGCCTTCCGAACGCGCTGTCGCCACCGTCTACACCTCCGGCGAACACTGCCCGATGTGCTCGGCCGCCCACGGCTGGGTCGGTCTGGGGCGGATCGCCTATGCCGCCAGCTCGGCCCAGCTCGGTGTCTGGCGTGCAGCTTGGGGCCTGCCGGACGGGCCGGTTCGGGCCCTGCCCATCCGCGAAGTGGTGCCGGGTGCAGTCGTGGACGGGCCCGCGCCTGAGCTCGAGGACGAGGTGCGGGCGCTGCACGAAGCCTTCGCCCGTCGCCGCTGACCCGCCCCAGCCCGCGCGGCCCTGGCCCTTCCCCCGCCCGACCGCCACAACTTCGCCCCGGCGAACCTGACGCGGAGCCCGACTCCCGCCCGACCGCCACAACTTCGCCTCGGCGAACCTGACGCGGAGCCCGACTCCCGCCCGACCGCCACAACTTCGCCCCGGCGAACCTGACGCGGAGCCTGTGGATGACGCCGCCCGCGCAAGGCGGCAGGACGCCACCTTTGATGCATGGCAGATAGCGCGGCGGACCCAGAGCAGGCTCGCAAACGATGGAAACCAGCCCGAGTCGCCGTCCCGATTGAGCAAGGGCGTCCCTTCGTTCGGGTGGATTTCGACGCGACAGCACAGACTTCTTGGACGCTGAGATCCCAGTACCGACGTCTGTTTCGCGGTGTCTACCTGCCCAAGGACATCGAGGTGACATCGAACCTCATGGCTGAGGCTGCGCTACTGCTTGCTGGTCAGGGCTGTTACGTCTCGCACCACACGGCTGCGCTCCTGTGGGGTGGGGTCGTTCCTGATGACCCCGACGTCCATGTGACGTATCGCGGTCCCCGTGCGCGTTGCTTCGGAATTGCCGCTCACCGCCCGAAGAAGAACCAGCGCGTCGCAACCTGGCGCGGGATCCGGACGACGAGCTCCCTCCAGACCTTCCTCGACATGGCGCAAGTCCTGTCGCTCGTCGACCTCGTCGTGCTGGGCGACTCCTTGGTGAAGAAGAAGCGCTTCACGCCACGGGAGCTGGTGGCATTCGTGATGGACGCCACCGGCCCGCATCATCGCAAGGCCAAGCGGGCTGCCGGACTGGTTCGCCGAGGGGTCGACTCTCCGATGGAAACACGCCTCAGGCTCCTCATCGTCTTCGCCGGCCTGCCGGAGCCAACGGTCGACCACCGGATCCACGACGCTGATGGTGAGCTGCGGTACCGGTTCGACCTGAGCTACCTGAAGTACGGCCTGATCATCGAGTACGACGGCAGGCAGCATGCCGAGTCGACGGAACAGTGGCACGGCGACCTGGACCGCGACGAGCAGCTCGACGACTGGCACATCCGGCGGCTCGTGGTGGTGTCGAGCGGCATCTTCAACACCCCGGGCAAGACGCTCGCGCGGATCACCAAGGCGATGCGAGAGCGCGGGATGACCGTTCCCCCGCTATCGGACGAGTGGCGTCGGCACTTTCCCAGCCGCCCGTGGGACGTCGATGTGCCGGCCTGACCGCCCACCCGGCCGCCGCCCCAACTTCGCCCCGGCGAATGTGGGGCGGGTCCGGCGCCCGTTCCGCCGCCGCAACTTCGCCCCGGCGAATGTGGGGCGGGTCCGCCAGTCGGCCGGCCGCCGCAACTTCGCCCCGGCGCAGTTGCTCGCCGGCGGAGGCGAGGGCGGGAGGAGCGGCACGCCGGGTGGCCCGGGGACGGAGCTCAGCGGCATACGGCAGCGGTGGGGTCGTGGCGGGGACGGCGCGCGAGGGGGCGTTCCGCTCAGGGCGAACAGGAGCGGGAACCTGCGCCGGGCAGGCACAGGATGGGAACACCCACGCACAGGCTCGCGTTGTGCGAGGTGCCTGCTGACAGCGGGCGCGGATAACATCGAGGTATCTCGATCAGGCAGGAGAAGACATGTTTGAACGGTTCACCGATCGGGCCCGACGGGTGGTGGTCCTGGCGCAGGAGGAAGCACGCCTGCTCAACCACAACTACATCGGCACCGAGCACATCCTCCTGGGTCTGATCCACGAAGGCGAAGGCGTGGCCGCCAAGGCTCTCGAGAGCCTCGACATCTCGCTCGAAGCGGTCCGCGCCCAGGTCCAGGAAATCATCGGCCAGGGGCAGCAGGCCCCGACTGGCCACATCCCCTTCACGCCGCGCGCGAAGAAGGTCCTCGAGTACTCGCTCCGCGAGGCGCTCCAGCTCGGCCACAGCTACATCGGCACCGAGCACATCCTCCTCGGCCTCATCCGCGAGGGCGAGGGCGTTGCTGCCCAGGTCCTCGTCAAGCTCGGCGCCGAGCTGAACAAGGTGCGCCAGCAGGTCATCCAGCTGCTCTCCGGCTACCAGGGCCAGGGCGGCCAGGGCGAGAAGGCCGGCGCCGGTGTGGGCCAGGCGACCGGCGAGGGAACCCCGGCCGGGTCCCTCGTCCTCGACCAGTTCGGCCGCAACCTGACGCAGGCCGCCCGTGAGGGCAAGCTCGACCCGGTCATCGGGCGCGAGAAGGAGATCGAGCGGGTCATGCAGGTGCTGTCCCGCCGCACGAAGAACAACCCCGTCCTCATCGGCGAGCCCGGCGTCGGCAAGACCGCCGTCGTCGAGGGTCTCGCCCAGGACATCGTCAAGGGCGAGGTGCCCGAGACCCTCAAGGACAAGCAGCTCTACACCCTCGACCTCGGGTCGCTCGTGGCGGGCAGCCGCTACCGCGGTGACTTCGAGGAGCGCCTCAAGAAGGTCCTCAAGGAGATCCGCACCCGCGGCGACATCATCATCTTCATCGACGAGATCCACACCCTCGTCGGTGCCGGTGCGGCCGAGGGCGCCATCGACGCCGCGAGCATCCTCAAGCCGATGCTGGCCCGTGGTGAGCTGCAGACCATCGGCGCGACCACCCTCGACGAGTACCGCAAGCACATCGAGAAGGACTCGGCCCTCGAGCGCCGCTTCCAGCCGATCCAGGTGCAGGAGCCGACGCTCCCGCACACGATCGAGATCCTCAAGGGCCTGCGGGACCGGTACGAGGCGCACCACCGCGTGACGATCACCGACGGCGCGCTCGTCGCAGCCGCCAACATGGCGGACCGCTACGTCAACGACCGCTTCCTGCCCGACAAGGCGATCGACCTCATCGACGAGGCCGGCGCGCGACTGCGGATCCGCCGCATGACGGCCCCGCCGGACTTGCGCGAGTTCGACGAGAAGATCGCCCACCTCGTGCGTGAGAAGGAGTCGGCCATAGACGGCCAGGACTTCGAACGGGCCGCCCGTGTGCGGGACGAGGAGAAGAAGCTGCGCGCCGAGAAGGCCGAGCGCGAGGCCCAGTGGAAGTCGGGCGACATGGATGTCGTGGCCGAGGTCGATGAGGAGCTCATCGCCGAGGTCCTGGCCGCCAGCACCGGCATCCCGGTCTTCAAGCTGACCGAGGAGGAGTCGAGCCGCCTGCTCCACATGGAGGACGAGCTGCACAAGCGGATCGTCGGCATGAACGACGCCGTCAAGGCGCTGTCCCAAGCCATCCGGCGCACCAGGGCCGGCCTCAAGGACCCCCGCCGCCCCGGAGGTTCGTTCATCTTCGCCGGGCCGACCGGTGTCGGTAAGACCGAGCTGGCCAAGACGCTCGCCGAGTTCCTCTTCGGCAGCGAGGACGCGTTGATCCAGCTGGACATGTCGGAGTTCTCCGAGAAGCACACGGTCAGCCGACTCTTCGGGTCCCCTCCCGGCTACGTCGGCTACGAGGAGGGCGGCCAGCTGACCGAGAAGGTCCGCCGCAAGCCGTTCTCGGTCGTGCTCTTCGACGAGGTCGAGAAGGCCCACCCGGAGATCTTCAACTCGCTCCTCCAGGTCCTCGAGGACGGCCGACTCACCGACTCCCAGGGCCGGATGGTCGACTTCAAGAACACCGTCATCATCATGACGACCAACCTCGGCACCCGGGACATCTCGAAGGCCTCCATGGGCTTCAGCGCCGGACCTGACACCCGCTCGGACTACGAGCGGATGAAGGCGAAGGTCATCGACGAGCTGAAGCAGCACTTCCGGCCGGAGTTCCTCAACCGGGTCGACGACACCATCGTCTTCCCGCACCTGTCCAGGGACGAGATCATCCAGATCGTCGACCTCGAGATCGCCAAGCTCGACAAGCGACTCAAGGACAAGGACATGGGGATCGACCTCACGCAGGCGGCGAAGGACCTGCTCGCCAAGAAGGGTTACGACCACGTGCTCGGTGCGCGACCGCTGCGTCGCACCATCCAGCGCGAGATCGAGGACGCCCTCTCGGAGAAGATCCTCTACGCGGAGTTCACGTCCGGGCAGTACATCAAGGTCGACACCGAGGGCGAGGGCAAGGACGAGAAGTTCACCTTCTCCGACATGGCCCACCCCGGGCACCGTCCGGCCGACGACCTGCCGGAGCTGCCCGAGGGACCGGCGCTGGACGAGGCACTGGGAGCCGAGTTCGTGGCCGTCCCCGACCCCACTCGGGACGTCACCGGCAGCGCGGGACCGTCCGCGGCGTCCGGCACTGAGACAGCCTGAGTCCGCGACCGGACAGCCGGACCACCCATGGACGAAGGGGCCGAGGAAACTCCTCGGCCCCTTCGTTTCCCCTGGTGCTTCCCCTGACCACTCCCCCACGCCTGCCTTACCCGGGTCGGACCGCTCCGCAACACCGGCGCGGCGTCGGGGCCACCGTGGTCCGCCCCCTGAAGTGGTCGTCTACGGTGGCCCTGTGATCCTCGGACGTGCCCGCCCCCGGCCGCTCGCCGTCAACGCCGCGGCGGCTTCGCTCGCCGTCGCAGTTGCCCTCGCCGCCTGTACGGGTGGCGACCCCGCGGCTCGGCAGCCCTCGACAGCGGGCGCCCCTCCATCGTCCGGCGCGGCACCCAGGGTCCCGTCGGCGCCGACTCCGGCGCCTGCCGTCGCGGGCGCTCCAGCTGCGCTGACCTCCCTCGTCGAGCGCCTCTACTCCGGCGCGGAGCTGGGCAGGTCCGCCACGGCCGCGACGAGGAAGGCACTCGACGGGCGCCGACCCGGTGGCGCAGCGATCCCCACCGGCGCCGAGGCGAAGGTCGGCTCCTGGTTCGGGACACCGGTCGCCGTCGTCACGGCGGGCGAGGACGTCACCCTGGCGGTGGGTCCAACCTGGCGGCTCGTCGGCGGGTGGTGGCCCTCGCTCGGCGTCGCTGCGGCGGTCACGGGGGGCGGCCCGCGGTGGCTGCTGGCCGTCGGGTCGGACGCCCGCCGCGGTCAGCCGCTCGAGCGGTCGCGAGCCGACACCCTGCAGGTCATCGGGGTCGACGGCAAGGGCGGCGGTGGCGTCATGGGCATCGCCCGGGACCTGTGGGTGCCACTGAGCACCGGCGGGAAGGGCAAGATCAACTCGGCCATGCCGGTCGGCGGACCCGAGGGACAGCTGGCGACGGTCCGCGCCGCGACCGGACTGCCCATCGAGGGCTACGCCGTCATCGGCTTCGCCGGGTTCATCCAGCTCGTCGACGACCAGGGCGGCCTCAAGATCGTCGTCCCCCAGACGGTGGACGCGTCACACGCTCACCTGGTGATCAAGAAGGGTGCCCAGACCCTCAGCGGCAAGGAAGCCCTCGCCTACGCTCGCGAGCGCAAGACGCTCCCCGACGGCGACCTCGGCCGGTCGCGGCACCAGGGAGAGGTGCTCCTCGCCGCCGCCGTGCAGGCCAAGCTCGCCGGCCCGGGCGCGATCCCGGCTGCCCTGACCAGCTTCTCGAAGGTCGGCGCCAGCGACCTCACCGCCGAGGACATGCTGACCTTCGCGGCCGCGCTCCACCGGGTCAACCCGACGAAGGTCGGCCGCGACGTCGCGGGCGGCCCGTTCGGCTGGGCCGGCTCGCAGTCCATCGTCGTGCTCGGCGACCAGGCACGGCGGCTCTTCGCGTCCTTCGACGACGGCAACCTCTCATGATGCCCTCCTCCCCGGATCTCGTGATCCGCCGGGCGCGGACCTCCGACATCCGCGGCATCCGTGCGCTGGTCGCCCCCCTCGCCGAGCGTCGCGTCCTCGTCAGCAAGGAGGCGGTGACCTACTACGAGGCGGTGCAGGAGTTCCGGGTGGCCGAGGTTGACGGCGAGCTCGTCGGGTGCGGCGCACTCCACGTCATGTGGGAGGACCTCGCCGAGATCCGCACGCTCGCCGTCGCGGACAGCATGCTGGGCACCGGGTTGGGTGGCCGCCTCCTCGAGGTGCTCACGGACGACGCTCGTGAGCTGGGCGTGCGGCGCCTCTTCTGCCTCACCTTCGAGGTGCCGTTCTTCACCCGACACGGCTTCTCCCCGATCGAGGGGCAGGCCGTGTCCGCGGAGGTCTACGCCGAGCTGCTGCGCTCCTACGACGAGGGAGTGGCCGAGTTCCTCGACCTCGAGCGGGTCAAGCCGAACACCCTGGGCAACACCCGGATGCTGCGAACGCTCGAGTAGCCCGTATGCCGCTGAGCTCGCTTCCAGCGCAAGCCAGCTCAGCGGCTTACTCCCTTCTCAACCGGTCGCGAAGCGCCATCGGAGGGACTAGGTACGTAGACCTGACGGGCGCCCACGGGCATGATGTCGACCGACACCGGAGCGGACAACGGAGCCGTCCGCGGGACCCCTGCGTCACAGGACCAGCGGTGGCGGACGGTCGCCGTGTTGCTCAGAGCCCGAGGAGGCGTGCCGATGGCGAGGATCGAGGCCAACTGCTCTCAGTGCGGTGGTGTGGAGTTCGAGGACGGTTTCATCGAGGACAACGGTCAGGGCTCACAGGGGTACGCCAGGTGGATCTCGGGACCGCTGCAGCGCGGCCCCTTCGGCGGAGCGTTCCGGTTCGGCGCGCCCCGTTGGATCGTCGACGCGATCCGGTGCACCCACTGCAACCACCTCGAGCTGTACGCAGACGATCGCAGCTAGCTCCGCGCCAGCCCCCCGGAGGCTCAGGCGGGCAGGCGAAACCGGTTGCGGGACAACGGCTCCACCAAGCCGTCCGCGACGAGCGAGTCGAGGCAGCGCAGCACCTGGACTTGGTCGGGCCCGGCTCCGTCGAGGCCCGATCGGTGAACGGGTCGGTGCTGCTCGCGGAGACGACGGAGGATCTCGCCGCGGACTTGACGATCCGTCCCGTGCCAGGCCTGCCCGCGGCGCGGTGGACCGTCGTAGGCGGGGCGGCCCGCGGTGTTCCAGGCGCAGAGGTCGGCGACGGGACAGTCCGCACAGCGCGGTCCGCGAGCGACGCAGACCAGGGCGCCGAGCTCCATGACGGCGACGTTCCAGACGTTCGCCTCCGCTCGCGCTGACGGTGCCGTATGCCGCTGGGCCGGCATCGCGCGCAGGGCGAGGTCGGACTCCGCGCGGGTGAGGGTCACGTGCGGGAGTGCCTTGCCTTCCACGGTTCGAGCGAGGACGCGCCGGACGTTCGTGTCGACGACGACCTCGGGGATCCGGAAGGCGAAGGAGGCGACCGCTGCGGCCGTGTAGGCCCCGACGCCCGGAAGCGCGAGCAGCTCAGCTGGGGTGTTCGGCACCTCACCCCGATGACGCTCGACCATCACGGTCGCTGCCTCGTGCAGGCGGAGCGCTCGGCGTGGGTAGCCGAGCCGCCCCCAGGCACGCACGGCCTCTCCCGGGGCGGCTGCGGCCAGGGAGCTGGGCGTGGGCCAGTGCTCCATCCAGTCGCGCCAGACGGGCTCGACGCGCGAGAGCGGGGTCTGCTGCGCCATGACCTCCGAGAGAAAGACGCCCCACGGGCTGCAGTCCTGCTCACGCCATGGCAGCGCCCGGCCCGCTTGGGCGTACCAGCCGTTGACGCGCCGGCGCAGCCGCTCCATCGTCACTGGGTCAGGCACCCCGCCGTGGGCGCCCCTCTGGGCACCGCCCGCGGCCTCGGACACCATTCGCAGGGTCAGACGTACCGCTCGAGGATCGACGACTCCGCGAGGCGGGAGAGACCCTCGCGGACGGCGCGAGCCCGGCCCTCACCGACGCCGTCGACGAGCATGAGGTCCTCGATCCCGGCGGCGAGGAGCCGCTGGAGCGACTCGAAGTGGTTGACGAGGCGCTCGACGATCGCGGTGGGCAGGCGCGGCACCTTGGTGAGCAGGCGGTAGCCCTGCGGGCTGACCGGTGCGTCGAGGCTGTCGCCGACGATGGAGAAGCCGACCGCCCGGGCTCCCGCCGAGAGGTCGAGCAGCTCGACGGAGTTGAGGGCCTCGAGGTTGGCGAGAGCGTCCTCGGCGGTGAGGTCGGACTTCGTCGAGGGGAGGTAGTCGCGGATGACCAGCTCGCGGTCATTGCCCAGTCCCCCGATGAGCTCCTCGAGCTGGAGGCTGAGCAGCCGACCGTCAGTCCCGAGCTCGACGACGTAGTCCTGGATCTCGGCCGAGATGCGCCGGACCATCTCCAGCCGCTGGAGCACCGACGTCACGTCGCGGATCGTGACGAGGTCCTCGATCTCGAGAGCGGACAGGGTGCCGGTCACCTCGTCCAGTCTGGACTTGTAGCGCTCGAGGGTCTGCAGGGCCTGGTCCGCACGCGACAGGGTCGTCGGAGAGCCCTCGACGACGTGGCGCTTGTTGCGCACGTAGAGCGCCACGACGCCCATCGACTGGCTCACCGAGATGACGGGGAAGCCGGTCTGCTTCGCCACGCGCTCGGCGGTCCGGTGCCGGGTTCCCGACTCGGAGGTCTCGATGCTCGAGTCGGGCACGAGCTGGGTCGCCGCGCGCAGGATGCGGGTGCCCTCGCGGTCGAGGACGACCGCGCCGTCCATCTTGCACAGCTCGCGCACCCGGGTCGCGGAGAACTCCACGTCGAGCTGGAACCCTCCGGTGCAGATCGCGTCGACGACCCGGTCGAAGCCGAGCACGATGAGGGCGCCGGTCCGGCCGCGGAGGATCCGCTCCAGCCCGTCGCGCAGCTCCGTGCCGGGAGCGACCGCGGCGAGGGCCGCGCGGAGCAGCAGCTCGTCGTCGTTCCTGTCCATCACATCCCGTTCAGCTGGTGGGCGCCTCGTGCGGCGCGTGGGCCGGTCCCTGTCGACGTCGGTGGGAGCTGAGTCCGCGCCGGTGTGTCCAGGGGTGTAGAGGTCGGTGGTCCGCAGTCTAGGCGGTGTCGCGCGCCAATGCGGGCGTCGGCTGCGCGACGGCGAGGCGGCGCATGGTCTCGATCGCCTCGGCGACGTTGCTCACCTCGATGACGTTGATCCCATCAGGCATCGGTGAGTCGTCCCGGCTTCCTCGTGGGACGACGGCGTGCCGAAATCCCAGCCGGGCCGCTTCAGCGAGCCGGCGGCCGATTCCCGTTGCCCTGCGGACCTCCCCGGCGAGCCCGACCTCACCGATGGCGATCGCGTCGACGGGCAGTGGCCGGTCGAGCACCGACGAGGCGAGAGCGCAGACCAGCGCCAAGTCGGCTGCCGGCTCCGTCACGCGCACCCCACCGACCGTGGCGGCGAAGATGTCCTGCGCTCCGACCGGTGCCCCGGCGCGCTTGTCGAGGACGGCGATCACCATGGCCAGCCGGGAGGCATCCAGACCGCTCGACGTCCGCCGCGGCGACGGGAGGGTCGAGGGAGCGACGAGGGCCTGGACCTCGGTGACGAGCGGACGACGGCCCTCGAGCGTGACGGTGACACACGTGCCGGCGACCGCGGTGAGGCGGTGGGACAGGAACAGCCCGCTCGGGTCGGGCAGACCGATGATCCCGGTCTCCGAGAGGTCGAAGCACCCGACCTCGTCCGTGGGCCCGTAGCGGTTCTTCACCGCGCGCACGAGCCGCAGCCGCGAATGGCGGTCGCCCTCGAACTGCACGACGACGTCGACGAGGTGCTCCAGCACCCTCGGGCCGGCGATCGACCCGTCCTTCGTGACATGCCCGACGAGCAGCACCGACATCCCCCGGTCCTTGGCCATCCGGATGAGGCTCGCGGCGACCTCACGGACCTGGGAGACGTTGCCGGCCTGCCCCTCGACGTCCGCGCTGGCGATGGTCTGCACCGAGTCCACGACGAGCAGCTGGGGTGAGCTCGCCTCGACGTGGCCGAGGACGGTCGCGAGGTCGGTCTCGGCGGCGAGGTAGAGCCGGTCGGCGAGGGCGTCGATCCGGTCGGCTCGGGCTCGGACCTGCGCGGCGCTCTCCTCACCGCTGACGTAGAGCGTCTGAGCACCCTGCCGCGCCGCGCGCGCCGCCACGTCGAGCAGGAGGGTGGACTTGCCGATACCGGGCTCCCCAGCCACGAGGACGACCGCGCCGGGGACGAGGCCGCCGCCGAGAACCCGGTCGAACTCCGCAACGCCGGTCGGGCGGGCGGCCGCGCTCGTCAGGTCCACCTCCGCGATGGGCGTGGCCGGTCGCAGCACCTGAGCCGGGGCGGTGCGCGGGGCCGTCGCGCCTGCGGTCTCGGCCACCGTCCCCCAGGCCTGGCACTCGCCGCACCGACCGACCCACTTGGCGGTCGTCCAGCCGCATTCCGCGCATCGGAAGCGAGGTGACTGACGGCTCGTCGACTTGGTGGCCATGGGCGCAACCGTAGAGGTGCCCGACGACAGCGTCGGAGAGCAACGCCGACCGTGGGATCATGCAGGCATGGAATCGCTCCTGCCCTACGTGCTCGCGCTCCTTCCGACGGTGGGCGTCACCTGGCTCTTCTTCATCATCATCCGCAACATTCTCGAAGGTGACCGACGAGAGAGAATTGCCGTGGCCAAGTGGGAGGCCGAGCGCGCCGCGGATAATGATCGCAATAGCGGCGCCAAAACGTAGCAGCGTACCGCATTTGCCGCCCCGACCGCTTCATCCACAATTGCCATCGCGACTTCGACGACAATGCCAATTGCGTGTAAATTGGCTCGCGACGCGAATGCGCTGCATTCACGCCACGTCAATTACCATCACGACACCAGATGGAGAAACATGGCTCAGCGAGTCGAAGTCGTCCTCATCGACGATGTTGACGGCGGTCCCGCCGACGAAACCGTCAGCTTTGCGATCGACGGGGTCTCGTACGAGATCGACCTCAGTGACAAGAATGCGGCGAGGCTGCGTGACGAGGTGGCGTCCTGGACCGGCCACGCACGCCGCAGCGGGGGCTCGCGCAGCGCACGCCGCCGGGGCTCCGCCGGGGGCGCGGCGAAGCGGAACGACCTCGCGTCGGTCCGTGAGTGGGCTCGGGCCAACGGGCACCAGGTCTCTGACCGCGGCAGGATCTCCGCCGAGATCCAGGCTGCCTACGACAAGGCGCACTGACGGCACGCCGTTCGAGGGGCCACCTTCCCAGGAGGGTGGCCCCTCGAGCTCGTCCAAGGCAGCTCGGTGACCGGGCGCGCCGGCTCGGAGGCCGGCCGTCAGGTGGCCGGCCCGGCGATCTCCGCCGCCAGGTCCCCGTGCGCCGCGACCCGGTCGAGCACCTCGGTGAACCACAGCTGTCGCAGCTCCTCACCCGCGGCGCCCGCCTCGACCTCCGCCCAGGTCCGCGGGGCGGCGACGGTGGGGGCCTCGCGCCCTCGGAGCGAGTACGGGCAGATCGTCGTCTTGGCCGCCACGTTCTGGCTCCAGTCGAGGAAGATCTTGCCGGGCCGCAGGTCCTTGGCCATCTTCCAGACAATGCGGTCCGGATGCTGCTTGGTCAGCTCCTGAGCCAGCTGCTGCACGGTGTCCCGGATCTGGTCGCTCGAGTGGGCGCCCCCGGGCAGGCCGGCGTACAGCTGCATGCCCTTGCTCCCGCTCGTCACCGGCACGGTCGCCAGGCCGATCTGCGCCAGCCGGTCCCGGACGATCAGAGCGACCCCCGAGACCTCCCGCAGCCCGGTCCCGGGCCCCGGATCCAGGTCGATCACGAGCCGGTCGGGGTTGCGGGCAACGGCGTCAGGGCCTTCACCCTCGAAGCGCCATTGCGGGACGTGGAGCTCGAGCGAGTTGAGATTCGCGAAGAAGGTGAGCCCCGCCAGGTCGTCGATGAAGGGGAAGACCGGGTCTCGCCCGGCGCGCCGAATCCACTCGGGGACACCTGCCGGCACGTTCTTCTCGAAGAACTGGAGGTCGCCGACCCCGTGGGGATACCGAATTCGGGTCACCGGCCGTTCGGCCACGTGGGGCAACAGCACCGGGGCGATCCGCGCGTAATAGTCGATGACCTGCGCCTTTGTCGTCCCGGTCGCTGGAAACATGACCTTTTCCAGGCTGCTCAGCCGCATCCGCCTGCCGTCGACCTCGACGGCCACCTTCTCGCCGTTCTCGTTCCGCTGCCGGCCCGGCATCAGACACCTCCGTCGAGGAGGTCCTCGACGTCCTCGGGCGTGAGGTCCTCCCTCAGCCGCTTGAAGGCGGGCTGCCGAAGGCGTCCCTGGTGCCCGAGGCCGAGCGACTCGACGTCCGCGATGAGGACGGGGTGCACCCAGTGCGCCCCGACCGAGTCCTCGGCGGGCAGCGCGGCGGCGAAGGGCGAGGCCGCACGCTCCAGCGGGGCCAGGGCCCGACGCAGTGCGTCCCCCGCTCGCCCGGCGAGGCCGGCCCCGACCCGGCCCACGAAGCGCAGGCCGTCCGGGCCGGGCGTGCCGACGAGGACGGCGCCGAGGCGGTAAGGGACCGTTCCGGTGGCCTCGGGCCGCCACCCGCCGATCACGACGGACGCGCTTCCCCGGTGCGGCGACTTGAGCCAGTCGGGCGATCGGACACCCGGTCGGTAGACGGAGCTGGTGCGCTTGCTGACGATCCCCTCCAGGCCCTGCTCCCGGGTGGCGGCGTGCAGGAGGTGTCCGTCCTCGAAGGTCGGCGGCGTCTGCCAGCGCGCCCCGTCCAGCTCGAGGCGCTCCAGGGTGGCGCGTCGGTCGGACCAGGCGCGGCCGAGGAGCTCGACGCCGTAGAGCCGGAGCAGGTCGAACGTCATCAGCGTCACCGGGCTGCGTTCCGCCAGGAGCATCGCTCGCCTCGCGTTCGTCACGTGGAACCGCTCGGCGAGAAGGCCGAAGGACGGCTTCCCCGCATCGAAACAGACGATCTCCCCGTCGAGCAGCATGTCGGCATACTCACCGGCGAGCCCGGCCAGCTCCGGAAAGGCCACCGTGACGTCGCGCTCGGTCCGTGACGTGAGGCGCACGCTGCCATCGCTGACATCCGCAAGGATGCGCATGCCGTCCCATTTGACCTCGTGAATCCACGCGTCGCCGACGGGAATCGTCGGCGCTGGCGTCGCGAGCATGGGGCGCATGGGTGCATTCTTGTTGTCATGCGAGCCATCTGGAAAGGCGCAGTCTCCTTCGGACTCGTCAACGTCCCGGTCCGCCTCTTCTCCGCGACCGAGAATCACGACGTGCAGTTCAGGCAGGTCCACGTGAAGGACGGCGGGCGCATCAAGTACCAACGGGTGTGCTCGATCGACGGCGAGGAGGTTCCCTATTCCGACATCGCCAAGGGTTACGAGACGGCCGACGGCCAGATGGTCGTCCTGACCGACGAGGAGATGAAGTCCCTGCCGTCCCGGTCGTCCAAGGAGATCTCCATCGAGAAGTTCGTTCCGTCGGACCAGATCGACCCCCTCCTCTTCGACCGCTCGTACTACCTGGAGCCGGACAAGACCGGTCTCAAGCCCTACGTGCTGCTCCGCGACGCCCTGGCGAAGGCCGACCGCATGGCCCTGGTCACCGTCTCCATCAGGACCCGCATGACGCTCGCGGTGCTCCGGGTCCGAGAGGGGGTCATCGTCCTGCAGACCCTCCTCTGGTCGGACGAGATCCGCAGGCCGGAGTTCGACTTCCTCTCCGAGGACACGCACGCCACCGACAAGGAGCTGGCGATGGCCTCGTCCCTCGTCGACTCGCTGGCCGGCGACTACGAGCCGGACGAGTTCGAGGACGACTACTCCGAGGCAGTCGAGGCGCTCGTGTCGAGCAAGATCGAGGGTGGCGAGGTCAAGGAGGCCCCCGCTGCCCGCCCCGAGGAGACCGAGGTCGTCGACCTCCTCGCGGCCCTGCAACGCAGCGTCGACAAGGCCAAGGCCGCGAAGTCCGGCGGCGCCTCGACGAGCGAGATCCGGCAGGACGAGGCTGAGGAGGAACCGGCCCAGCCGGCCGCCCGGAAGGCCGCGCCGAAGCAGGCCGCCGCACAGAAGGCGACCTCGAAGGGCGCGCCCAAGAAGGCCGCCTCCAAGCAGACCACGGCGAAGCAGACCCCGGCCAAGAAGTCGACCACGAAGAAGGCCGCCGCGAAACGCAAGGCCAGCTGACCGACCACCACCTGACCCGCCAGACCCGCCCCAGACCCGCCCCAGACCCCGCCCCAGACCCCGCCCCAGACCTGCCCCTGACGCGCTCCCGACCGGCTGGGGCGGGGCTCGGGGGG
>Ga0209347_1004110_pt1 | contig 15686 bp, 12 predicted proteins | sample AutmiccommuBRH23_FD_187382 | JGI IMG/M metagenome (GOLD analysis project Ga0209347, IMG submission 187382) | Deep subsurface microbial communities from Mt. Terri, Switzerland - Autotrophic microbial communities BRH/23 (SPAdes) (version 2) | ecosystem: Environmental > Aquatic > Deep subsurface >...
GACCCAGGTACTCCGCCGGACTCTGCGGCGGTTTGAAACCCTCCGACACCGGCTGCCCGGTCACCTGGATCGTCCCTTGCGACGCCACGGTGGCGCCGTAGATCGTCCGGCCGTCGAAGCCGTTGGCGAAGACCACCGCGTCGCCCGTCTTCAGGACCCGGCTGAAGCAGCCGCTCACCGGATCGTACCAGGAGTGGTCCGTCACCACGTAAGACTCCCGCGCAACCGCCAGCTTCAACTGATTGATCTGCAATTGGCCGTCAGGCTTCAACGAGCACATCGGAATCCAGGTATCGTTGGGCTCGCCTGACTGCTCCGCAGCGCTTCCTGCATGTACGATGATCTCGTTCTGGATGTGGACGATTTGCGTCCCGCTGAAGAGGGACTCCTCGGCGGCGCAGGCCGTGGCAAGGAGGTTCCATGCCTGATGACTGCCACCGGGCGGGAGTTTCGTTAGACCGAACAATGTGGCGGCGACGACAATTGCCGCGGCCACGGCCAGTTTTGCGATTGAACTTGTCATGATTCTTCTCCACATGAAGACCCGCCGAATGCTCGGCCGAGTCGTTGTCTCCATTTCCTGCACACCGCGCATCGCGTCAGACAGGCGATTCCTGGCCGATTCGTGTAGCGATTCACCGGCCGACAGATTCTTACGCTGATCGGCAAGACCCAGCAGCCGCTCGAGTTGCGTGAGTTCCGCCCGGCACCGGTCGCACCGGTCCACATGGGCACGGACTTCGGACCGTTGCGGCTCGGGCAACTCCCCGAGTGCAAGGCTCGCAAGTTGGCGTCTCATCGACTCATGGTCATTCATATTTCACCTGTCGCAATCAGTCAGGTACTCGCTCATCCGGCGGGCCAGTTCTTTGACGGCCCGGTGCAACGACACGCGGACACTGTTTCGCGAACAACTGAGAACTTCGGTAATCGCTTCGTGGTCCAGACCCTCGATCCGGGACAGGATGAACACCTCGGCCTGATGCCTCGGCAACCCCGCCAGGGCTCGCGTGAGTTTCTGCTGGATCTCCTCAAGCCGCAGGCCGGCATCCGCATCGGCGCCACGAGCCGGAGGATCGCAATCCGCCAGGGGCACCGGCACAAACCGACGAGCCCGGGCCAGCTCCAGCGCCTTTCGCACGGTCACCCGGTAGAGGTACGAGCCCCAGTTAACGTCGCCGTCGTAGGAATCCCACCGCCGCCAGATGGCCAAGAAAACTTCCTGGTAGACGTCCTGAGCCAATGCCGCATCGCGCACAACTCGCAAGGCGACGTTCAGCACGTCCGGGCCGTGGGTGTTCACCAGTTCTTCGAATCGACTGTCGGACAACGTTCGACCGCCTTAACAAACGGTTCTTGAATTCAAGGCTCGGCTGCGCAGCCGCGAGATCTCTAATCACATAGAGGGCCCGCCCGCCCGAGCATTACCGGAAAAATCGACCGTCTCGCATTCTATCGGCCGCCGGACAGCCCGCGCAACAAAAAGGCCGGACTCCGCCGCCCGGCCTGACGTGCCCGATCCTTGGGATGCGACTATTGCCCGGGCAGCTTGTCGATGTCGAAAATGCCCTCCGGGAACACGGGGGACAGATCGAGATAGATTCGCTTGATGTGATGAGCCTTCAAGGGGGCTTGATTGAGGTCTCTGCCGGCGCTGCTCACGGCAATGGCGGCGGGATACCAATGGCCGTTCGGAGCCTGGAAGGCCTCGGTGATCTCCTCCATGCTGCCCGAACTCTCCGGAATCTCGCTCGGATCGACGCCCTTGAGCCAGTCCCTATTCTCCTGCCAGTCGGCATCCCGCCGCCATTCGGTCACCTTACGGCGGCACAGGTAGTCCTGGGTTGGATCGAGATACCAGAGGAATCGGCCCGGCAGCGAGACCGTTCCATTGTATAGATGTCCCTGCTGCAGACGCTCGAAACAGATGAGCGTGTGTTCCTTGGCGTATTCATCCTCGATCATCTGCGCACCGGTGTGAATCTCGGGCCAGGCCAGATCACCGAGTCCGTCTTGCAGTCCGATGCTGTCGGGTTCGTAGTGTTTTCTGGGTTTGCCCCAGCCGTCTTTGGGGTCTTTGCGCACGGAGCCCTCGTACTCGCCGTCGAAGAGGCGTATGTCGATCCAGGTCTTGCCGGGCCTGGTGAGTTGAGCCTGGGTCCATGCCAACATGGATTCGAAGGTCTCGCCGATCCGCTGCTTGGAGATCGCCCACGCGGGGTCCTGGGGATCTCGGAAGGGTTGGCCCTGGTCGAAGACGGAGTGGCGCTCCCAGCGGTGCTTGCGGCCCGACTTGTAGTCCACGTCGATCTGGTTCACGGCGTCGGTGTAGTTGGCACCGGTGTTGTGCGCGATCACGGCGATGTATGCCTGCGTGGCGTCCTCCCGAATCTGTCGATATCGCTCCAGAATGCTGCGTAGATCGTTCGCCGGTATGTTGTTCACGACCTTCGCGTCGCGCGGGACGCCCAGATCATAAATGTCCCGTGGTCCCGTCGGGGGATAATCATACGTGGCTTGGGCGGTCGAGATGGCGACATTGTTGGCATCGATGGCGGTCGATTCCATGGCGTAGAGCAGCTTCGATTGCGGATCGACGTAGAGCTTTACGGTATAGAGATCGATCCCGCGGAAGTGTTTTGCCAGTGAGATTTCCTGCACCTGGACCTTTCGCCCCCGGTGCTTGCCCATCCGCGTGACGATCTGGGCACCGTGGTCCTTGAGCGCCTTCTGCATGCTCTCCACGATCCACGCCGGAGACGACATCTGCGGGGAGAAGTCACTTTCCTGTGCGTAGCTGAGCGTGATGGTGTTGCTGTTGGGGTCGTATTCCGCTCTTTCATGTTCTTGCAGACGGAGAAGACTCACTTTGCCATCGGGCATCTTGCCCCCCTCGACCTTTGCATGGAAGCCGATCCATTGTTCGATCGTCCCTTTCGCTTGAGGGATGTCTGCGATAGCCACGGTGTGCATCCACGGAACTTCCCCCAATGCTTTGGCGATCTCCGAGAACTCCACGGCCTTCACCGCGGTTCCACTGAAGTAGTGTACCCCCAAGAGCATCGCCGCAAGGACAAAGACGGCGGCCAGTTGTGTCATTCGACTCTCCATGAGAAACCTCCAGATCGCCCGCTTGTTGTGAGCCGGACGTATTTGAGACGTTAATCCGCCGGCCTGGAGAGCATCCGCGACGACCGCCCGGTCTGCGGCCGGATGCGTACTGATGCCGGCATCTCTGAACAATACCTTGATGTCGCGTACCGTTCTCATTTCGTTGCCTCCGAGTTCAGGAGGGACCGCAGCTTTTCCAGTCCGTACCGACATCGGCCCTGAACCGTGTTGACCGAGGCGTTCTGGATTCGGGCGATCTCGGGGAAGCTCATGCCTGTCCCCAAGTGCAGGGCGACCGCCTCGCGCTGCTCCGCGGGCAACTGCGCCATCGCCTCGCTGAGCGACTGCAACTGCTCGCTGACGATCGCCCAGTGCGCGGGCTCGCACGCCGTTACGGGCTCGCCGTTTGCCTGCTTTGCCAGCGAGTTGCGATACCGGTACGCGTCCCGGCGGTAGTTCCGGGCGCGATTGGCGACGCTGGTGGCGAGCAGAGCCTTGAGATTGCCCGCAACCCGCAGGTTGGCCCGCGTGCGGGCCACGTGGACGAACACGTCGTGCACAACGTCCTCGGCCGCGTGAACGTCCCCGAGCAGGACCACCGCCAGCTTGAGCAGACCGGTCTTGTGCCGCTCGTAGATCCGCTCGAACGCCTCGGCACTGCCGTGCTTGAACCGCCAGATCAGGTACCTGTCACTTACGAGAGCTCTCATATCGCCTGTAATACACCACAGACCGCCTCGCCCGTATAGCCCGAGGCGGGAAATTCGAAGTTCGAAGTTCGAAATCCGAAACAAACCCAAAGCACGAAATCCAAATGACCGAAACGCTGCCGCCCCGCCGGAGGAGCCGTCTGGAGCTTTCTTCGTTTCGGTAATTCGAATTTGTTTCGGATTTCGAACTTCGAATTTCGGATTTCCGCGGCCGCCGCGGCCCCGGCTATTCATGCCGCAGGGCGACGATCGGGTCCACCCTGGCGGCGTGAATCGCCGGGTACAGGCCGAACAGGATGCCGACCGTCATGCTGATCAACAGGGGCAGGAGAATCCCTTTCCAGGTGAGGATCGTGGTCATGCCGGAGAAGTGCGTGATCAGCATGGGAACCAGCGCGCCGATGCCCAGGCCGATGAGCCCGCCCATCGTCGAGAGCACGACCGTCTCGATGAGGAATTGGTAGATGATCTGCTTTCGTTTTGCGCCGATGGCCCGGCGGATGCCGATCTCGCGGGTCCGCTCGGTCACCGAGGCCAGCATGATGTTCATGATGCCGATGCCGCCGACCAGCAGGCTGATGCCCGCGATCGAGCCCAGGACGATGCTCGAACGACGTTTGGAGGCCTCCGCCTGGCGCAGCAACGCCAGCGGCACGCTGACGCTGTAGTCCTTCTTCTTATGGGACTGGCTGAGCATCCGCTCGATGGCCCGGGCGGTCGCTTCCACGTTCTCGATCCCATCGACCTGCACGAGCGTCTGGTGCAGCTCGACCCGCTCGATATTGCGTGAGGCCGACAGGGACCGCGCGATCACGTCGCCAAAGCACTGGCGGGCCATGGGCAGCGAGATGTAGGCGTCCACCTCTTCATCGGGCATCTGGATGTCGCCCGCCTTGCCGCCCTCGCTCTTGATGATGCCGACGATCTCGAAGTAGTTGCCGCCAATCCGCATCCATTCGCCGATGCTGTGCCTGGTGGCCAGCAGCTTTCGGGCGCCGAACTCGGTCAGCACGACCGCGGGGGCCGGGCTCGCCCGGTTGGCGGACACGAGCACCCGCCCGGTCAGGACCTCTCGACTGACCAGCTCAAACCACTCCGGCGTGGTCCCCACGATGCGGACCTCCAGCGTCCGTTCGCCCAGCCGGGCTTCCTGCCGGAGCACCTTCACCGGCGCGGTTCGCTTCACGTGCTCGAGGCACTCGGCCATCCGCAGATGATCTTCGTACGTCAGGCCGTAGTCAGTCATGCTCATCAGGCCCCGATTCGCGTTGGCCGATGGCTCCTCGACCGGCTTGACGGAGGAGACGATGATGTTGTTGCTGCCGAGCTTATGGATCTGCTCGAGGGCCTCCCGGCCCGCGCCTTCGCCCACCGAGAGCATGGCCACGACGCTGCCGACGCCGAACACGACGCCCAGCATCGTCAGGAACGACCGCAGCTTGTGGAGCAGAAGATTCTCCAGGCCGGATCGGATGTTCCGGATCATCTTGACTCCGTTCCAACTCATTGCGGTTGGTCTCCCCCCATCTTTTCCTTGAAGAACTCCATTCGCTCTTCTATGGACATGGTCTTGAGCTGTTCCTTTTCCTCTTCGGACAGGTTCTTCATCACTTCCATCGTCTTTTCCATCTGTTTTCGCTGTTCCGGGGAGAGATTCGGCATGCCCGGGGGCGTCTGGCCCGTCGGCGGGCCCTGGAGCCCGGGGGGCACTGGGCCGCTTTGAGGCGGTGTCGGGGGCATCCCCTGGGGGCCGGTGCCCGCGGGAACAGGAGCCGGCGCGCCGGAGTTGCTCTTTCGCGAGGCGTCGAGCTTGCCGCGGACTTGTTCGTCGAATGCATCGGCCTCCCTGGCGGCCGGTGAGTTCGGTTCCGCATGGCTGCTCCTCGCGGCGTCGGGGGAGGATTTCAACGGGGGATCGAGCACCACGACCTGGCCCTCCTCGAGCCCGCTGACGATTCGGACCATTCGATTGTTGTCCATGCCGATCTGGACTTTGCACGGCACGACCGCCTTGCCTTCGGGTCTGTAGACCAGGGCATCTCCCGCGACTCGCGTCACGGCCTGGACGGGCACATAGACCGCGTCGTCATACTGCTCGATGACGATCTCGGCCCGGCAGGTCATCCCCGAGCGAAGGGCCGGATCGTCGGTGTCGAGGTAGATCTGCGTCTTGAAGACCTTCAGGTCGGGATTGAGGAACATGCCGGCCGAATCGGGCAATGGCGCGACCAGGCCCACCGTCCCGAGGAACCGCTTTCCGGGCAGCGTCTCGACGGTGACGATCGTGGGCTGCCCGACCCGCACCTTCCCCAGGCTCGCCTCGTGAATGTTGATCTCCGCCATGGCCGAGGCGTCCGCGGGCAGATAGATCAATTCCTGGCGTTCGAAGACCTGCTGCCCCTCGGCCAGGGGCTCCTTCAGCATGCCCGCCAGGCCGCCCTTGGTGCTGGTGGCGTAGACGACCAGGCCGTCGCTCGGTGCGAGAATCCTCGTCTTGTCGAGTTGGTCGATGATCTTCTGCAGCTTCGCCTGCTGGCGGGTGTATTCGGCCTCCTTGGCTTTCAGGTCGGCCTGGGCCTGCCGCTTGTCGGCGTCGGCCTTGCGCTTGGCGCGATCCAGGGCCGAGTCCGCCTGCTGCACGTCGCTCTCCAGTTGGCGCTTCTGGCGCGGATAGGTGAACTCCTGCAGGAGCTTCAGATCCGCCTCGGCCAAGTCCACCTCCAGTTGCTTGCGTTTGACGCTGATCTCGTCGGCCGCCTTCTCCGTCTCGGAGAGGTACTTCTCCTCGAAGAGCTTCTGGGACCAGGCGAGGGTTTCCTGGGAACGCTTGAGCTCCTCCTTGGCCAGGGCAATCCGCTTCTGGACCTCGTTCACGTCCTTGGGGTACTGGCCCTCCTTATATTTTTTCACGTCCTGTCTGGCGAACTCCACCGCCAGCTCGGCGTCGTTGACGTCGCTGTCGGCCTTGCTGGTGACGATGGCGAGATTCTCCCGAGCGTTGATGAAGGCCGCCTCGGTGTTCTGCACGCGAATCTCCTGGTCGATCTTGCCGTCTTGGAGCGTACTGGCGTCCAGCTCGACCAGCAGTTCGTCTTTCTTGACCCGCGTGCCCTCCGGCACCAGCGTGATGATCGAGGTCCGGCCTTCGACCTCGTTCTTGATGATGATCTGGTCGCGGGCCTTGATCGTGCCGGACTCGACGACGCTGATGGTCAGGGGCCCGCGCTTGGCTGTAAACGTGGGCATGTCGTTCCCCGACTTGTCGCTGCCGCGGACCACGGTGAGCCAGACGACGCCCGCGCCGATCGCCAGCACAAGGGCGAGGCCGCCGATGAGCCTGGGGAATAACCGTCCGGATCTATTGCTGTCTGTCTGCCCAGCGTTGCGAGCCATGCCAATCTCCTGTAAAGATGCCTTCCTCAACCATGAAAGGTGCGGCAGGCATTGTATCAAAAAGCAAGGCCGGGCACCATGCTCCTTTGGCCCGGCCTTGCACATTTGCTTGCGGAATGGTCGCTCTACTTCGGCAGCGCCGCCTCCAGCGTGGCCAGGGTGGCCGCATCGACCGTCTCGGCGTGCAGATCGCCGAAGATCACGCGGTACTCGTTCTCCCCGGTCTTCCAACGCATCAGGACCAGGGCCTTGTCGCTTGACGTCACGACGTGGCCGTAGTAGGCAGGCTCCTGCTTCTGCTGGGACAGCATCATGTAGAACATGGTCAACGACTGGATGGGCCTGGCGATCTCCATGGCCTTGGCGATCTGCTCGTCTTTGGACTTGATCTGCGCCGACTCCTCCTTGAACTTCTTCGCGGCCGGCGTCTGGCTGTTCATGAAGAGTTGCATCGTATCCATCAGGGAGCTCATATCCAGGCTCTTGGGATATGCGCCGGCGAACTCGACGCAGAACTGCAGGCCCTCGATGGCGCCCTGCTCCGTCGGCATGGCCGCCTTTGTCCCGTCGGTCGGGCTGGGGGTGTAGTCCGGCGGGATGACCGGAGTGAACTCGGCCGCACTGACCGGGACATCCCACTGGAAGTCACGGATGGTGGATTGCGTCTCGACTTCATCGCTCATTTTGAGCGCCATATCCACGCGGAAGGGAAACTGCGTCTTCACGTCGACCCACACCTTGATATCGACGTCGCCCGTGCCGCCGATGAAGGCCGGATCGGTGCTCTGGAACCCCTGAACCTCGACTCCATCGAGTACGGTCATGCCCAGGTCCGTATACTCGCAGCCCAGGAGCTGCTGGATCATCATGCGAGGATCGTTGGTCTCCTTCCTCTTCTCCTTGAACGCCTCCTCACCGAGCGGCATTCTCGCATACTGCTTCTTCGCCGGGTCCAGCATGATCATGACCTTCTGCTCGGGCTGGAGATACATCTGCTGCTCCATGACCTGGCCGGTCGTTGGGTCGGTGCTGCGCGTGCCCAGGCGCATCCCATAGTCGTCGGAGATCAGCCAGGTCATCTCCATGTTGATCTCGGTGGCCCCCATCCCCGCGATCGTCACCTTCGTGTGACTGTCCATTCGATACATCACGGCGCGGATCTGCTGGACCTTGGCGAGCACGTCGGCAAGAGCCACTCCCGATTGCGTTCCGCTCCAGAGGGACCAGGCGCCCAAGGCGACGGCCACGAGCGCCGCCGAGGCTACGATCTTGACAAGTGAGCTTTTCATAATCAGTCTCCTTATTCGAAGGCCCGTCCCGGCCTGTGCGGCCGACTTGAGCCTTGCGTTCTGTTCTTGAATGATCCGGTTCATCACGTCGTCTTCGACGCTGGTCTGAGCCAGCGCCTTGCCGTTGCCGACCAGGCGTTGTCGAAGGGTCTGCAGCCCCTGGAGATCCGCCCGGCAGGTTTCACATGTTTTGAGGTGTTCTCTGACCGCCTGCTTCTGTGAATCGTCCAGCAGTCCCTCAAGCCCCAACACCAACAGGTCATTGCACTCTGCGCAGTTCATGCTTGCACCTCATTCACTGTCTGCCGCTGCAGGGTGTCCCGCAGCAGGGCGTAGGCCCGCGAAAGCGTCTTGGTCACCGTGCCCAGGGGCGTATCGAGCTGCTCGGCGATCCCGCTGCACGATAGTCCGCCGTAGTATCGCAGCAGAATCACCTCTCGATACGCCTCGGGCAGGGCTGCTATCGCCGCTTCGAGAGCGTAATCCTGGGAGAGTTCCGGTTCCGGCGCCTCTTCGCAGAACGCGCGGACGGACTCGCGCTTGCGGCGAACCATCTCGGCCCGCTGCTGCTCCTTCGCCACGTTGTCGGCGATCCCGAGCAGCCACGGGAAGAACGATTCGGGCTTCTTGAGCTTGTCCATCTTGAAGTAAGCCCGAACGAATGTCTCCTGGGCGGCCTCCTCAGCCCTGTCCCGCCTGCCTGTCTTGCCGGCAAGATGGGCCAGCAGGACCGGCTGATACCGCCGCACCAGGTGGCGAAAATCATCCGGATGGCCATCCAGACATCGCTCCACGTAGTACTGATCTGTTTCCGTCATACGACACCTCACCGAACTCTCAACGATTACGCTCTCGGTATATAGTGCAGGTCCGGATGGATTTGCGACAGAAAAGGTGGCAGGGGTGCAAAAAACGGCCCTTCCGACGGGGCATACCGGAGGATTCGAGCCCGAAGCTCCCTGGGGTACGGGATAGGTGCTAAGATGGTGAGCGGCCCCTGTGGAGTATCGGTTGGGGGGCCCGCCTTCAGGCGGCTTGAAGACCGCGTAAACGCGGGACTCCAAACAGGACCAATCTCACCACGTCGATCACCCGATCAGGCCGGACGGCATACTACTACTGCGACCATGCTAAAACGGTGAATCACCGCGGCAAGAACCTCGGTCTGGGTGCCATGCTTACGCCTCGTAAGCATGCTTTCCAGGACATGGCCACGAGGCGTAGCCATGGCACCCAATCACCAAAGTAGAATAGTCGCAGTACTACCGCTTCGACCCACTCCATTCGACGAGTGGAGGTCGAGGACGCCGTTTGGAAGTCCACGTCCATGCTTGTGCCTCCTATTCGAACAGAACCGCCAGACGCTCCTTCTCGTCCGGATCGATGTGGCTCGGGTTCGTCCAGACCGCCATTTCCAGACTCTTGCGACAGGGGCAATTCTCGTTGACGAGGGCCTCGTCGCCGGCCAGCAGTGCCTGGATCAGGGCCAGGCAGTTGTTCGTGGCGGTCTTGAGGTTCGACAGGATCTCCTGCAGCAGGGTCTGCTTGCCCTTGGATTTGTCGTGCGGACGCCAGCAGTCGTAGTCGCTGGCCAGCGCGATCAGGGCGTAGCACATCTGGGCCTCGCGGGCGAGCTTCGCCTCCGGCATCGCGGTCATCCCGATCAGGTCGCCGCCCCATTGGCGATGCATCAGCGACTCGGCCCGCGTGGAGAACTGGGGGCCCTCCATGCAGACGTATGTGCCGTCCAGATGGGTCGTGACGTCCAGAGGCGGGGCGACGTGCACCAGGGTCTCTTTGAGCCGGGTGCAGACCGGCTCGGCCAGCTCGCAATGGACGGCCCCGAACCCGCCGAAGAACGTGTTCTTGCGTTTGAACGTCTTGTCGATGAACTGATTGACGAGCACGAGATGGCCCGGGGCGACCTTCTCCCGCAACGATCCCACCGCTCCGCTGGCGATGACCGTGTGGACGCCGAGCGACTTGAGGGCAAAGATATTGGCAGCGTACGGGACCTCGCTCGGTGAGAGCGTGTGCCCCTGCCCGTGACGACTCACGAAGGCGATTCGCCGGCCGCCCAACTCGCCCAACAGAATGAGCCCGCTCGGCTTGCCGAACGGTGTCTCCACCTCTCGAAACTCGACCCCTGCCAACTGCGCGGCCAGCGCATCGCCCAAGCCTGTGCCGCCGATAATACCGATCAGTTCACCTGCCATGCCTGTCTCCTTTCTGGCAGGTCATCATAGCGGTTGCGCGACCGGCTGTCATCTCTGAAAGAGAACAGGACCTATAGGACTGATGGGACGCATAGGACCCGAGCCGTGCCGGCGCAAGCGGCCGGGGGATTTGAACTGCCGGCGGGGGCGGCCGTAGTAGCTGGAAATCCGCACTATTGTTAGGAGTTTGGGCGTATGGATCTGGTCGTTACCGTCAAAGAAGTCAAAGGTCATTGTCCCGTCCACAAGGTGGGCGATTCCTTCACTCTCAAGGCCTGCTATCAGCTCGTCAGCGACATCCCGGTCTGCATGCATGGCCTGGCGTCGTTGATGCCCTGGTACAACGCCCTGCGGGTTTCCGAGCCCGCCGACTGGGGTCTCGACGGCAAGAAGGACAGAACCAAGGCCTACGTCCAGTGCCCGGACGCCTGCCAGTACACAGAAGGCGGCACCGTCGTCTACGAGATCGGCAAGGTCAAGACGTGACGAGGTACTGAGCGATTCACCACAGAGACTACTTCGCCGAGAACTTGTGGATCGTCTGGCTGGTGAATGTCTTGCCGGGCTCGACGACCGTGGAGGGAAACTCCGGCTTGTTCGGCGAGTCCGGATAGTGCTGCGTCTCCAGGCAGAAGGCCCCGTGCTTGACGTACGTCTTGCCGCCTTTGCCGACCATTGAGCCGTTGAAGTGATTGGCGGTGTAGAGCTGCACGCCCGGCTCGGTGGTGTGGACCTCCATGACCCGGCCGGTCGTCGGCTCGTGGACGACGGCGCACAGTTTCATGGCGTCCGGGGCGCCGTTGAGAACGTAGTTGTGGTCGTAGCCGTTGGCGAGCTGGCGGATTCGCGAGCCGATCGTCCTGGGCGAGCGGAAATCCAGCGGAGTGTCGCCGGCGCTGACGACGACCCCGGTCGGGATCAGACCCTTGTCGACCACCGTGAACCGGTTGGCGTTGATCGTCAGCTCGTGGCCCAGAACGTCGCCGTTGCCCTGGCCCGCGAGGTTCCAGTAAGCGTGGTTGGTCAGGTTGACGACGGTTTTCTTGTCCGTCTCGGCATCGTAGTTGATCCACAGTTCGTCGTCGTTCGTCAGCGTGTACGTGACCGTGCAACGCAGGTTGCCGGGGTAGCCCTCCTCGCCGTCTTTGCTCAGATAGCTGAGCTTCACCCACGCCCGATCCTCGGAGGCGGTCACTTCCTCCTGCTTCCAGACCACGCCGGCGAAGTTCTTGCGGCCGCCGTGGATGTGGTTGGGCCCGTTGTTGGCGGCCAGCTTGTATTCGACGCCGTCGAGGACGAACCGGGCGTTGCCGATGCGATTGGCGTATCGACCGATGACCGCTGCTGCACAGCCCCCGCGATTGATGTACCCCTCGAAACTGTCGTAGCCCAGGAGCACATCATCCAGCCTGCCATGGCGGTCCGGCGTCTCCATCGACACGATGATCGCCCCGTAGTTCATGATCCGGGCCCTGAGGCCCTTGGCGTTGATCAACGTGTAGAGAAAGACCTCTTCGCCCTCGGGCGTACGGCCGAACGACTCGCTATGAATGTTCATCGATCCACTCTCCTTCGTATTCGTCTCGGTCCCGGGGTTCGCGGGACTTGCCGCACTCTGCCCATACCCGCCGGCCGCCACGGCGGCAATAAGACCCACCAGAATCCTCGCGTTCATTCGGCACCTCTCGGGACTTGCGATTACCCACTGGATTTATGCAACATGGTCATTCGACCTACTCTAAGAGGGAAGAGCCTGTTTTACGGTTTTTCCTTCTTAAACCATAGGTTCTCAATAGGCAACAGGATAAGTCGATTCTTCAAGGATATAGATCGAAAGCCCATGTCGCAGAAGTCCAGTCTGTAGGTATCAATGCGTACGTACAAGTGCGTATTTTGAAGCCGTTTCGTTTGCACCCAGGAAATCACCTAAAGAAATGGGGATATTGCGGTCGAATGTCATCACAACAGAGGATCTGCTCGCCGGAGAGCCGGGCTGCAGTCCGTCATGAGAATCGCCTGATTGTGGAGGGAGTAGAGGAAATGGACCAGCGTGATTGTCCTCAGACCGGTCGGAGCCATGAGCCTGCCGGCTCGAGTGTGATTTCCGGTCGCGTGGAACAACTGACGGCCAAGGACGTGATGCAGTACGGCGTCGTCAGCATCGACAAGGCAGAGCCGGTGCATAAGGCGGTTTCGCTCCTGCTTGACAGAAACATCAGCGGACTGCCCGTCACCAACGGGGGGCGCCTGGAGGGCATGCTGTCGGAGAGGGATCTACTGCGGCTGGTCTACAGAAAGGAGTACCTGCCGGGCGTGGTCGGAGACTACATGGCTCACAACGTCACAAGCGTCGACGTCGATGACCCGCTCTCCACCATATCCAAGAAGCTTGTGGCGAGCCCATTTCGCCGGGTGCCCGTTCTGTTGAATCGACAGACACTGGCCGGGATGATCACCCGCACAGATCTGATCCGCGCGTACAAGGAGAGTTTCCGCCCATCGGCATCCCATTCCCGCTCCGGCGGCGAATTGCTGGCGAAAGACATCATGAGGCGCGGCCTGCTCACATTGACCGCCGAGGCCCCGCTCCATGAGGCAATTGACTTGATCGCCAGTCAGCATGTGACCGGCCTTGTGGTCGTGGACGAGGCGATGCGCCTCGTGGGCATCATCACGGAGAAGGACGTCCTGAGCTACTGCACTCACCCATTCCCTGAGGACTGTACAGTCGCGGCCTTCATGACCACCAACGTAATTGCGTTCGACTGTGACGCCGGCCTCGATCAGATCTGCGAGTGTCTGATCGAGAAGGATTTCCACCGGGTCCCAATCGTCGACGGGGGCAGACTCGTGGGAGTCATCAGCCGCTCCGACATTCTCAGGAGCAGAGCGACCACCCTGACGCAACCTTCAACACACCTGCCGGGGCGCGCCGGCAGGATGCCGCTAACATAGTCTCAGGAACATGGATGGGGACAAAGCGCCTTACACGGATTTGATTTTATTCGTGCGCTCGACCCGACGGTGGCATGGGCTTGCAGCCCATGCATCATCGGCAGGATGCCGATGCCACAGAGTCCGACGCGCACGGACTTTTCCGAATCCGTATTATTTCTTCTTGCCGAAGAAGCTCTTTTTCTCTTTGGCCGGTTTTTCAGATTTTGCGGACTTTGCGGGTTTTTCCGCTTTGGCCTTCTTTGACGGCTTTTCGGCCTTGGCTTTCTTGTCTTTGCGGACCTTGGCCGGGGCGGCGCTCCGGTCGCGGCCGGCCATGAAGGATGCGGCGACCACGATCAGCGATACGAAAATCGCACCGCCGAGAATATACCAGATCAGACCCTGGATGGACGAGAGGATCCCCGGGGTCACGCCCCGCATGCCCCCGACGGCGACGATCGCCGTGTAGAGCAGGGCCAGCATGGGCACGAACAGGAGCATGCCGAGGATGTTGCTTTGAGTATCGGGTTCCGGCTCCCCGTAAAGGGCGCCGACCGCGGCCGGCATCATTGCCACGGGCTCGGGCATGGACATCTCTTCCTCTGCGCCGCCCGCATGGTCGGATTCGGATGTGAGATCGTCGAACGAGGCGGCTTCTTCGCCTATCGCAGCAGGCTCGCCATCGGAAGCTTCGCTCTCGCCGCCTTCAGAGGTGTAGATCTCATCGAGGATGCCGCCGAGAGACGTATCGTCGGCCTGCAGCGACAGGTCCAGCAGACCCGAGCCGCTGCCGAACGAATCGAGGTTGACATCGTCTTCGATCTCCTCCAGAGAGGCTTCGGCGCTCGATCCGGCGGGCCCGACGGCGGTTTCGGCCATCGAATCCTCGGTGATGCTGAAATCGGTGTTCGATTCCCCGAGGACGTTGACACCCTCGGTGCCCGTAATCGCGGTGTCCATGTCCGTAATGTCGCTGCCGGAGGCCAGGATGCCGGACTCGGCGGCCAGCGAGATCTCTTCCTCAGTGCCATCGCCCAGATCGTCCGCGAGGCTGTCGCCCAGTGCGGCGGGCTGCTCTTCGTCGGCGAGAAACAGCAAGTCATCCTCGGAGGCGGCTTGGTCGGTAACGGCCTCCTCGGAGCTCAGGCCCAGTTCGGACGTGGACTCAACCTCGCCCATCGGCTCCAGGGCCGGAGTCTCCTCCTCGTCAAGCCTGAACAGCTCCTCATCGAGCATCGGTTCGACCTCCTGGACTTCCTCGAAGCTCTCCGCGGACTGCTCTTCGCCCGACATTCCATCGAGATCCATCTCCATGCCGTCGAAGGCCTCGCCGTTGAGGGCAGGGTCCTCCAGGGCCATATCGACGCCCTCGGACAGAAGACCGTTGACCTCGTCGATCTTGAACAGCAGATTGGCGCCGTCGCGGAACTCGCGGAGCTTGCCGTCTTTGACCAGTTGCTTGACCTGGTCTTCGGTTGTGCCGAGCTGTTGAGCCGTTTCTTTGAGCGAGTAGAACATTCCGGGCATAAAAACCTTCTCCATCGACAGGACGCCCAAGCGCGCAAAGCCGCGTTTGGGGGCCCGTGCGAACGCGGTTACGGGGCGTTTTGGGTCCCCCGAATCGTAATTCCCTAAGGCCTGTATTTTACCGCACTCGCGCAGTTTATGCAATCCTTTTTTGTGTACAGCGCCCGGCCGGTGCAGCCGGCAGACGGTGGCGGATTGCTATGCTGCTTCTCGAGCCAGCCGTTTTCGTTGGGCCGGCCGGGCACAGGGCAGGACCCTGATCCGTGTGAATCCGTATCGAAGACTCTCCGTGGCCTTCGGGTTGTCCGTGGTTGGCAATTCCGCTTCCCGGAGCCTCGGGGACCCCCAGGCCCGATAGAGTCATGCCTGGGGGTCCCTTGTGCGTCTCATCTACTGTTATCTGTCGCCGGCGAGGTAGCGCAGCTCGGCTTCGGACAACACGCGGTTGTAGATGCGGAAGTCGTCGATCGAGCCGCCGAAGTAGCCGTCGCTGGCGTACTGCG
>Ga0209347_1004111_pt1 | contig 15684 bp, 16 predicted proteins | sample AutmiccommuBRH23_FD_187382 | JGI IMG/M metagenome (GOLD analysis project Ga0209347, IMG submission 187382) | Deep subsurface microbial communities from Mt. Terri, Switzerland - Autotrophic microbial communities BRH/23 (SPAdes) (version 2) | ecosystem: Environmental > Aquatic > Deep subsurface >...
CTAGGGGCTAGGGAGGACAACGGCAACATCAAAAAAGCGATTGGGATTTTGCCTTTGCCCTTCCTAGCCCCTAGTCCCTAGCCCCTGTTCTTTCACGACGTCGCGCGCAGCACATTCGCGACGTCCCCGCGCAGCGCCTCGGCGACCGTGGCGCCGCGAAGCAGGGAGGCGGTCTTCTCGATCTCGCGAATCATCTCGCGGACCGCGGTCGGGCCGCTCCCTCCGCGGATCGCATCGACTGCGGCGGCGTACTGCTTCTCGACCGACTTGGCGCCGGCGGCTCCGATGTGCTGGTCCGCCACCGCGCGGATGCGCCCCGCGAGGTCGACCAGCGCCTCGACTTCGGCATCCTGCATCGGCGGCGCCTTCGGCTGAGGCTCAGGCTCGGCTTTCGGTGCGGGTGTCGCCGGAGGGCGGGGTGGCGCGGCTGCAGGCGGAGCCGGCTGCGTCGCCGCCGCCCGGGGCGCCGCGGTTGGAGCGGCTGCCGGCTGCGGTTTTGGCGATCTCGGCTTCAGCTCGACCAGCTCGGAGGTGATCATTCCGTAGAGCGACTTCGCGATGTCGAACGAGGAGATCTCGAGGGCCTTGCCGATCTCGGCGATCGTGCGGCTCCCGTCGATTTTCGTGACGAGGATCCACTCCTGCGGCGTGAGACTGATCTGCTCGTGACGGTTCTGCCGGGCGAGAAGTGTGGGGACGAGCTCGATCGACGGAACTTTCTTGGAGAGAACCTTCCACTCGTCGGCCCGGCGGGCCGCTTCCATCAGCAAGTTGGTATTCGACCGGCTGATCGTCTTCTCGGTGCCTTCCTCGCCCGGGGTGAATACGAACTCTCCTTCGTTCCAGATCGCCAGGGCGTAGATCGCTTCGTCTCCGGTGAGCTCACCCGATCGGGCGTGCGAGATCTGTCCATTGAGGAGGAAGATCACTCCCTCCTCCCCTTCCCGGGTCAGCGTGAATTTGCCGGTTTTTCCGGAGACGCTGACGAGCTGAATGATGTCGGGAAGCGGCAGCTCTTTGAGAGACCCCTGAAAGGACATTCTCCTCCGCGGCGGGCATGCGCGCCCGGCCTCATCCTTTTGAACCAAAACGATTTCCGAGCGAGCGAAAAGCCGAGGCCGAAGGTTAGCGCATCGGAAGGGTCAAGTTCAAGGAGACGCGGGCTCGGGCGCCGCGTGCTGCTCGACCCGACCGAGGATCCAGATCATGAAAAGGACACCAGCCGGTCCTCCAGTCAGGAGACGAAGCGCGTTGGTGCTCTCGCGGATCCGGATGGCCTGCGTGCCTCCGTCGAGAACCATCGGGAGGAGGGCCAGGAGCAGGATCCAGCCGGACATCGGAGTCCGCTGCAGGGGAGGGATGGCGAGAAAGAGAGCGATGCCGAGAAGAGCGCCGAGGTAGATCGCGGTACAGCGGGCGCAGATCGGCATGAGCACACCGGAGATCTCGAGGGAGCGGGCGTCAAGCCCGTGACAGACGAGGGCGAAGGGAGCCTCGATCCAGTCGGGCGCCCCCGCTCCCCGCATGAATGTCACCCCGAGCGCCGCCGCCGGCAGGATGCCGACGGCGAGCGCGAAGAGGGCGGCTGCGATTTTGGTCGTCGAGCTCATTTCACCCGTGAGTAGCGATACCCCTCACCGAACGCATAGGTCGTGGCGACCAGGGCCCAGAAGGATGTGAAGAGCGCGCCGATGCAAAGAAGGATCACACCGAACTGGGCGATGAATCCCGTGATCAGATAGATGGCCAACGCGAGCACGTAGTTCGCCAGGTTCTCCCGGATGTAGCGGAAGATCGTCGCGAAGTCGAACCCCGCGGCGAAGCTCTGCCGCATCACGACGAGCAGGATCGCTGCCGGGAGGATGACCATGAGCGCAAGCACGAGCGCGTAGAACAGGCAGATGCCGACGCTCATGAATCCGCTTCCGGCCATCGCGGCGGCTTCTCCTTGATCCGCCGCCAACGCGGTCAACGCAAAACCACCTCCGAATGCGATGATCGCGATGACGATGACCGGGAGGTAATAGACGAGCACGACGCCGAAAATCCGCAGGCCGTCGATGAAGTCCTCGCCCCATTGGTCCCATTCAGGGAGCGGCCGAACCTCTCCGGCTGCGACGTTGCGCGCAAGCCTTGCCGCATAGCCGGCAACGAAGATGAACCCGATCAGCAGAAAGCCGAGCAGGTACATCAGCCCCCCGATCAGGATCTTCGGAAGCCAGCGGGGATCCTCGAAGACGTAGGTGAAGGGACGGCCGAAATCGATCGTCCTCGATCCGCCAGCGGGAGGGACGGGGGGCGGGGGCGGTGGTGGCGCCAGTGGCTGAGTCGTCATCGAACCTCCTGAAGGATTCGATTCTAGTTCAGCCCGCTCGCATTCGGAAATCGAGTCAACTCTTCGAGTGCCGCCACGTCTGCGCGAACGCGTGGGTCATCGCCAGCTGCGCCCAGAACGCCGCGAAGAAAACTCCGACGAACACGAAGATCGTTCCGTACTGCGCGACGAAGTTCGCGAACAGCAGAACTCCCATCGCGACGACGTAGTTCCCCGCGTTGGCTCGGATGTAACCGAGAATCGCCACCAGATCGAAGCCAGCGGAAAACTTCTGTTTCATCACCGCCATCGTCAGCGCGGCAGGAAGGAACATCGCGATGACCAGCGCCAGAATCCACGACCCGAGAAGAGCCGCGAAAAAACGGCTGCCGAGGAGCGCCCGGAAGATCTCTTCCTCGTGCCTGAACCATTCGAGGGAAGCAGCATGGCCGAGCCCGGAAACGAGCAGAAGAATCACGGGAAGCTCGTAGATCAGGAAGATGAGGAAAAGCTTCGCTCCTTCCCGGAAATCGCGCCCGTTCTCGTTCCACTCGGGCAGTGGCGTGTCGCTCCCCTGCGCAATCCTCCGCGCCGCGCGGGCGCAGTACCCATAGACGAAGAAGAGTCCGACGAGCAGGAGCGCCGCGACGTTGAAAAGCCCCCCGATCGCCAGCTTTCTCACCCAGTCGGGATCGTCGAAAAGAAAGCGAAAGGGTCGCCCGAAATCGATCGATGCGGGGGAAGCTTTCGGCGTGGAAGGGAGGCTGGAATCGAATGTGGCTGCCGGATGGGCCATGACGTACCTCTTGTGCGAGTGTAGATTCCCTCATCCACGCGCAGCACCCTCAGTCGTCACCTCTCATCAGCCGCAGGCATCACAACCGAACGGGTCCATTCCTCCGCGATCGCTCCGCATTGGAACAAACGCAGGTGGGAGAAACCTTTATCCTGCGAAGAGCGTCACTTCTCCGGAGCCAACTTCTTGTCCCGCCCTTTCCAATATCTCGAGCAGAGCCCCGAGCCCGAAGGCACCGCGCTCGGAGTGGGCGTTTCGCTCTCGCTTCATGTCGCCGCCCTGGTGCTCGTCTTCCTCGGGGTGACGCAGAAGGACGTCGCGCCCCCGGAGAAGCCGCTCCAGTACGTGGAGCTGGTGCCGCGCATGACTCCGCAGCCGCAACCCGCCGCGCCGAGCGCGCCCCGCGTCTTCACCGAGGCTCCCGGCCGCGCGCTCGAAGAGCAGGCTGCCGCGGCGGCGGCGCTCTCGGATGCGAATCGCCGGGCCGCGACGCCGAACCCGACGGGAGACGCTCGCACCCGGCGGCCGGGAGACGGCTCGGGCGGCGCTTACATTCCGTCGGCTCCGCCACCCGGGCAGACCGCGCCCGCTCCGCAGCCGTCGGGAACCCGAAACCCCGAGACTCCCTCGGCTGACCGGCCGGATGACTCGACGTTCCAGTACCGGACCATGCGGGAGGGATCTCCGCAGTTGGCCGACGCGACTCCGCAGGTCGACTGGCGCGCTGCGGTGAAGGACATCGGCCGCTCGACCACGATCGCAGGGCAGCCCGGGCGGACGGGGGGAGAAGCCGGCTTCGCGGAAAGCGGCCCGATCTCGTTCGAGACGCAGTGGTATGACTGGGGTCCCTACTCCGCCCAGATGGTCGCGCGCATTCGCCTTCACTGGTACAACAACATGCCCGACATCATCCGCACGGGGATGAAGGGGGTTGCGGTGATCCGCTTCACCATCCAGCGCAGCGGGCAGCTCACCGACGTCACGCTGATCCAGAGCTCGGGGGTTCCTCCGTACGATTTCGCCGCGCAGAAAGCGATCGAGCTCGCCTCGCCGCTCGCTCCGCTCCCCGCCGATTTCCCCGAGCCGAGCGAGCGCGTCACCGCAGCCTTCTACTACAACCAGAATCCTCCGCGCTGACGGTCTGCGGCGGCACGCTTCGCGCGATCGGCTGCGCTCCTCGCACCCTCTATCGAGTCGATCACGCGACTGAAATATCGCTCCGGAGGGGCCGGTTCTTGACCCTGCGTCATCGAGGTGCTAGCGTTCGCCAGCCTTCGAAGCGAGGCAAATCTTTACGGGGCCGTAGCTCAATTGGGAGAGCGCCTGAATGGCATTCAGGAGGTCGTCGGTTCGATCCCGATCGGCTCCACCAAATCAAACGCAATAAGAAGGCCGACCCGCCCGGGTCGGCCTTCTGCTTTCAGCGAGAATTTTCATCACCGAAGGAGTCGGGGCACGACAAACTCAGTCGTAAGCCTTGCTTCGGTGTCGAATCGCTCCGATGTCCACGATGTGATGCCGGTCATCGATCTCATAAAGGATTCGCCAGTCGCCAACGCGGATGCGCCAGCCACCGTGACCCTCGAGTTTCTTGCAACCGGCCGCCCGCGGGTTGGAAGAGAGCTGGAGGATTTTGCGACGAACCCTCTCGATGACACTTTGCGGCAGGTCCGCGAACTCTTTCGCCGCGGAGCGGCTGATCGTGACTTGGTACTCAGCCACTAAGCTTGCCTTGCTTCACAAGACGCTTTTCCACCGCCTCGAATGGTTCTCGTGGGTCGTTCTTTCGTTGTTCGATAGTCAGGGCATCAAAGAAGTCTTCCCAGACCGCACCATACCTCTCGAGATCGATCTGTACCGCCACCTTCTTGCCCTTGTCATTCGTGACGAAATGAATCCCTTCCAATTTGAGCTCCCTTCCTTGCGACTCCTGTCATCAGGCCCTGCGCATCGTGAGAACGCTCGGTCGCCCGCTGATCATTCTACGCGGTTGCTGAACGCCTATTTTTCGCCCTCGTACCTTCTCACGGCCGCCTCCAGATAATCGGATCTGAACTCCCGCTCGAAGGCGTCAGGCTCGAGCGCTTGCTGCGCCGCGCGAGCGAGATTGAGTGAGAGGCCGTATTCACCCATAGACTCGAACAGGAGCATCGACTTCACATAAGCGTCGCTCAAATCGAGCGTTCCCATTGGCAGGATGCCCGACGCCACTGCGGTCAGGTAAGTCCTGTTTGCGCGCTCGAGATTTCGTGGGTCAACCTCTGCGCCCTGAGTCACGGCGCTCAGCAAGGCGGAGGCCCACTGAACCGACATCTCACAGGAGTCGGGGTGGCGGTCGAGCAGGTTCTCCGCATTCGCCGCCAGTGCCTGTGGGGAAACAGGAGCGATCTCCAGCTCCCAAAGCTCGATGGCCGCAATCAGCCCTTCATCACTGCTTCGCTCCGGGCACTCGCGATGTCCGGCGGCTTGCGCGCCGGGCGCGCCGAACACCCGCGCGAGCTCGACGTGGCCGGTTTGCGCATAGATTTCGCCCAACGCTCGCTCGGTGTCTGGTGAGGAATCTTCGAGCAGTCGCAGGAACTGCACTTCAGCGGCCGGGATCCGACCCCAGGACGGGACCTCTGAATGCGGCGCTTCGACCCGAGAGGAGCCAGATTCGACCCCCGCCGAACAGGAAACCAAGAGTAGAAACGCCGCGATCATCCTCATGAGCACAGAACCTTCTTTACAGAAGAGCGATGGGCTGACTGGTTACCCCGGTTGCGGACCAGTCCCCTCAATTGCGAAACAGAAGCTCGGCAAATCCACGCATCAGCGTACCGGAGCGTCCCCCCGCCCACCAGCCCCATGTCACCCCCCGTCGGAAGGTTCCGAGCGACCCGATCCCATCGCCGTGCCCAGTCGCCCGTCCCATGCAGCTGCCAACCCGGATCGACCGGATCGGAGTTTTCAACTCCTTTCCATCGTTAGCCTTCTCGCCGGGGGAGAATCGATCTACACAGCCCATGTTCGACAGAGTCCTGATCGAGTCGTCTAGGAGAAAGACGTCGAAAGACGCGGCGATTTCCGCCGCGATCTCGGCCGCGCTTCATGCGCTTCTGGTCGGCGGCATCGTGGTGGGACTCGTCGCAGGGGCCGCTCCCGAAATGGTCGAGGAGCCGATCCGCGCGTTCCTGGTCGGCGGCGGCAACCCAGCTCCTCCCCCACCACCACCTCCTCCCCCTCCCGGCGGATCCACCGGCCCCTCGGTCCCGGTGACCGAAGAGCCGGAGACGCCTGAGCCCGAGGAGGTGCCGGTCGATCGTGAGTTCGTCGCGCCGACGGAGGTGCCGGTCGAGATTCCCGAGACCCGCATGCCCCCTGTGGAGAACGCGGACGGCGGCGTGGTCGGCGGCGTCGAGGGAGGAGTCGAAGGGGGCGAGGTCGGCGGAGTCGTGGGCGGCGTGATCGGAGGCGTCATCGGCGGAACACTCGGCGGGACCCTCGGAGGAACCATCGGCGGCACGGGCACCGGGACCGGACCGTTGCGGGTCGGTGGAAACGTCCAGGCACCCAAGGTCGTATTCCGTGTGGAGCCGGACTACACCGAGGACGCGCGGAAGGCGCGGCTCCAGGGAATCGTCATCATCGAAGCGATCATCGACACGAACGGCAACGTCACGCAGGCCCGGATTCTCAAGGGGCTCGCTGGCGGCCTGGACAAATCGGCGCTCGAGGCGGTGAGGAAATGGAAGTTCGAGCCGGGGCGGAAGGAAGGGAAGCCCGTGCCGGTGATTTTCGATCTGATGGTTCGATTCAGGTTGCAGTAACCGCGGAATGACGGAGTCGGGCGCCGGGTTCGGGGTTCGAGACCGCGCTGCGGCCCGGATGCTGAGGAGGCATTGAGCGAATGGATTCGACACACTTCACACTGGCCGGAATGTGGGCCTCCATGGGACCGACGGCGAAAGTCGTTGTGGTGATCCTGGCCCTGATGTCCATCTGGTCGATGACCATCGCGATCGATCGCTTCTGGCGCTTCCACAAGGCGAAGAAGGAATCGCTCCAGGTGGCCCACGGCGTCAGCCCACTCCTGAAACACAGCAAGTTCGACGAAGCGATCTCGCTCACCGGCGAGTCCCGCTACCGCCACAGCCACATCGCCCGGATTCTCAATGCGGGACTGACCGAGTTCCGCTACGGCGCGAAAAATGAAACGCCGGCGGACTTCGACACGCTCGAATCCTCCAAACGCGCGATCGAGCGCGAGGCCCTCATGACCACGGCCGACTTCAAGAAGGGGATCGGCAACCTGGCGACGATCTCGACCACCGCGCCGTTCATCGGACTCTTCGGAACGGTCGTCGGGATCATCAACGCCTTCCGCGGCATGGCGGCCTCCGGCTCGGGCGGACTCGGCGCCGTCTCCGCCGGCATCGCCGAAGCCCTCTTCGCCACCGCCCTCGGACTGGGTGTCGCGATTCCGGCCGTCTGGCTCTACAACACGTTCTCCAACAAGATCGAGCGGTTCAACGTCGAGATGGCCAACGCCTCGTCGGAGCTAATCGACTACTACCTCAAGACGAAGAAGGTCTGAGCGGGTGGCATTCGGCGGCAACAGCGGGGGGTTCGAGGTCAAGGGGGACATCAACGTCACTCCGCTGGTCGACGTCTGCCTCGTTCTGCTCATCATCTTCATGGTGGTGACGCCGATGCTCCAGCAGGGCGTCGACGTTCTGCTTCCTCAGAGCCCGCACGCCGAGCGCAAGCCCGGCGAGGAGGGGGACCTGGTGATCTCGGTCAAGGAAGACGGCACGGTCTTCATCGGCCAGAGCTGGATTCCCGACGCCGATCTGGTTCGCTTCCTCAAAGCCGAGCACGACCAGGACCCTTCGCGCACGGTCATGCTCAAGGCCGATGCCCGCCTGCAGTTCGGCAAGGTGCGGCAGGTGATGAAGAGCGCGGTCGAGGCGGGGTTCAGCCAGGTCGCGATCCTCACCGAAAACTCGGAGGCGCGGTAATCCGATGGCGATGAACGTCAGCGGCACCGGAATCCGGGGAGACATCAACATCACCCCCCTCGTCGACGTGGTGCTCGTCCTCCTGATCATCTTCATGGTGGCGACGCCGGTCCTGCAGATGGGCCTCGACGTGGAAGTCCCGCCCAAGGTCGAAGTGACCGGGCCTCCTCCCGAGGCGGCTCTCGACCAGGTCGTCGTCGACGTGAGGCCCGACGGGTTCTACGTCAACCAGTCGCGCGTGGCGGAGCTCGGCGCTCCCACACTGGACGCCCTCCGCGACCGCATCGCTCCAATCATGCTCTCGCGCGAAGAGACGGCGCGCGTGGTGTTCATCAATGCATCCGATTCCGTCTCGTTCGAGCAGGCGGTCCGGGCGATGGACGCGATCCACGCAGCCGGAGCGCGCAAGATCGGGTTCCTCACTGACTCGCCTACCGGCGTGGCTGCCGCACCAGATGCGGCCACTTCAACAGCGGGCGTCTGATATCCTCCGCGGGCCCACTCCCGGCACGCGAGCTTTTGCATCTTCGGGGAGGCGAATGGGGTCTGGCGGCCCCCGCGGTCTTCAAAACCGTTGTTTCGGCGCGGAAGTGTCGAAGGGTTGGTTCGATTCCAACACGCCTCCGCCATAAAACCAAGGCAGAAGTCAGAAGGCAGAAGGCAGAAGTAAGAGCAACGGCAAATGCGGAGATCGTGGCCGGATCCTGCCATTTTGAGATCCTTCGGTCGCGCTCACGGTTTTCCTAAGTCCGCCCGTTCTCGCGCGCTCCCTCAGGATGACGGACTCGCCCGTCCTCGGGTTTTACTTCTGCCTTCTGACTTCTGACTTCTGCCTTTACTTCTGCCTTCTGCCTTCTGACTTCTGCCTTTTATACTTCCCCCATGGCACGCATTGGAATCATTGGAACCGGATGGGGGTCGCGGGTGCAGGTGCCCGCGTTTCGCAAAGCAGGTCTCGAGGTCGTCGCTCTGGCCGGGCGGAACCCCGAGAAGACGCGCGGGATCGCCTCCGATCTCGAGCTGAAGGCATTCGACACCGCGGAGTCTCTGATCGACGAGGCGGAGATCGATCTGGTGAGCATCGTCTCGCCTCCTGCCACCCACCGCCCGCTTGCGATCCGCGCTCTGGAGAGAGGGCTTCACGTTCTGTGCGAGAAGCCGACCGCGCTGAACGCGGCCGAGGCGAGGGCGATGCGCGATGCGGCGGCGAAGAAGCCCGACCGGATCGCGATCATCGACCACGAGCTTCGCTTCCTCCCTTCGTGGCGCGAGGCGAAGAATCGCATCGCCGAGCTGGGCACGATCCGGTACGTCGAGATGCGCTACTCGAGCCCCAGCCGCAACGACCCGGAACGCGCGTGGAACTGGTGGAGTGATCGCGAGCAGAACGGGGGAATCTGGGGAGCGGTCGGCTCCCATTACGTCGACGCCATCCGATGGCTCGCCGGAGAGATCGACGCGGTGCAGGCCGTCTTCGAGACTTTCATCGGAGAAAGACCGACGGGCGACGGAGAGCGGCGCCGCGTCACCTCCGACGACTTCGCCGCCGTTCACCTCAGGCTTTCCAGCGGAGCGCTCGCAGCAATGACCTTCAGCGTGGTGGCGGCAGTCGACGAAGATACGGGACTGACGATCGTCGGAGAGAACGGGGCCTTCCGCCTCGCCCAGGATCGCCTCTTCCATGCGAAGGTCAAGGGCGAATGGAGCGAGATCGTCCCGTCGGAAGGTCTCGACATTCCCGGCGACTCTCCAGGAGGCTCGTTCGGCAGCGGCACGATCTGGCTCGGCCGAGCACTCCGTGCTGCACTGGATGAGGGCGACGCGAAAGCCATCATCGAAGCCGCCACCTTCGAGGACGGCCTCCGCCAGCAGCAGGTCCTCGACGCCGCCCATCTCTCGCACGCGAACGGCGGGCGGTGGGAGAGAACCACATAAAGCCAGAAGCCAGAAACCAGAAGCCAGAAGAAAAGGCAAAAACAAAACCGCGAGGGAAGCATCGGTGGGAGGATCCTGCAATTTTGAGATCCTTCGGTCGCGCCCACCAGCCGAGTGTCCGACCTCGACCGCGCTGCGCTCCCTCAGGATGACGACGGGTTTGTCGTTGCCTTTACTTCTGCCTTCTGCCTTCTGCCTTCTGCCTTTTCTTCTGGCTTCTGGCTTCTGGCTTGTCTTTTTCATTCTCTCGATCGCAGGCTGATACGTGACCACGCCGCGGAGATCTTCGAGGATGCCTTCGCGCAGCGGGTAGACCATGAAGTAGGGATCGAAGTCGCGGCTCCTCCAGCGGAGAGCCGGGGCGGCCTGAACGAAGCCGAAACGCGTGTAGAACTTCGGATCTCCGAGGATGACCAGAAAGTCGGAGCCGTGGGTCCGCGCCTCGTCGAGGGCGGCGAGCACCAGGGCGCTGCCGATGCCCTTCCCCTGCGCGCTCTTCGCCACTCCCAGTGGCGCGAGCCCGAGTCCCTTCATCCGCCCCGCATGCGTCTCCACCACCACCTCGGTGAGCACCAGGTGTCCGAGGATCGCGCCTTCCTCTTCGGCGACGAGGCCGAGGTAGGGCGAGCTCTCCTTGCGGAGGGACTCGACCACGTCCGCTTCCGCAGTCGTCTCGAAGGCCGTTTCGTAGATCGCCCGGATCCGGCTCTCCTCTCCGGGCGCTTCGCGGCGGATGTTCATGAAAGCGATTCTCCGGCTTCCAGTTTACTCCCCGCTCTCCCGGGTCTGAACATCCCACCAGTAGCCGGGCTGTGAGGCATCGCTGCGAGGCGTGGCGGGAACGCCGAGCCGGTCGAGCTCGGCCAGTACCGCGCGACCCGCCGCCGGAATGGCGGCGCGCATCTCGTCCGAAAGGCCGCTCCCCATGGTCGTGCGAACGGGAATGATGCCGATGAGGTAGACCTCGCCCGGCGCGTTCTCCGTCAGCTCCAGCATGAGGAGAGTCTCCTTCAGCGCGGGATCGTGCGGAGTGATCCGGAGCCCGGGTGCGTGCTGGATGATCTCGGCACGCTCGAATCGAATGAGGGTGCCCGGGGCGCAATCACCAGCGACCGCATCGATGAAGACGATCTTCTCGTGACCGGCCAGATGAGTCGGCAGCTCGAGGCCCGGCGTTCCGAGGTCCTCGAGAGTCACGTCGCCGTGCATTGTGTAATTCGACTCCAGCCAGCCCACGACCGCGGGGCCGATCGCATCGTCGCCCATCAGGACGTTACCGATCCCGAATACGGCGACGCTCATCAGAGGACCTTGACCTTCGAAACGTTCTTCCCGCTCGGATCGAAGACGTGGCATGCGCAGGCCATGCATGGATCGAACGAATGCACCGTTCGGATGACCTCGAGCGGCAGTTCCGGATTCAAGACCGGATTCTGAAGTAGCGAAGCTTCGTAGGGGCCGGAAACCCCTTTCTCGTCTCGCGGAGCCGCGTTCCATGTGGTCGGGACTACCGCCTGGTAGTTCTCGATCCGGCCGTTATTGACGACCACCCAGTGAGAGAGCGTTCCGCGCGGCGCCTCGTGAATTCCGACGCCTTCGATCGGGCCGCTCGGGAAGACCGGCTGATTGAAGATGTCCTGGTCCCCCCTGGAGACGACGTTGTCGAAGAGGAGCTGCCAGTGATCGACGGCGAGCTCGGACAGAACCGCCGCTCGGATCGCGCGGGCGGCATGCCTGCCGAGGGTGGAGTGGAGCATCGAAGGAGTGGCCTTCACGCGGGCCAGGCTGGAGACCGAGTCGAGCGCGCGCGTGCCCCACTTGGTCATGAGGGGGTCGCCGGCGGCGAGACCGCACAGGACGTTGGCGAGAGGACCGACCTGGATCGGACGCCCTTCGAAGCGCGGCGACTTGACCCAGGTGTACTTGCCGTCGGGCTGCCAGTCGGTGAATTCCGGCTCGGTCGTTCCCTGGAAGGGATGCACGCCGCCGGAGCCCTTGTACCAGGCGTGCGTATTGTCCTCGGTCACGCCGCGCCGGAACATCTCGTCGCGGGCGCCGGTGATCGGCCGGTAGGTCGAAAGGTCGCCGTCGAAGATCACTCCGCCCGGCAGGGCGAACTTCGTGCTCCTGGTGTCAAGGGGGAGATCGGGCACGGACATGTAGTTCGTCACGCCCGCGCCGTATCCGAACCACTCGGGGTAAAAGGAAGCGACGGCCATGACGTCGGGGAAGTAGACGTTCTGAACGAAGGAGACGACCTTGTCGAACAGCGGCTTCATGCTGTAGATGCGGTCGGCATTGAGAGTCGCGAGGCTGTTGAGGTTGATGGCGTTCGCCACGCCGCCGACGGCGAGGTTCTGGATGTGCGGCGTCTTTCCGCCGAGCATCGCCACGATCTGGTTCGCATACCGCTGGTACTCGAGAGCTTCGAGGTAGTGAGCCACCGCCATCAGGTTGACCTCGGGAGGCAGCTTCATCGCCGGGTGGCCCCAGTAGCCGTGAGAGAAGATCCCCAGCTGGCCGCTCGAGAGCAGTCCGCCGATCTTCTCCTGGACTTTCCTGAAGTTCGCGGCGGAGTTGGTGGGCCATTCGCTGAGGCTCGAGGCCAGGGCCGCCGTCTTGACCGGGTCAGCCTTCGGAATGGTGGTGACGTCGACCCAGTCGAGCGCGGAGAGGTGGTAGAAGTGAACGATGTGATCGTGCAGGGCGTGCGCGATCTGGATGATGTTCCGGATGTACTGCGCGTTCAGCGGGATCTCGAGCTGAAGGGCGTCCTCGACGGCCCTGACCGAGGCGAGCGCGTGCACGGTCGTGCAGACACCGCAGAAGCGCTGCGTGAACAGCCACGCCTCGCGGGGGTCGCGGCCGAGAAGGATCTTCTCGATTCCCCGGAACATCGTGCAGGAGGCCCAGGCCTTCTGCACGGCACCGGCGTCAACTTCAACGTCGATCCGGAGGTGGCCCTCGATCCTGGTGACGGGGTCAATAGTCAGTCGCTGCGCCATGTTCGTCGATCCTCAGCTCAGGCAGTTTTTCTTTCGCGTGATTGATGGCCCGGTACCACTCCGAGAGCGGAGCTGGCAGGACGGCAAAGTATTTGACGATGATCATGAACAGTACGACCGTCCACCCCACCGCACCCAGCGCGAGCAGCAGTTCCCGATCCGAAGGGAAATACAGCGACGAGCTGCCGGGACGGTAGGCGAGAGTCGTCGGCGAGAAGCGGTAGAGCATTCCGCCGATGGCGATGACCACCGAGCCGACGAAGAGTGAGCGCGGCGTCCGACGGACTCTCGGCTTGAGAAGGATCAGCGCCGGAATCAGGTTGAGCAGCATCTCCGTGTGGAACAGCAACGCCATGGAGTCGGGCTGGAACGCCATCCCGGCCTTTCCGGTGACCAGCACCTGGGTCCAGCGGATCGCCACGAAGGCGATCGCAGCCCAAGCCATGAACTTTCCGAGGTCGGACAGCACCGGCATGTCCAGCGGCCGCCGCCATCCCATCGAGGAGATCATCAGAATGATCACCACCGCCGCAAAGCCGCAGATGAAGGCCTGCAGCAGGTAATAGGCCGGCAGCATCTGCGTCTGCCAGAGCGGATGGACCTTCGGTCCCGCGATCACCATCAGCGACCCCAGGGACGACTGATGCATGATCGGAAGAAGGTAAGCCGCCGCGATCATGAAGGGATAGGCGGCGCGATACTTGTGTGTGAACTGGCTGATCTTCCTCCGCGTCTCGGTCGGCGCCACCACGTATCGGCGCTCCACGAAGGCCGGCAGGTTCTCGTACAACAGGAAAATAGAAAAATACGCGCTCATGCAGATCGCCACTTCGAATAGCGACGAGTGATAGTTCCAGCGCCAGGGCAGAAGGGAATTGTAAAAATTCCACGGACGTCCGACGTCGATTCCCAGCGAAATCAGCCCCGTGCCATAGAACAGGAGGCTGATCACCAGCGAAGTTCGCATGATCACGTGGAACTGGTGCTGGTTGAAAACCCACGCCGCCACTCCGACCGCCAGGCCTGCCGAGCCGAGGGCGGTCAAGGTCATCACGTTGAAGGTTTTCCAGACTCCCCAGGCGAAGTCGTCGCTCATCCCGGTGAAGGCGAGCCCGCCGAACAGGCGGATCCCAGCCAGGACCGAGGAGACCAGCGCCAGGGCGAGGAAGAACCAGAAGATGGAGTTGTTCAGCGAGGAGTCCCACACCGGAACGGCCCGCTTCCACACCTGATGTTTGTGAGCGCTCATAGCTGCGGCGGCCTCCCCGTTTCCTGCTGCTCGCGAAGCGCTTCCTCTTCGAAGATTTTCCAGCGGCGGCGAATGAACGTCGCCATCAGGCCGAATACCGTCAGCGGCAACAGCATCCACTTGTATAGGGTCGTGTGGACCTTGCTCCCGTAATGCGCCGCCGATTCTTTCCTCTCCGGCAGCCCGAGATTCGCGAAGGGAACCGTCGCGAGATAGAACACCTGGGTGCCGCCGAGGTCGTCGGTCCCGTAGAGATGGTCCTGATAGTACTTGCCGGGATTCTCCTCGATACGTTTTTCACCGGCCGTTTTCAGCTCATCGCGGCGGCCGAACACAACCGCTGCGGTCGGACAGACGTCCGTGCAACCGGGCTCCAGCCCTTTGGCGATCCGGTGATCGCACAGCTCGCACTTGATGATCTTCGGGTTGAACGACTCCCACTCGAAACGCGGAACGTCGTAAGGACAGGCGATCTCGCAATAGCGGCAGCCGATGCAGAGATCTCCGTGCCACTTGACCACGCCCCACTCTTCTTTGGTGAGCGCATGGAAAGGACAGCCGGAAACGCAGGCCGGGTCGAGACAGTGCATGCACTGATGCTTGACGAAGGAGTACTGCTCTTTCTCCTCGTCTCTCCAGAGCATGATGATGTTCTTGGTGCGGGCATTGAGGTCGAGCGGCATCGAGTACATCCCGCCCGTCAGGGCGGTGTCGGGCTCGAGCCCGTTCACGTCGGCGCAGGCGACCACGCAGGCGCGGCAGCCGATGCAGGCCGTCGCGTCGTAGAGCAGCGCCATTGCGTCTTCGCGAGGCGCGACCTCGCCGCGGGCCGCCAGGCCGGGGGCCGCGCCGAGAACCGTCGCGCCCACACCCGCTCCGGCGCTCTTGAGCAGATCACGACGACTGACCGTCACGACTCGTCACCATCCGCCGGATCGCTTCCGCCTTTCCCCGGAACCGAGTTGTCGCCCGGCTTGTCGGAGAATCTGCGGGCAGCCATGTAGCTGGCGCCCGCCAGCAGGCCGATCGCCGCCCCCGTCCCGCCGACGGCCAGCGCGTCCAGAGTCCCCTGTCCCGTGTGAATCGGCGGATAGGTCGATGGCGGCGTGGCGTTGTGAATCGGAATCGGCTGGAAGAGCGGAACCTTGAATCCAAGCTCCTGCTCGGTGCAGCCGAAACAGGGATGCCCGATGCCGATCGGCCAGGCGTCGACGACCTCGTTGAAGTGACGCGTCGAACAGGGGGCGTGCGTGTCCGGCCCCTTGCACCCGACCTTGTACAGGCACCATCCCTCGCGGTGCCCATCGTCGTCGAACCGCTCGACGAAACGCCCGTTGTCGAAGTGACCGCGACGCGGACAGTGATCGTGGATGACCCTGTCGTAG
>Ga0209347_1004113_pt1 | contig 15682 bp, 11 predicted proteins | sample AutmiccommuBRH23_FD_187382 | JGI IMG/M metagenome (GOLD analysis project Ga0209347, IMG submission 187382) | Deep subsurface microbial communities from Mt. Terri, Switzerland - Autotrophic microbial communities BRH/23 (SPAdes) (version 2) | ecosystem: Environmental > Aquatic > Deep subsurface >...
TTCGCCAAACCTCAGGGTAATACCTGATGTGAACCACTGGCTACGCTTCCCACGAAAGCTTTGTGGGCTTGTATTGCCTCTACGTGAGATTCGTTCACTCCTGTGGGAGAAGCTGCCTTTGGGTCTTTTGATTTTTCAAGATGGATTTTTCAGAGCAGAAAGTCTTGTCAAGTGCACTTTAAGAAGTGTATAGTTCTGACCAAAATTTACACATAAATTCGAGAATATGATTGGAAGGGAGGTTGAAAGTGTGTCAATTAGATTAAGAATTCTCGTAATCCTAATTTCCTTCGCCATAGTCCCTGTATTAATCGGCGGAGGGGTGACTTACTGGGCAGTTAACAATGATCTATCGAAAACAGAGCATGAACAAGCGACGTTTGCTACTCAGGCTTCGGTCAATACAATGGCCGTAATAGGGCAGAAAATGGAGCAGGCCGTCAAGACTTATGGTTTTTGGGATGATTCCTATATAGCCGTTCAAGCCAACGATGTCGATTGGATTATCGAGAATATTAATATTGCTACGGATGATTTTGCTGTTGATTTCGGGCTTACTACGGATGCAAGCGGGAACGTCCTGAATTCGTTTGGAAAAGAGATTTTTTCAGGAGATTTGAGTCAAAACCCGTTACTAAGCAGAGCCCAAGCTGGTGAAAAGATTCTATCAGGAATCGTTCAAGCCCAGAATGGATTAGCCTTTGTTGGTGTCGCTCAAGTGCTCAAAAATAAGGGCGCTGGTGAAAAAGTAGGCTATCTAGTGCTGGGTCAATATATGACAAAGGACCAAATAGAAATGGTTAAACGATTGACTGGAGCTGACATCACCGTATTAACGAAATCTGGGAACAAATTTTCAACCAATGAAGCATTCTCTAGTAACGGAATTAACGGTTCAGTTTTGCAAAATCGGGAGAAGGGTGTATCTTACCTAACAAGTTATGCATCGTTAAAAGACATTAATAATGATGAAGTAGGGCAAATCACAGTTACTATCACAGCCAATGCAAGCATGGCGGCACGGACTGATTTATTGAGAATATCTATCGTGCTCCTAATTGTCAGTTGTATATTGGCTATTGTGATAGGGCGTATTGCCGCCGGATCGTTGATAAAACCTATTGTAATAACAGCCCAACTTCTAAAAGAGGTGACTACAGGAGATTTTAGACACCAACATCAAGTGGATACTCAAGGTGAAGTCGGAGAAATGCTAAAAGCTTATAACGGAATGGTTGCTGGTTTGAGAGCTTATATTCAGGGCACAAATGCTAGTTCTGAGGAATTAGTTCTCTCTACGAGAACATTTTCCACGAACATTGATTATTTGGCCAGAGCAAGCGAAGAAATTACTATAGGGGTTCAAGAAGTAGCTACGATGGTTCAAAATGTCCAAATAAACACAAAACTTACAGCAGACTCAGTGAAAAGGATGACGGCTGGTATCCAGGAAATCTCCGGTAATTCCTCAGGTGTTTATGAACTGGCTAATCAAACTGCTCAACGAGCCGAATCGGGTGTTCAGGAGATAGAATCTACAGTCAGCCAAATGAATACAATTTTAGGTCAATCCAAGACTATGGAAAATGAAGTCGTTCAGCTCGAAGAAAATTCTAAGAAAGTTGGACAAATCACAGAAGTTATCACTGCAATAGCAGCACAGACTAATCTCCTGGCCTTGAATGCTGCAATAGAGGCAGCAAGAGCTGGCGAGAACGGTCGAGGATTTTCAGTAGTTGCAGAAGAAGTACGGAAACTGGCGGAAGGTGCGACAGGGGCCGCCAACGAAATCAAATCAATTGTTTGCGAAATTCAGAATGGAACGGATATTGTTACTAAATCGATCTTAACCGAAGCAAGTTCGATCGCTGAAGGTGCTGAGCTTGTAAGAAATGCTGGACAAGCCTTTTTAGGAATTCAGCAAGCAGCATTATTGGTTACGGAAAAAGCAAAATATATCACCACTGAAACGAAGCAATTAGCCGTTGAAAGTGAGGAAGTCGTTAAGTCTATCACGGAAGCGGAGGATAATGCAGTACAAGTAGCTAACAGTGCCCAAACTATTGCTGCAGCAACTGAACAACAGTCAGCATCGGTTCAAGAAGTCGCCGGTTCGATTAGTGGGCTTGATGAAATGGCCCAGAGATTAAAAGATCTGAGCAGTAAATTTTTAGTTTGAGATTTTGAAAAGGACTCTATCACTTATCATATATGAAGCATAAAATGATCCCTGGAACGCCTAGGCCATAGGCTTTCCAGGGATTTCTTAGAGATTATGCTCAGTTACATAGAGGGCAATTTGCGTGAGATATCGGTTAATATCTTCGAGATTGTCATGAATAATATTATAGACTACCTCAGGAGAACTATCCCAATAGACATGGACTAACCGGTTGTCCTTACGAATTGTTGGAACTGTCCCGAGGAGAAAGATTCTTGTATAAACAGCATAGAACTGTTAATATGTAATTACAAAGTAATAACTTAATGGGGGAAATTGCAATGCAAATGGATATTATCAAAATAGGTAATTCTAAAGGAATTCGACTTCCTCTTGCAGTGTTAAGGCAATGTGGGATAGATTCAAAAGTGGAATTGGAAATCAAAGATAATTGTATCATAATAAAACCAGTAACAACTCCTCGCCAAGGCTGGGCTGAGGCCTTTGAACTTATGCACAAAAATAACGATGATGATATATTGATCTCTGAGGAAATTGACAATGAACTGTTGGAGGCGTGGGATGAACATTGAGCAGTATTCTTTATATTGGGTTGATCTGAATCCAACTAAAGGAGCTGAGATTAATAAAACCAGGCCATGTGTGGTTATTTCACCTTCAGAAATGAATGAGCATCTTCGTACGGTTATGATCGCACCGATTACAAGTAGGGGAAGAGAAAGGTATCCTACTCGTATTAAAGTTACACTGAATGATGTAAATGGGTGGATTGTACTAGATCAGATTCGGAGCATTGACAAAGGGAGGCTTTGCGAAAAAATCGGAAGTTTGAATCCTGAAGATATATTCAATGTGAAAAGTATTATTAAAGAAATGTTGGTCGATTGAATTCCAAACAGAGGAGGCGTGACCTTGTGCCTCCATTTTGGATGCTTTACCGTTGTCCTTTGTGACGGGGCGGTCTATTTCCGTTTATGGAACGAAAGTATTAACACGACCAATGTCGCAAATGAAATCATCAGCGTCAATGATTGGTAAAATTCCATTGCATCACCCCCCTTCGGAGGAATGCCGACCGCCCTGCAGGCCTCTTCTGTTACATAATTAAGTGTACCACACAAGCACTCTAAACGGAGTGCTTTTTCTATGACCAAACAATCAGAACGCTTGTTCGACAAATTCCGGAAATATCAGGTCCCTACGGGGTCTTAGGTTTATAGCCAAGCCTTCACCATCCGAAGCCCGTCTACGTATGCTGTAATTAAAGCTACCAAAAAGGCGGAAATCAAAATGATTGAACCAATCACTGAACGTACGCCACTTGTCATCGCGGCTGAGATTAATAGAATCAAACAACTGACTTGTAAAATCATGCTTACCAATGCTATCGAGGTCGGCAAGCGCCTGAAGGAGGCCAAGGCTCTGCTCCCGCATGGAGAATGGGGAAAATGGTTGGTCGAATCGGTGAGCTATTCCCAGCGCACAGCCAATAGGCTTATGCAGCTCTTTGAGGAATATGGAGAAAAACTGTTCGCTTCCGCCGAGGGCGGTGGCAGGTTAAATTCGTCGGCGCTGACGAATTTAACCTACTACCAGGCCTTTCTCCTTCTGGGGATTCAGGAAGATGAGCGGGAGAAATTTATCTTGCAGCATGATGTAAAAGATATGACCACCCGGGATCTGGATCAGGCTCTCAAAGAACGGAACCAAACCGCTCTGGAGAAAGAGCAGGCGCAAGTCACGCCCATGCCAAATAATCCTCAGGATATCAAAATAGAATATCTGACCGTCAAAAAAACCGTCAAACCAATAAGCTGGCCAAAAACTGCAGCCTCCCCAACCTTTACCACAGACTATGAAGAAAGATGCACCGCTTGCTGCAAAACTATCGCCGATACATTCTACGATCTGCTGACAGCGCTCGGCCAACTGGCCAGGCTTGATCCGGCGGTGAAGGAAAAATGCAGTAAAGACGCGAGCCGGCTTGCAGAAAATATGGTCGAAAGGCTTAAAGAGTGGCCGCCTGTTGTCAAGACGAACATGACGAATGTTGAAACGTACGCCATCCATGAAAGGTATTAAAATCGCCAACCCCTTTATCCGGGGAGCCGGCTTTGGCATGCTTCACCACCGATGCATTTCCGGACCGTAACGAAATGACAGCGGAACCCCCTTGATTGTGTTCCAACTGTTTCCATATACCGCTTTTTTAGCGTATTTTTTCATACCCGCTTCTTATATACCTTCATGGCAAAGATATAGGCTATTATCATAATTCCCAAGCACCAGGCAAGAGCGTTCCATATTTCATTGCCTGCCGGCTGATTTCCAAGCAGGGCGAAACATATTGTCATCGGCAAGCTCTTTCAGTTCCGGCCAGGCGTGGATAATATTATAACCGTCCACAAGGAGATACTCTTCTTAGGGAGCGACGTATGAGTGCGGAAGTCCACGCTCCCATGTAGGGAGCGACTTGCTGCACATCAGGCAGATTATGCGTATCCTCAACCCCATTTTCGACATGTTAATTGAGGAGTGTATGATATTATAGATTGTTTATATAAGCAACAAATAAGAAAGAGGGGATATCATGGGAATACTAAGAATTAGCAGGGTAAATACACTTCTACTCGGTATAACGATGATGGCTATTTTATTGTGTTGGAGCAGTCAGGTACAAGCAGCTCAAAGTGGGGATTATGCTGAATTAAAGTGGAGTTATAAGGTGGAACATTCCTCGGATTATAGCATATATAGGCTTTTTAAGGTTTCACCTGAAGGAATTCAGACAGAGTTAACTTCGGATAATAAAGAAAATATTGTGAAGTTTTATGAATATGGAAATTATATCTATTTTCTAACGAGTCAACGTTCAGGTATGATGGGGGAAGTATTTACCGGTTCGATATATAGAATAAAATTTGACGGAACCGGCAAAGAACGTATTGATAGTGGCAAGGACCAATACGACCAGGATAACGGCATAGCGGATTTTATAATTTTTAATAATTCGATATATTATATTCCTCGCACCAATGATGGTAATGATTTTAAAATATGGAAGTCTGAGCTTGATGGCTCCAATAAGGTTCAAATCGGTCAAGATAGAACTTTTTCAATGGCTTCGGATGGACAAAAAATTTATTATGTTAAAGAAGCAGCCCCTCTTGGAAATAACAAATGGGATTCTACTGGTGTAGGATTATATTGTATGAATTCTGATGGCAGTAATAGATTAAAAATTGATGATAATACTAACGCTTCCAATAAAGGCGATGTTATTGTTAGAGATGGATGGTATCAGCAAAATACTCGGGAAGATTCTGATGAAATATTTAATTTTAAAGTGCGTTTTCACAACCTAGAAAATAATAAAGAAGTTTCTTTAATAAGCAATTCATACTGGGATGATTGGTATAGCTTAATAGGCGCATATGATGGCTGGATATATTATTATTGGAACACCTCAATAAGTGAACAAACAGGTTTGTACCGTATACAAGAAAATGGAAGCAATAATACTTTGATATCTTCAAACTTTAAAGCTTATGACGAATCCGTTAGTAACGGCTGGATATATTATCGTGATTCAGATAATAACAAGTGGTATAAGATGAAGGTTGACGGTACCGATAACCAAGTAATTGATACTACCGGAGTAATTGAAATGAAAACTGCTCAACCCATAGTAACTCCAAGTAAAATATGGACAATTAAATTAAACGGCTTGGTAAACGAAGCTAGCATAAACGATAAAGTTTATGTAACAGACTCTCAAGGTAATATACAACCGACCACAAACACAGTTTCAACGGTTAATGGGCTTTCTCAAATAAAGGTTAACTCGACAAATACTTATGCTCCCGGCGATTATATACTTTGGGTAAAGAACATTAAGTCCATAAAAGAAGTTGGTATCAAAAAACAAGTATTTATGAAGTTTACAGTAAAGTAGTACGTATGGTTATTGGACTGTAACGCCTACATTTTCATAGACGATGTTTGTGGTAGTTTAACGAGATACCAAAGAGGTGTCTCGTTTTGTATTCATCATGTAAATTCGCTAAAGACCGAAAATGCGTCTCTTGGTTTCGGACCGTGAGGCGCATTCCTGATAATTAAACACGATTAATTGATGATTACAAGTTGAGTTTTATTTATTAGTCTTAACTGCAGTATCCCTAAAAAGAAAAGAGATAGAGTAAAGACCCGCAAGACCAACTAGTGCATAAATTAACCTGCTTAATATAGATGAAGCCCTCAACGTGTCTCCGCCAAAAATAGCAGCCATAAGGTCCCATTGAAAGGCACCGACTAAGAACCAATTTATAGCTCCGACAATTACAAGTATTAAAGCGGTTTTTGACAACCAATCCATTATAAAACCTCCTTATTAGTTTATCTATATTATTTGAAAATTACCAATACATTAGTGGGTCTTGTCACATTTCAAAGACAATGAGCAACGGAACAGTAGACTCATTATGTGCAGTAAGGTTTGGAATAAAAAGATGTGATTTATTACCAGAACCCTTAAGCTCAGAAATACGGGACATAAGTCCTACCAAAAATGTGCCATTCAGGACATTTTGGAAGAAGATAGGAAGTATTATACTGAGCTTAAGGGAAGTGGGTGGTTAGAGTGAATCTTATATTTCCGTGTCTGATCTGTTTAGCATTATATTTTGCTTTTGATTATGGGGAATATCTTGGGGAAAAAAGGACTGACTAATGGACGCCTTGAAATAAGGCGTCTTTCCTTTTCTGTTTGTTTATATTAAAGACGTAAATAGTACATCAACCTAAAGGGCAAAGCAAGGACTAGGGATAGTCTTCTTTTCTTTGCCTTTTGTATCCTGAAGTTTAAGGAGCAATAGCTTCGGAGTTCAGTCAAGTTCATAAATGAGGTGCTACTAGTACGCTTCTACCTATTGTGTTAAAGTAAGATAGAGGAGTGAACTTCATGAATAAGTTGTTCCTTGGTTATTGTAAAAAAACTAGTGAAGAAATCCAATCTATGTGGGGAAATTGTGAATTTTTTTTATATACAAATATTCTATTGCAATTTTACAGGTTATCCGAGCAATCCGCTAGACAACTATTAGATATTCTCCAAACAATAAAGGAACGGTTGTGGATTCCGAATCATGTAGTAAAAGAGTTCTTTACAAACCGTTTAGAAGTAATGGCTGATCAGGAAAAGGCCTATGCTGAGATTGCGGAAATTGTAAATGTAAGAGATAAAATTGCCAAATATCGAAAGCATATTACAATAGATGTCGAAAGTATACTTTCTATACTGATTGAATCAGAGAAAAAAATAAAATTAGTGATAAATGAAGCCAAACAGGCTCACCTTAATTATATTGAAGAAGACTCCAAACTTAAGGAACTACTAGATTTGCTAAATGGAAAGGTAGGTCTACCATATGAAAAAAACAGGTTATCAGAACTCATTAAAGCTGGTGAACCAAGATTAAGCAAAAAGATTCCTCCTGGCTATACATGAAAATCCCCTTGGTCTGATAATTAATGGAACCACAATTTAAAACATCAGGAGCGTCAGCGATTCCTGCTCCGTAGACGATATAAGTATGAATCGTTATATGATGCTTTCGGTACAGGGCCACATTATACTAATATATAGAGTAGGAAAAACAATTGTACAATGAGCAATTACCTTTGCTTAATTAACGGTTAGACTGAACAGCCACTAGCTTAGGATGTACTAGCTAGTGGCTGTATTAATAGTTGAATATGTTGGTGTACCTGGGAGGAGCGGCGGAGCAAAATAAACAAACCGCTTTTTCTAATGAATTGACCGGGTTGGATATACTGAAAGCATTACAAATTAAGAAGTAAGATACAAGATAAGCACCTTACTTCTTTTTACGTTGGTTATGATCGCACCGATTACAAGTAGGGGAAGAGAAAGGTATCCTACTCGTATTAAAGTTGCACTGAATGATGTAAATGGGTGGATTGTACTAGATCAGATTCGGAGCATTGACAAAGGGAGGCTTTGCGAAAAAATCGGAAGTTTGAATCCTGAAGATAAAATCAATGTGAAAAGTATTATTAAAGAAATGTTAATTGATTGAATTTCAAACAGAGGAGGCGTGACCTTGTGCTTGTTGGTAATCGGCGGAAACAGGATAGTGTTGGTGCCCAGATCTGACAAAACGTATCCAAGATAAATACAGGTATAAGCCTCTATTCTTAAGGATTTTAAAAAAACGACAAATTGCGAGAAGTACCGGTCCCCGAGGGTTACTGTTTTGGCATGGTTAGTTGATACCAATGGATTGCCGAATTTCGTCTTTGGGAAGACCCGTTATTTCAGCAATTTCTTCGATACTCAAACCCTTAAGGTAAAGCTTCTTAGCTGTTATTATTAATGCTTCTTGACGACCCTCTTGACGACCTTCTTGACGACCCTTATTTATGGCCTGTTCTTCAAATTCACGAAGAATTTTACTCATACTTAACACCTCCAATGTTCTTTGCACATATTCCAGATCGATGAAATTATCGGAGATTGCAATTAAGCAACCAGTTAGAAAAGTCCGTTGCCTTTCGTCACTAAGACCACTGGCAAGTTCGATGGCTTCCACCGCCCGTTCAGACTTAACCCGGACGCTTTTCATTAGTGGTAAGAAAGCAAGGTGCATTTGATCCAGTTCGTCGAGTTTGGTACCACTGTGGACTTTAGTAGCCAACTCGGCAAAGATTTGATCCCCATCGTACCGATCCATATAGATTGCCTTTGCGTGATATTCAATTGAACCATAGTGCAGACTTTCGGGAACATCAGTTATACCCGCTCCGTAGACGACATAAGTATGCACAGGTTTATCGTTCTTACGGCAAAGGGCAACATCGTATTCTAAAAACCGCTTCAAGTCATCGGAACTTTTCGTGCTTTGAAATTCTAAATGCAAGTAACTATCATCAGCTAGATAGAAAACGAAATCCATCGTTTTCTCTTGTACAGTGATCGTAGGCAGATTGGCTGGCTCGGCCCGTACAATGGAAGCGGTATTGATATCATAAAAATCTAAAACCCTGTTGGCGAATATTTCAGTCAAGGATTTGAAAATGATGTCTTTATGGTGATAAGGTATCTCAGTGTTTCCCAAACAAATGATCCTCCTCTCTTTCCCCACGGGAGGTTTGACTATAAACGCCATCCTTTTTATATATTATACCATTTTTTAACGATTGCGAGTAGCTTTCTAACCACAAAGAAATATCCCTACAACACCTATTTCTGCATGTTTCAAGCGAATTGTTGGAGTTATTTCCCATAGTGTGTGGGTACTTTGGGTGGATTGTACTAGATCAGATTCGGAGCATTGACAAAGCGAGGCTTTGCGAAAAAATCGGAAGTCCAACAACTGCCCAGGCCGTCCTCTATAAGACTCCGTATACTACCTCATCCTCCGGCTCCCCAATTTTGGAAGGTGAATTGATAGGTTTATACCCAAGCCTTCACCATCCGAAGCCCGTCTACGTATGCTGTAATTAAAGCTACCAAAAAGGCGGGAATCAAAATGATTGAACCAATCACTGAACGTACGCCACTTGTCATCGCGGCTGAGATTAATAGAATCAAACAACAGACTTGTAAAATCATGCTTACCAATGCTATCGAGGTCGGCAAGCGCCTGAAGGAGGCTAAGGCTCTGCTCCCGCATGGAGAATGGGGAAAATGGTTGGTTGAATCGGTGAGCTATTCCCAGCGCACAGCCAATAGGCTTATGCAGCTCTTTGAGGAATATGGAGAAAAACTGTTCGCTTCCGCCGAGGGCGGTGGCAGCTCAAATTCGTCGGCGCTGACGAATTTAACCTAATACCAGGCCTTTCTCCTTCTGGGGATTCAGGAAGATGAGCGGGAGAAATTTATCCTGCAGCATGATGTAAAAGATATGACCACCCGGGAGCTGGATCAGGCTCTCAAAGAACGGAACAAACCGCTCCAGAGAAAGAGCAGGCGCAAGTCACGCCCATGCCAAATAATCCTCAGGATATCAAAATAGAATATCTGACCGTCAAAAAAACCGTCAAACCAATAAGCGGGCCAAAAACTGCAGCCTCCCCAACCTTTACCACAGAGTATGAAGAAAGATGCACCGCTTGCTGCAAAACTATCGCCGATACATTCCAGGAACTGCTGACAGCGCTCTGCCAATTGGCCAGACTTGATCAGGCGGTAAAGGAAAAATGCAATGAAGACGCAAGCCAACTTGCTGAATATATGGTCGAAAGGCTTAAAGAGTGGCCGCCTGTTGTCAAGACGAACATGACGAATGTTGAAATGTACGCCATCCATGAAAGGCATTAAAATCGCCAACCCCTTTATCCGGGGAGTCGGATGAACTCAATCGAGATGACGCTCAGGAAAGCGGAAATCACACAATCGTCTGAAGAGCTATTGCGACAGGTGAGTAGCTGTCAATTAGATCAGGTTGGCTTAAAAAAATCTTCTCAACGTTCTTTAACCATTACGGAAATGACGGAACAGCAGGAGCAATTGGTAAAATTATGTCATTGTGAAAAAATGATGAAGCCGAAAGTGATCGACCAATTCAATAATTTCTTACTGTAAAACATGTTGTAGTGACAAAACTCTATCTTAAGCATGGGCTAAAGCCTTGCTACGCTTGGGACTGGAAAAAATGTCGCCAAACTCGGGTTAAAGAAATAAATCAACTTCTTCTTAGAAAAGTTCATATTTGCTAAGAAAAGTATAAATAAGAGCAATACGGAGAATTAACGAAAAACCGAGATGTTTCTACATAAAACCTGTTGAAATTTGACTTAAGGGAAAGCATTAAATCAGCGATATTATAAGTATGTTGTGTAGTTGTTACCTACGCCCCTACCGGCCGGAGGGCAAGTGTTTCTACTGCCAGCAAAAGAAATTGCATAGGCAAGGATGCCTAGCATAAAGAATCAAGGAGGAGTTCAAAAATGATTATCAACCATAATATCGCGGCCCTTAATACCTATCGTCAGTTAACTAACAATGGCACTAACACTTCAAAGGCACTTGAAAAATTATCATCCGGTCTGCGCATCAACCGCGCTGGTGATGATGCTGCTGGTCTGGCCATCTCTGAAAAGATGCGTGCTCAAATCCGTGGTTTGGATCAAGCTTCCCGTAACGCTCGGGATAGTATCTCCATGATTCAAACTGCTGAAGGTGCTCTGAATGAAACCCACAGCATTCTACAGCGTATGCGTGAACTGGCTAACCAGGCAGCTAATGACACTAACGTTGGGGTTGACCGTACTGAGATCCAAAAAGAAATCAACCAATTATCCTCTGAGATCAATCGTATTGGTAACACCACTGAGTTTAACACTCAGAAACTCCTAAGTGGAAAAAATTCAGCAATTACTACAGACGCACTAACAACCAATACCGTGACAGCAGGGACTACCGCTGTTGTGACAGGTGATGTTTCAGAACTACAAACTTTGAAAAATAGTGTTACTGCGGAAGATTCAAGCACTTATGTTCAAGCCTCAACCAATCAAGCAACCGGCAAACTCTCTGATGATTTGACTGAGACTACAGCAAGTGTAAAGGCCGTTGGCTCAGAGGTTGTTCTTTCAAACGGGTTAGTGTTCAAAACTGATACGAGTGCAACTGGTGTAAGTGTCGGAAGTAGTATGGATAATTTGAATAACTATACCATTGAGATTAAGCAACTGGATGCTGTTAGTGCTAACGCAACATCATTACTTAGTGCAGCTGCTGGGAACAAATTTACATTCACTATTGGTACAGATGAATTTGGTAACTCCTTAGTTAATAACAGATCTGATTTATATAACGAAATTAAAGACGCAATTGATGGTTTTACATTCTTAACCGAACTTGATTTTACAGTAGAACAACCATCTGGTACTGATGCAGAAGTTACGGATGTTACTGCTACTGGTGTCTTTAAAGGCGGCGTAAATGAAGTAGCTGGAGTATATGAGTTTGGTATTTCAACTGCTTTCAAAGAAGCCGGTGATACCGTGGAAGTAGGTGGTAAGATATTTACCGCAGTTTTGGGTGTTGCCGACGCATCTAAACGTCAATTTAGCATAGGTTCAGCCGGAACAATTAATGGTGTTTCCGATCAAGCGGTTAGCTTAATTGCTGCTATTAATGCTGATTCCGACTTGAGTGTAAGATTCACTGCAACCCAAGCTTTAGGAACGATTACCATGACCGAAAAAACTGGTCAGGCCACTGGTGTTGTTATTGAAAAACCAATAGCGGCTGGCGGCGGCGAAAATGATATTTTAAGAATTATTAACGGTAGTGGGAATAATTTTAAGACTGTAACGATTAAACAGAGTAGTATCATAGCGTCTGCTGCTTCTACCGCATCAGGGGCGGCAACTGCAGAGTACGCAACCGCAACTGCTACCTCTGAATTGAACGGATTGACTATCAAATTTAATAGTGATTTAGCTCTAGGTGGTAGCGGCGGAAAGGTTGCTTTTGATTCCTCGACCTTTACAATGACTGTTTCTGGAAGTTATGCTGACGCGGCCGCAGTTACAACTGCAATTAATACTAAACTAACAGACGAGGGATTCAAGGCACAAGTTTCCGCTGGAGCTGCTTTAATTGCTGGCGATGCTGGTTTATCGGTAAAATTTGGTTCTGGCGGTACAGCAGCGGTTGCCTCTGATAAAATGTCTGTGCAACAAAGCAATGGTGATTTAACGATTTACCTGTCAATGAGTGATGTCACCAAAAATACAGCCGCTAAAATTCAGGAAGCTGTTAGTAACATTAAGGGTTATACCGGTGGTGTTGATGTATCTAAGTTAACCTTTACAGCCGAGGGGAATTGGGATACGAATACACTGGGTAATTCAATTGCAAAAGGGACTGGAAGCTTTGCCGGTGGAGTAGAAGAGGTAAAAGGGCAATATCAATTTGAAATTGCCAAAGCTTTTGCCGTAGGAGATGTAGTAACCGTAGCCGGAAAACAGTTCATTGCTGTAGAAAGCGATGCGGATGCCCAGAAGAATGAGTTTAATGTTGCTGGCGGAGATGTTAATGCTCAAGCTGCCGGCTTAGCCGATGCAATTAGTTTGGACAGTGATCTAAGTAAACAATACACGGTCAGTGTGGATAACTTTAAAATTACCTTAAAGGAAATAGCCGCAGATGGTGTTGATATTAAGACCACGGATCTGGATGTCAAAGGCACGGGTGTTCAGGGTGAATATACAATCGCTGCGCCTGAATTGATGCAAAATGGTGCAAAATTTGTTGTAGACGGCACTGAAATTTTGATTTCTGATAAAGAAGCTCATGTCGGTTATGCAAATGGAACTGCCATAAAGGAAGCTGCTGATAACACTGCTCAATTACAAGCTTTGGTAGAGGCCATCAATAAAAACGAGAATATTAATTACGAAGCATCCATTGATGAAACGGGTAACCTGAAGTTAAAACAAGATCGATTCGATACTTCCGATGTAGCTCCGACAGTCTCTGTTATGAGCTCACCCCTGGGTAATTTTGAAGCAACCTTCCAGGTTGGTTCAAATTCCGGTCAGAGTATGACCATTGAAGTTGAGGATATGCGTTCTGCTTCCTTGGGCATTAGTGGAGATGGGTCCAATGCCTCGGTAATGGCTAAGGATGGTAAGGAAGCGTCCTATGTTCAAACCACCACTGTTTCCGATGGGACGAGCAATGTTAACAGTGAATTTGCTCTTGATGTATCCACTCACGATAAAGCCACTGCAGCAGTAAGTGTCATTAATGATGCTATTGAAAAAGTGTCTTCTGAACGTTCTAAACTAGGTGCTTTCCAAAACCGTTTAGAGCATACCATCAATAACCTGGGTACCTCGTCCGAAAACTTAACTGCAGCCGAGTCAAGAATTAGAGATGTTGATATGGCTAAAGAAATGATGGAATTTACCAAGAACAATATTCTATCCCAGGCTGCTCAGGCAATGCTTGCGCAAGCAAACCAACAGCCTCAAGGTGTACTGCAGCTATTAAGATAAGCTTATCTCTTACTAGTAGAAGTGCATAATTTAGTATAATCAAGGAAACCTATTTACAGGTTTCCTTGATTAATATAAGTGAGGTATGAAGCTTGAATCAATTATTTAATAAGAATTTAGGAATATTAAGAACCAAAAGTGAAGCCATGTATAAAAAGGTCAAAAATACTAAAAGTGATTCAGTAATTATTTGTAAAACGAGAAATGGGAAAAAGAATCTTAAGAAGAGTTTTAATGATAATAGTATTTTTATCCATAGTAATTACGATCCCCTAGAGAGTGCAAAGACCATCAGTGAATATGTCTCTGAACAGAATAATGATATCATAATCTTTTTTGGCATGGGTTTGGCCTACGAGCTAAAGGAGACCTTGAAGAGAAATAGCCAAAAAAAATATATAATTATAGAGCCAGATATAGATATTTTTAAAGCTATGCTAAAACATGTGGATATAAGAACTCTTTTTAGTCATGTGAATGACATTGTCTTTAGTATTGATACAGAACCCCAAAATATAATTAGCAACATAGAAACCCTAGTTTTGAGGGAAGCCACTATAAATGTAAATATCATTGCCTTACCGGCTTATCAATATATGTACAAACAGCTATTAGAAGAGATCTACTTGGGCTTGAAAAAAACCATAAATCTAGTTAGAGTCAATGTAAATACAGTCCCAACCTTTGATCGTCAGTGGGTTTTGAATTATGCTGTTAATACCAGAGCTCTATACACTACTAGACCGGTGGAAGAATTGAAGGATAATCTGAAAGGTCTCCCAGTTATTATCGTCGGGGCTGGACCATCTCTGGAATATAACCTGGAACATCTTAAGCAGGTCTATAATAAGGCAATTATTGTAGCTGCGGGAAGCGGTGTTTCTGTTTTAAATAATTATGGAATCAAGGTACATTTTGCAGGTGCGATGGATTCTATGGAAGACGAAATGAAGATTTTTCAAAATATGGGGATCAATAAAGATGTGGCTTTACTATATTCAACACAGGTCTATAATGGTATTCCATTAATGCTTAAGGGTCCAAAGTTTTTAATCAACCAAGTGGCCATGGACATTTACACAATGGAAGTTTTAGGATGGAAGTATACAGATAACTTCTCCGGCCCCTCAATAACGAATGTATTAGCATATAATTTTGCTTCACTTGGCTGCAGTCCTGTTATTCTTCTTGGCCAGGATATGTGCTATAGCAATAATAAGAACTATGCTAAAGGTGCAACTTTTTATGAGGAATCCGATGCAAATCAAGAAAATGGACTAGAAAAAGTGAAAAATTTAAACGGTGAAGATGTATTTACAACAAACGGACTCCTGGCAGTTCGGTACTCTATGGAAACGATTGTTAGGAATTTCCCTAAAGTAGAATTTTTAAATGGATCCAAAAAAGGGTTACATATAGATGGGTCGAAAGACATTGATTTTAACCTTTATGCTGATGAAATAT
>Ga0209347_1004114_pt1 | contig 15678 bp, 11 predicted proteins | sample AutmiccommuBRH23_FD_187382 | JGI IMG/M metagenome (GOLD analysis project Ga0209347, IMG submission 187382) | Deep subsurface microbial communities from Mt. Terri, Switzerland - Autotrophic microbial communities BRH/23 (SPAdes) (version 2) | ecosystem: Environmental > Aquatic > Deep subsurface >...
CTCGGGGTCTTCCGAATCCGTCGCGGCCTCGCTGCGCTCGCAGGCGTGATCGCGAGCCTCTGGCTGGTCGTCGCGCTGCTTGTGTCGCCGCTCCTCGATCCGGTCCGGTCGGGGCACGCGCTGATGACCGCTCTGGAAGCGAAGCTTGCACCCGGGGAGGTGGTCGGCCTGGTCGGCTGGAAGGAGCAATTCCTCCTTTACCTGGACGATCCGGTGACCGTGTTCGGTCACCGCCGTTTCGACGAGACGCAGGAGTTGTACGACGCGATCGCCTGGCTGGAGCTGCGCGGAGGCCGCAGGCTCTTTCTGAAGGACGAGGCGAGGGCAGCGTGTTTCGAAGGAAGAGGGGAGCTGGTGGGGCGGGCGCATCGGGACGACTGGTACCTCGTCTCGCGCGCCGATCTCGATCCGAGTTGCCACGGGCGGGGAGCCGCCACCGCCGCGCGGGTCTACGACGCGCCGGTCAGGCACGAGGAGATCGACTGATCCCAACGGGCGTAGGATGGAGTCGTGCTCCCCATGCGCGGGGGAATCGCTGAGGCGGGATGCGAATACTGGTCATCGAGGACGAGCCCAAGACGGCAGCGTATCTCCGAAAGGGATTGTCCGAGAACGGTTTCATCGTCGACGTTGCGGTCGACGGGGAGGAGGGCCTGCTCCTGGCGCGGACGCGTCCCTACGATCTCCTTGTTTGCGACGTCATGCTTCCGCGTATCGATGGCTGGGCGGTGGTGAAACAGCTGAGGGAGAGAGAACTCGATCTGCCGATCATTCTGCTCACCGCGCGGGACGCGGTCGACGATCGCGTGAAGGGCCTCAACCTCGGTGCCGACGACTATCTGGCCAAACCTTTCGCCTTCAGCGAGCTGCTGGCGCGCGTGCGGTCGGTGATGCGGAGGGGCGGCCCCCGACACGCGGAGCGGATCGCCATCGAGGATCTCGAGATCGACCTGGTGCGTCATCGCGTGAGTCGCGCCGGCGTGGAGCTGACCCTCGCCCCGAAGGAGTTCTCGCTTCTCTCTCTTCTCGCCCGGAGGAGGGGGGAGGTTCTGTCGCGGACGATCATCGCCGAGGAAGTCTGGGACATGAACTTCGAAGGGGACACGAACGTGGTTGATGTGGCGATCCGGCGGCTTCGATCGAAGGTGGACGATCCCTTCGAGCGCAAGCTGATCGAGACGGTGCGGGGAATGGGCTATGTCATCCGCGACTGAGCATCGCCTCTCGATCGCTTCCCTTCTGACCCTGCTGATCACGCTCGCCTGCGCGCTTCTGATCGCGCTGACCTCGGCCATTCTCTACCGGCGCTTTGCCGCCCTGCAGGTGGAGGAGGAGCGGCGGGTCCTTTCCTCCAAGCTGTATCAGGCCGAGGCCGAGCTCGAGGGCGTCGGCCCGGAGGGGGACACGGAGGAAGAGGAGTTTGGCGAGATCCAGCGGGCGGTGGATCGAGAGAACGCGAGCGGCGCGAATCCGATCTTCGTCGAGGTGCTCGATCCGAGCGGCCGCTCGCGGATGCAGACACAAGGCATGCGCGAACTGCTCCAGCTCGATCCGCCGTTTCCTTCCCCGACCCCGAATCTCGAGAGCGTCGAGGTGGTCTATTGGAGTTTCGGTGACCGGCACTTCGCCCTCGCGAGCGCATGGGTGGATCTCCCGCTCATCGCCGAGCGGCGGCTTCTCCGAGCCGTTCTCGAGCGCACCGAGAGCCAGCACGGGCTCGCCGAATTGGCCCGGACGATCCTGCTGATCGTGCTTGCCGGCGCGGCAGTCTCCGCGCTCATCGCCGTCGCGATCACCCGGCGCACGCTCCGTCCGCTGGGCGCCATGACCTCGGCGATTCGCCGGGTGGACGCGCGCCGGCTCGACCGGCGCATGGCGCTCGAGCGATTTCCCCGCGAGCTTGAGCCGCTGGCCCGAGAGTTCGATGCGATGCAGGTCCGCCTCCACGACTCATTCGATCGGCTCTCTCGCTTCTCCGCCGACCTCGCCCACGAGCTGCGGACCCCGGTGACCAACCTGGTAGGGGAGGCCGAGGTGGTCCTCTCCCGTCCGCGCAGTGCCGAGGAGTATCGCGAAGTGCTGGAGTCGAGTCTGGAGGAGCTGGGTCGCCTGGCCCGGATCATCGACAGCCTTCTGTTCATCGCGCGGGCGGACGAGTCGCAGGCCATCGTGCAGCTCGAGCGCCTGGATCTCCGAACCGAAGCCGATTCGGTGGCGGAGTTCTACGACCTGGTGGCTGCCGAGAAGAGCCTCCGCATCGAAGTCGACGGCGAGGGGGTGGCCAATGCGGATCGCACTCTGGTCCGGAGAGCGATCGGTAACCTTCTCTCGAACGCGATCCGCTATTCGGACGAGAACGGTACGATCCGGATCTCGATCGAGCCAGCCGGCGACGTCGCCAGGATCCGGGTGATCGATCGCGGTCCCGGAATCGCGCCGTCCCATCTCGCACGGGTCTTCGACCGTTTCTACCGCGCCGATGGCGCGCGCTCGCGATACCCGGCCGGCTCCGGCCTCGGCCTGTCCATCGTCCGTTCGATCATGAGCCTGCACTCCGGTTCGGTGACCATCGAAAGTACCGAGGGCGTCGGAACGGTTGCGACTCTCGGTTTCCCCGCTTCCGTCCCGGGTCCGTCCAAGATGACGAAACCGTAATCCGGCTGTAAGAAAGCGGCAAGATTCGCCGCGTAGTCTGGCTCCGTGACGACTGAACTGGTCCGGACCCCATTCACCGCGATTGCGAAGCGCGGAGTGATGCCGATTTCGGCCTCGCTCGTCAGCCTCATCGTCGCGCTCTGGGTCACGGCGCTCTGCAATACCGCCTTCTGGCGAAGCGCACTCGGCGCGGTGGGTGGCCTTTCCCTCCACACCCTTCCGTTTCTCGGGAGCCTGTTCTTCGCGATCCTGCTGGTCATTCACCTCGGCGTCTGCCTGTTGAACTGGCCCGTCATCGGGCGCCCCCTCCTGGCGGTCGTGCTGGTGGTCAGCGCGGCGACGTCCTGGTTCGAGTCATCGTACGGCGTCCTGATCGACAAGACGATGCTCCGCAATGTCTTCGAGACCGACACGCGAGAAGTCGCCGAGCTGCTCAATGCAGGACTTCTCCTGCAGGTCCTGTTTCTCGGGGTGGTGCCGGCTCTCCTGCTCTTTCGCATCTCGACGCGCCCTCGCCGGCTGTCGAAGGAGCTGGCTCACAAGCTCGTGCTCGCCATCGTCTCGCTGATCGCCATCGCGCTGATCGTCGTCGCCTTCAGCCGGGATTACGCCGGCTTCCTTCGGAACAACCGGGAGCTCCGGCATGCGCTCACTCCGACCAACCTGGTGGGGGCGGCGATCTCGAACCTGAAGGAGACGCGGCCGCGCGTCCTCGAGGTGGTGGGGGCGGATGCAAAGCGAAGCGCCGCGGCCCTGGGCCGAAAGCCGGCGCTGCTCGTTCTCGTCGTCGGCGAGACCGCACGTACCGCGAACTTTTCGCTGGCCGGCTACGCCCGCGATACCAATCCACGTCTCCGCGCGAAGAACGTTCTCTTCTACCCGCGCATGTTCGCTTGCGGAACGTCGACGGCAACCTCGCTCCCGTGCATCTTCTCGGCTCTCGGCCGGGAAGAGTTCAGCGCCGCGCGGGCATCGAGGCAGGAGGGTCTGCTGGATGTGATCCAGCGGGCGGGCATCCCCGTGCTCTGGAGAGACAACAACTCCGGCTGTAAGGGAGCGTGCGACCGGGTCGAGCTCGAGGATCTCTCGAGGCTGACCACTCCGGGCCTGTGTGCCGACGGGGAGTGCCGGGACGAGATTCTGCTGGAAGGGCTTCAGGAGCGGCTCGACCGGACCAGCGGCGATCTGGTCGTCGTGCTCCATCAGAAGGGGAACCACGGGCCGGCATACTTCCGGCGCTACCCCGAGGAGATGGCCATCTTCCAGCCGGCGTGCCGAAGCGCGGAGTTGGGCGATTGCAGCCGTGAGGAAGTGGTCAATGCTTACGACAACGCCATCCTGTACACCGACCACGTTCTGGGGCGGACCATCGACCTGCTCGCAGCGAATACCGCGCGATTCGACACGGCGATGATTTACGTCTCCGACCACGGTGAGTCGCTCGGAGAAAACGGCGTATACCTGCACGGCCTGCCGTACCTCATCGCGCCGGAAGAACAGACCAGGGTGCCCCTGGCGATCTGGCTCTCGGACGAGATCAAGCGAGACGCTGCAATCGACGACGGCTGTCTCGAAGCGGCGCGGGCGGCACCGATCACGCACGACTCGATCTTCCATTCCGTCCTCGGGATTCTCGACGTCGAGACATCGCTCTACGATCCGGATCTGGATTTGTTCCGGCCCTGCCGCGGTCCCACGAACGCACCCGGGGGGGGCCGCTGATGCGCCGGATCCCGGCCATCTTCCCGGCTCTGCTCGCGGGCGCTCTTTTCTTCGCCGTTCCCGCTGCGGCCGAAACGCACACCATAGGAACGATCACGATCCGAACCGTCGGCGTGTTCGACGACGACGAGGCAGCCGGGAGCCTGATCTACGATCTCGCGAACGCGCTTCACATCGAAACCCGCGAGTCGGTGGTTCGCGGGTTTCTCCTGTTCAAAGAGGGTCAAGTTTATGATCCGGAGCGGATCGCCGAGTCCGAGCGGAATCTCCGCGCGCAATCCTTTCTCCGCTCCGCGTCGATCACTACTTCCGCGCCTCACGAGGGGTTCGTCGATATCGTCGTGACCACTCGCGATTCCTGGACCACTGAACCGAGCATGTCGTTCGGCAGCAGGGGAGGAGGCACCTCGTTCGGGCTCGATCTCGAGGAGAGCAATCTCCTCGGAACCGGCAAGTCGATCGGGCTTCTCTACGACAGTACGCCGGATCGCACGCGCAGCGGCGTCGAGTTTCACGATCCGGCGTTTTTCCGTCCCTATTGGCAGGCGGATGCGCTCGTCTCGGAAAACTCGGATGGCGCCGAGAAGCACCTGTCCGTCGCACGTCCGTTCATGTCGTTGGAGACTCCGTGGAGCGCCGCGATCTCACTGAACGAAGCGACGAGTCTCGACCGGACTTACCGCCACGGCGTTGCCGAGGATCCTTTCGAGGTGGATCGACTCCATTTTCTGATCGAAGGAGGGAGGGCTCTCCATCGCTCCTCCACGGCCGCCACGCGGCTCATCGCCGGGTTCGAGCTCGAAGACTCCGAGTTCCGGGTGGGTGAAGCGAGCAGCGGGGTGAGTCTTCCGGAGGATCGCCACTTCCGGTGGGTGTTCGTCCGGCTCGAACGGCGCGAGAGCGATTACGTGAAGCTGAACTGGGTGAATCGCGATGTCCGCGCGGAGGACTTCAACCTCGGGCTGGAGCTATCGGCGCAGGCGGGCTTCTCCCCGGAGTTTTTCGGAGCCGACGGTCAAACCGCCCTGGTGCGGCTCGGTCTGAACAGGGGAACGGCCCTCGGCGAGACGACCTGGCTACTATCCCGCTTCGCGTGGGAGACGCGTATGGGTGAGGTCAATGCGAATCAGCATCTGTCGGGCGAGCTGTTCGGCATTCATCGCTTCGGCACGCGGAGGCCGCAGACGTTCATCGGGCGGGCGCATTACGAACAGGGATGGGAGTTCGACGGCGACCGGCAACTCTTCGCCGACGCCGAATCGGGCCTTCGCGGCTACCGGCTGCACGCGTTCGAGGGTGAGCGGCTCCTCGTCCTGAACGCCGAGCACCGGATCTTTCTCGGGCGCGAGCTCTTTCATCTCGTCTCGCCTGGAATTGCGTTTTTCGTCGATGCGGGAGGGGCCGCGCCGGAAGGAAAGCCGCTCGATCTTCATCTCGACGCCGGCGTCGGCCTGCGGCTGGGGCTGAGCCGTACGCCCAGGAATTCGCTGCGAATCGATTTCGCATGGGGCTTCGACGCAGATCCACTCGGCCGAAAAGGATTGATCACCTCGATCTCGATGTCGCGCGCCTTCTGATCCCCCTTCGCCTTCGGCCCCGTTTCCGCGCACAATGATTCAATGCATTGGGAGGTGAGCTGTCCCTATTGCGGCGAGCTGAACGCGATCGCCGTCGACGAGGGAGGCGGCTCGGTTCAGCGCTACGTCGAGGATTGCCAGGTCTGCTGCCAGCCATGGGAGGTCACCGTGCGTGTGGGAGCCGAGGTCGACGTCGAGCTGAGGACTCTCGACGAATAGTGGCGGAGGATTCATCCTCCGCTGCTCTCATGGGAACCGGCGGAGGATGAATCCTCCGCCACTGGTCGGCAGCGATGTTGAAAGGGAGGCGGGGGACGATGAGGCGCAGCGGATGGAAGTGAGCGTGACGCTGGCCGTTCTGGTCGGCGCGACGATCCTTTTCGCGATGGATCGGATCCGCCCTGATCTGGTCGCGATCCTGGCGATGCTGACTCTCGCCCTCACGGGTGTTCTCACCCCGGAGGAGAGCTTTTCCGGCTTCGCCAGCCCCGCCGTGGCCGTGCTGATCTCCGCCTTCGTCATCTCGGCGGCCCTTTCGCGGGTCGGCGTGAGCCGGATGATCGGGCGGCTGATCACGAAGATCGGCGGCACGAACGAGGAGAGACTGGTCGGCTTCACCACGGCCGCCGCCGCGACGCTCTCGCTGGTGATGAACAACGTTGCCGCGGCCGCGGTGCTGCTTCCCGGCGTGATGGACGTCTCCCGGCGGAGCTCGACCCCTCCCTCGCGCATCCTGATCCCCCTGGCTTACGCCACGCAGCTCGGCGGGATGGCCACGCTTCTGACGACCTCGAACCTGGTCGCGAGCGCGGCGCTTCGCGACCAGGGGCTCGAAGGGTTCGGCCTTCTCGACTTTCTCCCGGTCGGAGGGCCGATCGCTCTCGCCGGTCTCGCCTATCTGCTGGTGTTCGGTCGGAAGGTGCTCCCGCGCCGCACCCTCACCGAGACGGTCGTCTCGCGAGAGCAGCGTCCGCTTCTCGAGATTTACGGGCTGCACGCAGGGCTCTTCTCCCTCCGGATTCTGCAGGGGTCGCCGTTCGCCGGGTCGACGATCCACGACGCGAACCTGCGTGCACGGCTCGGGCTCACCGTCGTCGCGCTCCAGCATCCGCGCCGGGCACTCCAGACCGCTCCGCCACCGTCGACGCAGCTCCGCACGCAGGACGTGCTGACCGTTCACGGACCTCCTCCTTCCGAGGAGAGCCTGAAGGAGCTTGGGCTCGAGAGGCTCGACACCGGTCTCCCCCCGAGCGTTCCCTGGGAGAGCCTCGGCCTGGTCGAGGTCGTCCTCAGTCCCCGCTCGAAGCTCGCCGACGCGACGCTGCGCGAGGTCGGATTTCGCGAGCGGTATCACCTCACCGTGGTCGCGCTGTGGCGGAACGGGCAGCCGGTGACCGAGGGGCTCGCCGATTTCGAGCTGCGCTTCGGCGACGCCCTTCTCGTCCAGGGGGAGCGCAAGGACGTCGAGCTGCTGCATGGCGATCCCGACTTCATCGTCCTCACCCAGGAGCATCGCCCGCCGATCCGTCAGCAGAAGGTCGGCCTCGCTGTCGCGATCATCGCCGCCTCGCTCGCCCTCGGCATCAGCGGTTTCGTTCCGATCTCGATCGCGCTTCTCACCGGCGCGGCCGCGCTCGTGCTGACGAAGTGCCTGACGATGGAAGAGGGATACCGCGGCATCGACTGGAGGGCGGTGGTGATGATCGGCGCGATGCTGCCGATCGGCCTCGCGCTCACCCGCAGCGGCGCGGCCGATCTGATCGGAGGGTGGCTCGCATCCACCGTGGCGCCGTTCGGCGAATGGGCGCTGCTCGCGGCCATGGTTCTCTTCACGGTTGCTCTCGCGCAGATGATTCCGGGAGGCGCGGCCGTGCCTCTGGTGATCGTCCCGCTCGCCGTCGCCGCGGCGAGCCGTGTGGGAGCCGACCCGCGCGCCTTTGCCATGGCGGTCGCCCTGGCTTCTTCCGCCACCATGTCCAGCCCCTTCGCCCACTCGGTCAACGTGATGATCATGGGCGTGGGCGGCTACACGTTCCGTGACTACGTCCGGGCGGGGTTACCGCTGGTCGTGCTGGTCACCACGCTGATCCTGGTGCTGGTGCCGATGGTCATGTAGAAAAAAGACAGGGGCTAGGGACTAAAAGCCAGGGACTAGGGGCTAGGGGCTAGGGGCTAGGAAGAGCAACAGCAACATCCGAGGAGGGGAGGGCCTGGTTGGTTGGACGCTTTCCCTGTGCGGGATAGACTCCCGTGTGCTATTCACAACCCTCGACCCGAGATGAATCGCCATGGCCAGGAACGTGCAGCCAGCCTTTGGCCCCCTAGTCCCTAGTCCCTAGCCCCTAGCCCCTGCTTTTATGACTTTCGACATCGCACTCACGCTCGCCGTTCTCGCGCTGGCGCTGGCCCTGTTCATCTGGGACAAGCTGCGCGTGGACGTGGTGGGTCTGATCGTCATGGCGACGCTGATGGTGGTGGGGCTGCTCACGCCGTCGGAGGCGATCAGCGGATTCTCGAACGAGGCGGTGATCACCGTTGCGGCGATGTTCGTGCTCTCCTCGGGGCTCCTGCGGACGGGGGCGATCGACGTGCTCGGGCGATGGATCGCGCGGCTCGCGGGCAAGAGCGAGCTGCGTCTTCTGGTGGTGAGCCTCGCGATCATCATTCCGCTCAGCGCCTTCATCAACAATACGCCCGTGGTCGCGGTGATGATTCCGGTCGTGCTCGGCCTGACGCGGCAGACAGGCATCGCTCCCTCGCGAGTCTTCATGCCGATCTCGTTCGGGAGCCAGCTCGGAGGAACGCTGACCCTGATCGGCACGAGCACGAACCTGCTGGTCGCGGGTCTGGTGCTCGAGCTGGGGTTGCCGCGGATCAATCTGTTCGACATCACCCTGCCGGGGCTTCTGCTGATGGCGACGGGGGTGTTGTATCTGCTCACCGTCGGGCGACTGCTGCTGCCGACCCGTACCGCCGCGAACGACCTCGAGCAGACTTACGAGCTGCGCGAGTACATGACCGCGCTGCGCGTCACGGCCGACTCGCCGTACGCGGGGCGTTCCCTGCGGGACTCGCGATTCGGAGAGAACGTCGGGTTGCAGGTGATCGGCATCGAGCGCGAGGGGCGGAGGATCATGCCGCGTGGAGGGAGTGTTCTCACGCCGGGAGACGTGCTGATCGTGACGGGAAAGATCAAGGAGATCGCACAGATCTCGGAGACCGAGCACCTCGAGATCCTGGGCTCCGAATCGACGCCGAAAATTTTTGCGCAGCAACCGGAACAGGAAGGGGAGCGACGGATCGCCGAAGTCATCGTGCCGCCGCGATCGCCGATCGTGGGACGCACGCTCAAGGAGCTCAACTTCCGTCGGCGATACGAGCTCTCCGTCCTCGGTGTCCAGCGCCACGGCGTCGTTCTCCACGACAAGCTGGCCGAACTCCGGTTCCGTTCGGGCGACATGCTGTTGGTCGAGGGATTCGCCAACGACCTGCAGCAGGTCCACGATTCGGGCGACCTCGCGCTTCTCGGCGCGGTGACCCTTCCAGCCCGGCGCACCCGGAAGATGAAGATCGCGGTGGTGATCATGGCGGGAGTGGTTCTGAGCGCGGCCGTGAACCTCGCTCCGATCATGGTGGCAGCCGTCGTCGGGTCGATTCTGCTGTTCGTCACCGGATGCCTCAAGCCCGAAGAGGCGTGGGCGGACATGGATTGGATGGTCCTGATCCTCCTCGCGTCATTGATCCCTCTGGGAATCGCCATGCAGAGCAGCGGAACGGCGAGCCTGATTGCTTCGCAGCTGATGAACGTGGCCGGCGCGGTGGGGCCTTACGGCGCTCTCGCAATTCTCTATGTAGTGACCTCGCTGCTGACCGAGGTGATCAGCAACAACGCCGCGGCGGTTGTACTGGTCCCGGTCGCGATTGCCATGGCGGCCGCGATGGCGCTCTCTCCCATGCCGTTCGTCGTCGGCGTCATGTTCGCCGCCTCGAACGCCTTCATGTCGCCGGTCGGCTACCAGACCAACACGTTCATTTACGCTCCGGGCGGCTACAAGTTCAGCGACTTCGTCCGCGTGGGTGGCCCGCTCAACGTCCTGATCATCGCCGTCGCCACCTTCGTGATCCCGATGTTCTTCCCCTTCTGACGGCATTCAGAGCTGAATCTGCGCTCCCAGCTCGATGACCCTATTGGGCGGGAGATTGAAGTAGCTCGCCGCGCTGCGGGCATTGGCCGACATCGAGGCGAAGAGCTTCTCCCGCCAGATCGCCATCCCCGGCCGGTTGGTGGCGATCAGCGTTTCGCGCCCCAGAAAGTACGAAGTGACCTCGGGGGCGAACGAAACGCCCGGCAGCTCGACGCGATGCAGCTCGGCCGGGACGTCGGGATCGTCCATGAATCCGAAATGCATGACTACCTGGTGCATCCCTTCGCCGAGGCTGCTCGCTTCGACTCGGCTCCCGTTCGTATGAGGAACGTCTTCGACGACGACGGTCAGCAGGACTACCGTCTCATGGAGAACCTTGTTGTGCTTGATGTTGTGCAGGAGCGCGGTCGGAATGCCGCGCCGGTTTCGATACATGAACACGGCCGTTCCTGCGACCCGTGCCGGGGGCTTCCGTGACACCGAGTCGATGAACACCTCCACCGGCAGCGACTCCGCGTTCAGTCGCTCGTCGAGAATCATGCGGCCGCGCTTCCAGGTCGTGAGAAGCGTGAACGCCCCGAGCGCGATCGCGAGCGGGAACCATCCGCCCTGAAAGATCTTGAGGCTGTTGGCGGCGAAGAACGCTACGTCGATCGCCAGAAAGAAGGCGACCGGAATGGCGATTGCCCAGCGCGGAAGCTTCCATCGGTCGCGCGCGACGATGTAGATCAGCAGCGTGGTGATCAGCATGGTCATGCTGACGGCGATTCCGTAGGCGGCTGCCAGGTTGCTCGAGCTGCGGAACCCGATCACCAGAAGGATGCAGGCCACCATCAGTGCCCAATTCATCCCCGGCATGTAGATCTGGCCGATTTCCCGCTCCGAAGTGTGCCGGACGTCCATTCTCGGGGAGTATCCGAGCTGCATCGCCTGACGGGTCAGGGAGAACACGCCGGAGATGACCGCCTGCGAGGCGATGACCGTGGCGGCCGCCGCGAGGATGACCATCGGATAGAGCGCCCACTCGGGGGCGAGATGATAGAAGGGATTCGCGGCCGACTCGGGGCTGCGCAGAAGGAGCGCCCCCTGCCCGAAGTAGTTCAGCAGAAGCGCGGGCATCACCAGTCCATACCAGGTGAGCCGGATCGGGAGGGGGCCGAAGTGCCCCATGTCCGCGTAGAGGGCTTCTCCACCGGTGACCACGAGAAAGACGGCCCCGAGAACCAGAAAGCCGGTCCATTGGTTCGCGACGAAGAAGTGGAAGGCCCAGGAAGGGTTGATGGCAGCGAGCACCCCAGGGGTGTGGGCGATCGAGATCGTGCCGAGCGTCGCCAGGACGGCAAACCACAGGATTGTCACCGGGCCGAAGATCTTTCCCACGCCGGCGGTTCCCCTTGCCTGGATGAGGAAGAGACCGATCAGGATGACGATCGTGATCGGAACGACGTAGGGAGCGAGCAGCGGGGTCGCCACCTCCAGCCCTTCGATGGCGGATAGCACGGAGATCGCCGGGGTGATCATTCCGTCTCCATAAAAGAGGGATGCGCCGAACAGTCCGAGCGCGATGAATCCCCAGTGCCGTCCGGATCTCGCACCTTTTCTGGTGCGGACCAGGGAGGTGAGGGCGAGGATCCCTCCTTCCCCCTTGTTGTTCGCCCTCATCACGATGAGCTGATACTTGATCGCGATCACGACGACGATCGCCCAGAACACACAGGAGAGGACTCCGAGAACGTTCTGCGGGTTGATCGCCACGGCGTGGGGGCCGTGGAAGCACTCCCGGATCGCGTAGAGGGGGCTCGTCCCGATGTCGCCGTAGACGACTCCGATGGCACCGAGGGAGAGGGTTGCCAGGTAAGCGCCGCGTGGAGATGGTTTTTCAGTCAGGATCGTTCCTCGTAGAGAGCTCGGCTCTCCTGATGACAATAACAACGGGCCACCCGCCGCCGATCCGTCTTAACGAACTCTTAATGGTTCGCAGGTCCCTCCGTCAGCTCTTCCTGTCAGAATCATTACGACGGCCGCTGACGCAGGGCGTTCTCATAGGTATGAGAAGACGAATGAGACGCCTTGTGGGATCAACGGCTGAGGACTGGGTGCTGGACGTGCTGGCCGTGGCCATCGTCGTGTCCGCGGTCCTGGGGGTCAGAGCCTGTGCAGAGCAAGGAGTGGAGATCCACGGTCAGTCCGCGACTGAAGCCGGCGAGTGGATCCCGCGGTCGACGTGGACTGTTGGTGGCGGCAGCGACGTCTCTGGCGCTGATCGGGCTGCTGGTGTTGGCGGGGAAGGCAGCAGAGCTCAATCCGGCGAGCGCGGGGTTTCTGATGCTGGTGGGGGTGCTGTTCATCGCCTCGCGCTATCCGCTGATCGTCGCTACGTCTTCGGCGGTTTTGGCGACGCTCTCCTACAACTTCTTCTTCTTTCCTCCGACGCTCACGTTCACCATCGAAGACCCTGACAACTGGATCGCACTCGCGACGTTCCTGGCGACCTCGCTCCTTGCAAACCGTCTGCTCGTGCGTGAGAGACGGCAGGCGGCGAGCGCCGACGCGAGCAGAGGGGAGATCGGGGCGCTCTACGCTCTCAGCGTCGATCTGCTCCGCGCATCCGGCGGGATGGATCAGGCTGGCGCCGCCGCCGCCCGCTATGTGGACCGGATTGGAGCGGCGAGCGGTGGCGTGATTCTCTTCGGAGCTTCGGCCCAGCACCAGCGGGTGCTCGCGTGGACGGGCGCTCCGATCACCGACGAGGTGGAGGAAATTGCAGCCGGCGTCGGGCGGCATGGAAGGGTGACCGACATCCCGTCGCGATTCGGGCGGGATATCTGCCTTCCGCTCGTCGTCGGGGGGAAAACGCGCGGAACCCTGTTTGTTCGCGGCGTTCTCGAGGCGAGCAGCGCCATCGAGTCCGCCGCGACGCTGCTCTCATTCGCGATCGAGCGCGAGCGGTTCCTCGAGGAGCGCGCCCGCGTCGCCGCCCTGCGGGAGAGCCACGAATTGAAAAGCTCTCTTCTGCAGGCGGTTTCGCACGATCTCAAATCGCCCTTGACGGTCCTGGGCGTGGTGACCGAGGCGCTCGAGCTGAAGACGAGCGACGAAGAAGGGATCGGTCACGTTCGCGCCATCCGCAGCGAGGTGGCGAAGCTCCATCGCCGCATCGACAATCTCCTGACCGTCGCGAGGATCGAAGCGGGCGTGGTCAGCCCGAGGTCGGAGCCGACGCCGCCTGCGGATCTATTCCGCGCCGCTCGTGAAAGCGTCCCGACGATTACCAGCGTCCGGGCCATGATCACTCGGGTCGAGGAGGATACTCCCGACCTCCTGATCGATCCTTCGCTCGCTCTCGAGATCGTGGTCAATCTCATCGAGAACGCGCATGAGGCTTCCTCTCCCGAACAGCCGCTCGAACTGCGGGCTCACCTCTCGAGCGAGGTGAGCGGGCGCGTATGGGTGGAGGTTCACGACCGCGGATCGGGCTTGGGGCCCGAAGAGGTCCGCTCGCTTCGCTCCTTCGAGGCTGGCGATGCGGCCCCCGCTGGCCTCGGGATCGAGCTCGCGCGGACGCTCGCGACCCTCAGCGGCGGAAGCGTCGAGTGGTTCCCGCGTCCTGGCGGAGGGACGATTGCACGGCTCGACGTCCCGGCAGCCGTTCTCGCGGCGGAGGCTTCCGAGTGACCCCCCCGCCGAGGATTCTGGTCATCGAGGACGATCCCGCGATCCGTCGCTCTATCGTCTCGCAGCTCCGCGGCGAGGGGTACGACACGGTCGAGGCGGGCGATGGCAAGGAGGGGCTCGCGATGGTGCAACGCGAGCGTCCTGATCTCGTGGTGACCGATCTCGCCATGCCGGTCGCGGACGGCTTCCAGTTCATCACCGCCGCGCGAAAGAGCGTCGCCACGCCCATCATCGTTCTCTCAGTACGAGGCGGCGAGGGAGACCGGGTGCGCGCCCTCGATCTCGGGGCTGACGATTTCGTGAGCAAGCCTTTCTCGGTCGCCGAACTGCTGGCCAGGATCCGGGCGCAGCTTCGACGGAGTGGGATCTCGAATGCGCCGATCCTGACATTCCCCGACCTGGTCATCGACTTCGACCGAAGAAGGGTGATTCAGGGCGATCGTGAGGTCCGGCTGACGCCGACCGAGTTCGCCCTCCTCTCGGTGCTGGCGACCAACGCCGGCAAGGTCGTCACCACCGACCAGATCATTGCCCGGATCTGGAAGGACGCTCCCTCGACGACCGCGGACACGGTGCGCGTGCACGTCGCCTCGCTCCGAAAAAAGATCGAGCCCGATCCTTCCTCTCCGGTCTTCGTGATCACCGAGCCATGGGTGGGATATCGATTCATCGCCGAGCCGATCGATTAGACCGCGCGTCGCCCGTGCTGCGAGCGTCCTTCTTTCAGGCCACCGTCATCAGCGAGATCCGATTGACCGGAGTTTGCGCGTCAATTGCCGGGGCTGTGACGATCGACCGCCTTCGTCTACTCCTTTCGAGGTATCGACAGGCTCTCTTCCGGGCCACCGCGATTCCTCCTTTGGGGCGATTCCTTCGCCTGAATTGCAGGGCTAATCTCCGCCCTATCAACGTACACACCATGAATCGTGACGCGAGCGGCGCCGGGCTTCCCGATTCCGCCTCTCGCCGCCGATCGAAAGAGGGACAAAGACCATGAAAAACATCACCAACGCCCTTCTCGTCATCCTCGCCGTCGCGCTCGTTGCGACGCCCGCATTCGCCCAGAAAGTGGGTCCGTTCGACGCCCCGACGGTGACCGCCACCGCGGCGAGCCAGGTGAGCCTGTACGTGACCGTCACCGCGGGCGCGTCCGGCGCACCGGCCGGCTTCTCGCTCCAGTGGATGACCCTGGCCGATTTCGAAGCGAACGGCAATCAGTGGTACTCCTCCGATGCGCTCGGCCTCTGCAAGGGATCGTTCTCCGGAAATGCCAACCTGTCGCGCTACGAGCTCGGCGCCAACGAGTCGGTGACCGTCGAAGTCGGTGACATGCTGCTCGACAACGGCGCGTCGACGAGCTGCGATCGCCCGCTCACCTGCGGAACGACGTACGTCTTCCGCTCGTTCGCGCATGCGGACAAGACCCGCAAGCGGAGCGACTTCAGCGCCAACTCATTCGGCACCACGGGATCCTGTGGCCATGCCGACACCTGCACGCTCACCCAGGGTTACTGGAAGAATCACGCGGAAGAATGGCCCGTCACCATGCTCACCCTCGGGACGGTCTCTTACGATCAGGAGCAGCTCCTGGCCATCTTCAACACGTCCGGCGGGTCGAACTTCCTCGTCAAGCTCGCGCATCAGCTGATCGCCGCGAAGCTCAACGTGGCTGCCGGCGCGGACCCGACCGACGCTACCGCGGCGATCGCGGCGGCCGACATCATGATCGGCGACCTCGTGGTCGCCCCGATCGGAAGCGGCTCGCTCTCGTCGGCGACGGGGAGCGCTTTGAACGACATTCTCTCCGATTACAACGAAGGCGTGACCGGCCCGGGGCATTGCGACTGATCGTCCCTGGACACTGAAAGATCGAAGGCCGGCTGCCTCCGCAGCCGGCCTTTTTC